>Ga0310696_10000196_pt1 | contig 104704 bp, 156 predicted proteins | sample AusTroGonzalo_MG_4_FD_203885 | JGI IMG/M metagenome (GOLD analysis project Ga0310696, IMG submission 203885) | Bovine rumen microbial communities from tropical cattle in Woodstock, Queensland, Australia - Gonzalo_02 (v2) (version 2) | ecosystem: Host-associated > Mammals > Digestive system >...
TTTTTGATGGTGTAGTTATAAGCCTCCATTGCTGCATTATCACCTTCAATAGCAGTCTCCAAAGCCTCAATTTTTGCAATGAGTTCCCTATAATACTTTTCGTCAGCAGCCGAGTTTATGCCGTTTGCCAACATGATATTATATTTTGCCTTTTCCAATTCAAGTTCTTTCTTTTGGAGTTCTATTCTGTTTCCCAAGATGTTAGCCTGAGTTTGCGCCGTAGCTACGCTTTGCTTACGTTCCTCAACTTCTTTTTGAATAATGCCATCTTTAAGATTAACAATTTCCTCCAAGCTAAGAATGTAATCGCCGTTTGCGTCAACTTGAATATTTGATAACAGCCCTTGATCGTCCATATTGATTATTTCCCATGCCGTCTTAGCATTAAGAGCTTCGCCAGAAGCAATCTTTTGCATTGCGCTCACGATCTTATCAATATCACTTACAACACCTTTTTGAGCCTCGTCAAGTGACTTTAACCACGCCTCTTTCGCAGTTTCAAAAGAGTTTGAAGCTTGCATGGAGGACAACCCTATTTGTGAAATTGCGCTTTCAATATTTGCTGAAACTTCTGGATATTTAAGACCAATCTCTCTAAGAGACTTAACCGTTTCCTTTAATTGCAAAGATGCGCTAAACCTATCTGCAACTGTCGCTGCTTCATCATTGTATTTCGCGTTCAGCTCATTAAGTTGAATTATGAGTCTATTGTATTCATCAGCCGTTTTCACATCATCTTCAAAAGCCTTTAGACCAACAGATTGTTGTTTTATAGACTGTTCCTTGCTACGTATTTCATAAAACTCAGAAAAGGCTTTGTTTTGATTGTTTATATCTTCCAATAAACCATCAAAGTCAAATGAAGTATATGTGTTATTTAGATTGTTCTGTAGAGACATCCACGACTGATATGCTTCAGTCAAAGCGTTCATCGTCTTGGTTTGCTCTTCGGCGTTCAACCCCGTCTTAATGACGAAACTCCTTATCTTATCTTTGCCGCCAGCCCCAGCACTATCTTCCTCTACAAAATCAATATTCTGCAAAATGCTTTGATAATAAGTTTCAAGATACTGCTTTACCTTGCTATACGCAACAGAGGATTCTGTCAAAGCCTTTTCATATCTATCATTCTCTTTTTGAGTAGCACCATATCTATCCCTAAGAACATCAAAAGACAAAGTGTAAGGAGATTGCTTTTTGTTTTGAGTAAAGAAATCATTGGCTCTTTTTATATCAGCCGAGTTTTCTCTAAGCCAAGTCTCATTCTCTTTTACTTTCTGCTGTGTCAACAGAGAGATGTTTTCCTCAAGACTCTTGTTTACAAGGTCTATACTATCTTTTTCCAGTTGATACTTGGAAACAATTTGGTCTTGCAGATTGACTAATTCCGTTTTAACGCTATTTATGTCCTTGGTCGATGTAACCAACTTGACATACTCGTTTGTGAGAGAATTAAGCTCGTTAGCTTCTTCTTCGTAAGCCTTTATCTTTTCGAGGGTTTGCCGTCTGAGTTCTTCTTGTTCTTTTCTTTCTCTTTCGGCTTTTGCTCTGGCTGTCTTTTCTTTATTCCACCACTTAGTAAAAGCGTTAGTTAAAAGCGTTACCGAAGCTGTTATTGCAATTACCTCTAAATTAAGGTTTTTGAAAGCTGATGTAATCCTTCCAATTCCAGTTGCGCCTTCGGCTGCACCGCTACCAAAAATACCTCCGCCTTTTAAGCCTTTAATAAGGGCGATTGTGCTTATCAACGTCGGGAGTGTTCCAGCGAATTTGCTTATATTTCCAAAAGCTCTAATTATATTTGTAATCAGCTTGGCAATTACGCCAAGTGTCTGTGTTACACTTGAGTCTGTTAAACTCTGAATTATTTCGTTGAGAGAGTCAAGTATTTTAACAGCATTATCTGAATTAACAAACTCGTTGGTCATTTCAGCCCAACTGTTTTTGAGCTTGTTGATGCTACCAGACCAGTTGTTTGCGGACTTCTCCGCTTCACGCATAGCCGAGCCAACTGCGTTATCTGAAGCAAACTCGGACATCATCTTTTCGTATGTTTCCCAGTTCTCAAGCAACGCAATCAGTTGATTGCCTCGGTATTTTCCACCAACACTGGATATGAGATTGGCGACTTTGATAGAGTCCTCAGACTCTTTCTTAACAGCGATAGACAACTCTTTAAGAACTTGCATGGGATCACGCAATGCCCACACACCATTCTTAACTTCTTTAAGAGATACGCCCAGAGCTTTGGTAGCCGCTTCATATTTAGACAGAGACTCAGTTGTTATAGACTCGCCACCGTCGCCTATATCAGCCGCATCCGCCTTGACTTGGGCTATATTCATTAGTATGCCCTTGAAAGCTCTACCGGCAATCTCTCCGCCTTGCTGAGTAGTCGCTATCATAGTTCCAACTGCGGATGTAAGCTCATTTATTTCAACACCAGAGGCGGCAGCTTGAGAAGCCGCTATTTTGGTAGCCTCTGCCAAACTCTCCATGTTTACCGCATTTCTATTGGTGATGTAGTTCTGGGAGTCCAAAACTGAATTAAGCTTTTGCTCGCTACCTCCCAAACTGTAAGCTGCGTTAGTAGCAATAATGTACTGATTTGCCATTTCCGCCGTCATATCACCTGCGGCTTGTGCCTTTAGAGAAAGTTCAGATAGCGTTTCGGATTGCTTTTCACCAAAACCAGCTCGGCTCATTTCTTGCACGCCAAGTAAGTAGTCGCTGGCTGTTCTACCGTAACTACTTGCTACGTCAAATGAAGCTTTGCCGAGTGCTCGCAAACTCTCCTCAGTTCTATCCGAAGTTTTTGAAATTTCGGTCAGTATGTCGTCCATGCTCTGAAGCTCAGAAATAGCAGAACGAATTTGCCGAGTCACCATATTTATAATCTGATTTGCCGATATATAAGTAGAAACCAACTTAAACGCATTGGCAAATTTTTCAAAAGCAGTTGCGCCGGCAAGTCCAGCGGCACTTGCCTCTTTTTTGAATACCGCCAAGTCGGTTGCAAGATTTTTAACCTCTCGGTCTGAAAGCTGTGCGCCTTTTGCCATTTGCGCCATTATATTAGACCATTGCTCCGCAAACGTCTTACCATCCGCCATTTTCTTAGTGGATTCTACGGCTCGCTTATTGGACTCGGCATATGCGTTTACATCGGCTGATAATTTACGAATACGATTACTAAGATTTGCTATCGCATTATTCTTGGTAGCCTCTGCATTGAACGCTTGTAATTTAGCTTTGGCAATGTCAAAATCATCAAGAAAAGCGTTCATAGCAGAAGTGTCCCCGCCTTCCGCCAGCTTTGCCTTTAAGTTGGATATTTCAGTTCCGAGAAGTGTGCTTGCCACACCAGCTTTTTCGGCTTTGCTTATAAACGCCTTTAGTTTCTCGGTCTGTTCTGCCCACTGAGTTGCAATATCATGACGGCGAAATGCCGTAGAGTTATCAGCCTCACGAATTGTCTTGCCGAGATAAACATAAGCGTCGCCTTGCTCATTAAGAGCATAAGTGAGAGTTTCAACGGATTTATCTCCCTTTTCAACTTGGACGTAGAAACGCTGTAATTCGCCAGTAGTGTCCTCAACAGCCCGCTTAATTCTATTAGCGTTGTCGGCGATGCCTTGTTCTCCGAAGAAAGCGTTTAAAGTTGATTTAGCTGTATCTAATTGCGCCGACTTGCTTGACTTGTCAGAACTAACAATTTTGGCAATGTCTGGGTAATAATCATTTACGGTAGATGACACAGCATCAGACTTCGCTTTGTTGATTGCGTCTATGTCAACCTTTATTTTCTTCAGTTCGTTATCAAGCTTGATAATTGTCTCTCTCTGTTTTTCAACAGGTTGAGTATTGTCAAACTCAGACATAATCCGCCGAATAGTTTCAAACTGAGATTGGAGTTCTTCTCTGTCTCCATACTTCTTGTGATATACGTCAGCCGTCCCCCGCGACTTCAAGAAGTCATTGTATGCAATTTGTGCTGCTTTTGCAGAGTCCTCTATTTTCTTGTTTTCTTGCTCTACCTTTGCTAAATTTTGAGTTATTGTATAAGTGGTTTTAGCGGTTTTACCTTCTATGTTGTCAAGTTGATCGACAATATTTATAATGCCACCAGTTTTTCTGTCTACACCAGATATTGATAACGAATCCAATATCTTTTCGCCACCAGAACCAGCAAGTTCCACAAATTTAGGTTTTATCTTTGTTATAGTAACATCAAGGTCTTGAAAGTATTTAGTTAATCTTTCAATATCCTTAGATCCCAAACCAAGATTTCTAAGAGAATCACCGACATTCTCAATGGCATTTTCATCAATATCAACAGGTATTTTTATGCCAGTTTTAATATTAGATAAACTATTTTGTATAACACTGACCGCATTATCAATATTCTTATCAAAAGTAAACCCACCAATGTCAAGTTTGAGTTTTTTGCTGATATTTGCCAATTGTGATTGTATAGAAGAAATACCTTCAGTGTCTAACTCGCACTTGATTTTTATTCCCTCAATTTTTTTCTGCAATTTAGGAATATCAACTTCGTTAATTTGCTTCGCACTATCATCTACATTTAACGAAGCAACTAACTCTATCATATTATCTGCCATCTAACCACCTCTTTTCGTCAATACGCTTTGCCGTTGAAGAAGTCATCGGCATCTATTTTTATACCTAATTTATTTGTTTTATTAAAATCTCTTATGCCCTTTTCTACGGCGTTAATTCCTGCAAAATAAGTCAAGCGCGGAACTTCTTGTCCTATCATATTTGCAAGGCGAGGGCTGTGCCATCCTCGCTCCATCATTAATGGAACAAACGTTTCATGTCTTTCTTTAATAGGAATCCAATATTCACCGCCAAAATCTTCTCGATATACTCCTGAAAGATTTTGGTGCATTGCCAAGTCGTTTTGAAATCCCACGCCGATACGCAACGTGTTGCCAACAATTTTAATATCGGCTAATCCCTCTGCGTACAACGCATTTCTATATCCATTAGTACGCTCATATATTGTAGGATGGTAGCTATCATAATACCTGTCAATGTAATACTGAATGCAGTCATACAGCCTTCGCGCTTCGTGTACCATTATTGTTGCAAGACTTTCGCCGTTAGGCATTTTAACTTTTTTTAATGCAATTTTACTTAGTTGCTCCTTCAAACTTTTCGCCATTAGGCTCACCACCTGTCTTTTCTATAACATCCTCGGTTATTGCCTTCACAAAATCCTTTTCGTTTACCTTACTCAGCCCGTCAAGCACTTCCTTTATATCGGCAAGATTCTGTGTGTTGTCTACCGCAATGTTTGCCGATATGTCAGAACACAGCTTGTCAAACGATGTCTTGTGTGTCAGGAACATAAAGTCAATTTGCTTATCAATAGCCGACTCTACCTCTGACCAAAGAGGAAGCCTTGTTACATCATTCTCAATCTGTGCAAACCAATTTCCTCCCTGCGTATACTTAAAAACTTCGCTGATTTCTTCCTCTTTTACCTCTATGTCGGTAAGATATTTCAGTATCGCAAAACGACGAGCAATTTCACGGTTCTCTGCATGGAACTCGCCATTCTGAAAACAGGTCTGCGCCACGGTCTGTACTATATTTGTTATTGTTTCTACGTCAAGGTAGCCCTTGATTTCTACCTTTGCGCCGTTAATATTCTTGGTTGTGTTTCTGAGAGCAAAGTTCTTGCCCATAACATCTAATATCTTTGTAGCCATAATTTATTTCTCCTTTATAATTAGTATTTTAACTTTGGTACTTATTTCTGTATTGATATAAGCACATCAGTTAGATTTGTGTTTCGACTGCGTATCTCCCAATCGCTATGGCATCAGATACGTCATCTACCTTTATATCAAGATTGTAATAATCATTTACTTTCTGTCTTATATCTTCTTTTCTTTCTGGTCGCTTTACACCTCTACCATATTTGCCCCACGCCGTTATCCACTTTGATTCCTCTATAATGGTATACTTAACATTGTGTTTGTGGGCAATGTGTGCTATGAAGCCTTGCAGTCTTGCAAGCGACCTAAACCCTTTCGGATTTGCATTTTCAAATATTTCCTCAAACCATATCTCATCAGGCTTGAATTTCTCAATAAGCTTTTCAAGTTGGTCTGTTATTGCCGTTATACGGAGTAGGGTAGTACCGTAATCTGCTTCGGGCATAATAATACTGATAAGGTGCGGTTCTTCTTCAACTCGCAACTCATCAGCTCGTTTACTCATTTTCGGTTTTATCAGGCAATAATCTTTTAGTTTGCCATTAACAAAAAAGCCTATGCCCGATGCGGACGTAGACTGATCCACGCTCATTATTCGTTTCATACTTCCTCCTATAAAAAGAAGTCGCATTAAGCGACTTCAATAGAATTATTATCTAAGTATGTCATTGGAGACACATATTTCCATTTATATCCTTTAATAATCTTCTTTTTGCCTTTGCAACATTGAGCAATTGGTGGCTGAGTACAGCCTATACTCTTTGCCGCAGATGTAGCCGTATCATAAATGTTTAATAATTCGTCATCTAAACTATATTGTCCGACGCACTTATAGTTTTTTATAGTACTCCAAAACATTTGAACTTTGTCATATAATGCCTGTGGTGTATAATCTCTTTTAAACATCCATAAACTATCAGCACAAACAAAACGTTTACTCTTACCATTACTACATGAAGCGTGAACATTTCGCTCACATACATTTAATGTTTTTGCTGCAATTTGATAGCTTGGGTATTCTGCTATAAATTTACCGAATTTATCGAATTGCATTACGGTCTTATCCACAACATTGGGGAGTAAATAATTGTCTGGATTTGATTTATAATCGTTATAGTCTGCAAAATGATAACCTTTACAAGTAAAATTAAAGTTATTAACCGCACGATTAATCATATTAGCTTGACACTCAAAATCTTCTGATGCCTTAGTGGAATTATAATATACTTGTCCAGTTTCGAGACAAATTATTTCATGCTTAAATCTTTCAACATTTTTGCTTTCTCTCGTGTCATGTTTACCATTAACATAATCTTTATAGTAAACGAATTTATGCCCATGAACAGTAATCCATTTATCAGAACATACTTGACTAATTTGACTTTGGGGTATATTCATAATACGAGATGCTTCATTAACACCCGCAAATATCTGCTGAGTCTCCAGACATATGACTGCGTTGGGATAATAAGTAATTGTAAATTCATCCATCGTCATATCAAATTCATCGTTATACCAACAAAATCTATAATTGAAACCCTGAGAATCAATAAAATGAGTACGCTTATTCTTACTACACATATCCCTAATTCTTTGAGTTGGAACACCAGTTTGATTCGACGCATCAACCGCAGAATCATATATTTTATTTTCCGTTAGAGAAATAACCCTCCGAGTCCTCTCTATTCCCAAGCGTTTCATTCTTTCTGCGTTTTTAGCAGACCATTCTGCATAAACATCTGGAGACATTCTTTCTCGTATAGGACTGCCAACAACAAATCCATCCATTCCTTCCCCACCTAAAGTCCTATTATATCCATTACGAAATGAATCATATTTCTTTATTAGGGCAATTTCCATTTTGCCAGCCTCATAACAAGTCAATCCAGTCGCCACCACATCATGAGAGAAACCATCGTCCCATCCAAAAAGCTTAATATCTTCCCAAAATGACTTATTCTCACAATATCCAGAGCCACCTTTACGCCACCGTTCACATGGCTTTTTTCTTGTTATCCCTACATACTTCTTACCATTAGTTAGATTTGTATGCACATAAACACTATATATGTTTTTATTTTCTTCCATAAATACCCCTTTCTAATTTCTTGCCTTGCGAGAGCGTAAAAACACCCTTATTCTTCTCTAATTATATTATAGCATTAATTTTATGTTTTGTCAAGGGGCTTATAAAAATTAGGGGTAAGTTTTTTTATTTTAACTTACCCCTTTCTTTATTAATACAGTTTATTTTTTCTTGTGGTCTTAGTGGTTCTTTCTCTTCCTTTTTCACCGATAATTTCACGTACACCTTTTTCTACATGAGGGAGCATCCAAGACAAATCATCGTCGACATGGACTCCACACTTATCTGCGAATACTTCAATAGCCTGTTCCTTTGTAAGAACACCGCTTCTATATTCTTCGATAGTCATATGTATCTGGTAATGCTCAATTGTATCGGCTACATATCTCCAACCGTGGGTTTGACCACAAGTAGGGCAATAATCATGCTCCTTACCACAAACCCAACATTCAACCTTTTTGCCCATATTTAATTACCAAGTAAAGTCCTCGTCAGCAACAGTAATTTCGTAGAATGATTTATCGGAGTCGCAGTAACTATAAGCGAGGTTTAAGGTCACACTTATTGTGTCTGAGAGATTGAAGCCGATTGTGTTGCCAGTCTGAGGTTTCGCATTCTTGGCAGTGATCCACAGTGCACGTGCTTTAGTCTGATCGCAAAGATCGACTGCGAGTACGAGGAATCTAACCTTCGCAGCATCAGGGAACTTATCAGCAGCATTGACAACCTTAACACCAGCAGTTACAGAATACTCATAGATTATCTCAATCTTACAACCAGCCTTGAAAATAGTTGCATCAGTAGGGAAGTACACTCTATGATTTGTTGAATCATAGTAGAACTTTGTGCTTGTAGCCGCAGAAGCAACCTGTTCATAGTTGTCGTCGAGAGAGTTATCTGTGGTCAGAGTGTGGAACGAAATCTTGTAAGCACCACCAGTCTCAGCAACAGGTGTTTTTGTAAGAGTTACATAACCTGCGGTTACATCAGCAGCAGAAAGTGTAAATCTCTCGATATAAGGAACTCTTATCGGTGCATCATTTGTAGCATCAATTCTTTCAGTACCATTGAGACTTGCAATGAGAGAAAGATCAAGTACAGAGGAATCGAAAGAAATAGTACAAGACTTATTTCTGTCAATAGAGAAAATGGTCGAACCGTTAGAGTCCAACTTTTCAGTTGTTTCCCCGTCCTGTGTGATTTGCAGATTTTCAACTTGGCTACACATCCACTGAACATCTTCTGCTGAGTCAAATGCCCAAGCACCGATAATCTGCTTAATAGCAATACTATTTATAGCCATAAACTACCACCTTTCTTATAAATTTTTGGTCTTGATTGGACGCATCCAATCTAAATCAGTTTTGTGAATATCCTTGAACGACACCGTACCTGCATAAAGTCCTCTGTAAAGATTGTTTGCATTTTGCCTATAACCCAAACGAATTATAGCATCAAAAAACTGTCCAATCCTCAATCCAAAAACCTTATCGTAATCGTGCCATTCACAAGCAAGAGAAGAAATAAGAGGAGCGTACTGAGAATTGTCTCCAAACAAGTCTTTTCTACGTTGCGCCCTGTCTATATTTTTCTTCTGTTGCCTTATCATTAAATCGTGCGTAAATTTATTCTCACACGACGTTAAAATATTCTTTGGCAAACAGTGCATACGTCGCACATTGTCTGCGATACGCTCACGCATAAGTGAGTCGATTATAACGCCATCACTATTAGCTAAGATTAATTCTCCGTCTTTTTCAATCGGTCTAAATTTAGAGAAGTCTAAATCGCCAAATAGCAATCTTGACGTTTCTTTGTCAATCCCCGATACTAAGATACAGAAAAGTTCAAAAGGTTTGATTTTTTCAAAGTCAATACCCATTTGATCTAAGTAGTATGGCATATCAAAAGGCTCAGATGTGAGTGCGCTAACAAGGCTTAAATATTCATTTTCACCAAATTTAGCAATATCTCCTATAGTGGGTTGATATAGAGTTATACCAACTCCAATATCAAATGGCTCGCCTCTGAGTAAACGAATCTCATCAACTGCAAACATTCAATCACCCACAAACACCCACAACATCTACCGCCTCAAACACAAGCTGTCTAAACCTGTATGTCGTATTAACACTACCCGCTACGTCCGACTTCAACTTCAGCGTTCCCACGCCAAAATCCTGCCGCCCGTCATATTTGTCCTCAATCAGCTCTGCCAAATAGTCCATGCGAGTTCCACTTTCACCAACCAAATTCATGCGCATATCCTCTTGATGAGTGAGCACATAGAACACGATAGTCGGGTGAACCCAAATGTTGCTGTCACTACTGCCGTAACGTGTGCGCCTTTCGGGTATGTCTATCTCGACGAGGATATAACTACGCACTTGCTCCTCAGTTTGTGGGACAAACATATGAGGGAATAGCCTAACCCACACCAAATCGTCTGGATCTTCATCTGGATTTAAGCCGAGAGCGTTTATGATTTCTTCATCTTGCGACAATTCAGAAACTATTTTGTTCTTCCATTCTCGGATTACTTTTGAACGAGCCATCTCTCAGCACCTCCTTAAACCGCCCCAATTACGTCAACAAGCAACTCGCTCCGTTGTCCACCACCTGCGACAACCACCTTGAAAGTTGCCCCAACCAAAGCCGAATCATTTGCACACTTAACAACGCATTTGTTGCCAGTCTGCTCCATTGTCAGCTTGCCGTCCAATAGCGCGGAATTAACGAGAGAGAACACAACTTCATTCTCTGTCTCCGCTGTAAAGGTCTTACGACCACCTATTCTGATAGATGGTGCGCCCGAATATGTTATGTTTATTGGACTTGGGTGTGGTATGTCGTTAGGATTAACGTAGTCGCAAAGCATTAAGTCAATTCTGTCAACATCGGGGTTAATCTCGGTTTCCGTGAGTACAAGCAGAATACAACCCTTGCCGTCATATCTCGGCTCGGCTGTTCCGTCATATCCCATAGTAACCGTATCGACACGAGTAATGTCGTAGCATTTTGGTAACTCCGTATTAAAGTCAACCATAAGACGCTTATCCGATCTCAGTTTCAAAGTTTCCTCATCAATCGGCAAATACACCATAAGCTGATTTGAGCCAACAACTATGACGTTATTATATTTTTCGCCGTTATTATACTTCGAGGCACTGAGCACTACCGACCAACGCTCAATAATATCCGCTTCTGTATTCTGCCATTTGAGGACGTAGTTGCACTGTTGCATCTTGCCATATGTGTAAACTTCCTTATCCCAATCACAAGAAACAATAAGCCACATCGCGCCAGCCCATTCAACCAAATTACCCGCGTCAAAGTATTCATCAGGTAAACTTTTTACATCTTTGTAGTAGGGGAGAGTACCGTCATCAATTATGAGTTTCTGTGCCACACCATTAACAAGACAATCCTTGCAAGAAAGGGAATTAACAGCATTAAGCTTCAAATTGCGTTTCTCATAGTACAGGGTGCGATCTCTCTGCGTCGTGCCACGAAACTGCACTCTTGCCTTATACGCATTAAAGTCAGCCATATTATCCCTCCTTTCCAAAATACTTCTTATTAATGTTCTCTATGCAACGTATTGCCTTAAATACTTCGCGCTTACATACTGCTGTGTCATAATCGTTGTCTATAAGATACTCCACGATATTCAATGCACTCATAAACTGTGGTTCTTCAATAAGTTGACGATATAGCCCATAACTACCAATCATCTCAACCTTGAGACTTTCGAGGTAAGACGTAAGCGTTTTACAGCCTTCCTCTTTCATAGGTAATATTTTGTAAATCTTGCCAATCATGTACTGAAAGTAGTTCTGAAACGCTCTTTCGTCCAATTCGGCATAATCTATCTTTACGCTCATATCAAGTCACCTACATCGTTACGAATAAATGAATATTCTTTAATACGCGATAGGAAGTTGGCATGAGCCATAGTATAGGTAGCATTGACCTTATCCAGAAGATTTGCAGGAGAAAAAGTCGTAAAATCCTTAGTGCTTAATGCGTTCCGCAGTAAATCAAGATTATTACGTATAGGCTTCAGCCATGCTTCAACCATTCCCTCGGTTAGTATATCTATCTCCATAAGGTCTAAATCCTCAGTAAAACCGCCTTCTTCGGTCTGAGTCAAGTCCTTTTTACAGGACTCTAAAAATCTTACAACAGCCTGATTAAGCCAACCACGCATAGCGGTCTGTGCCATACTCTCGGTCATATCCGCCAAATCGTAGTCATTGACCTTATCCATAAAACTGCTATAAATTGTTGTGTAAGCGGTCATTAGCTCACCTCGTCCATATCAAAACTTACGCCAAGTGCCTTTTCAAGAGCCTTAACCTTTGCCTTTGAATCAAGTCGTTCATCTTCCTCTGCAAGCATTGTGTATGCCTTTGTAAGTATAGTTTCCCTTACGGGTTTTGAGAGAGTAGGCACTATTTCTTCAATCTTCTTAGCTGAGAAGTTGAAAATGTCATCAATATCCTTATACAGTCCGTTTGATGTGTAATACTTGTCAACATTGAGAGCCTTATAAATCTCATCTGCGGTATAATCATCAGTGTCCTCAAAAACAATCCAGTTGTTAATAAAGAACTTCTTTTGAGAATTACGCATAGAAACAAGCTCGCCATATTCCATCTCAATCACAACACCAGTATCGTCCCATATTTCTTCATAGCCAGTTTTCTTTGACTTGTAATACAGAACTCCGCCAATATTGCTCTTAACAGGGATAAGATAGTCAGACTCAATTTTTATTCTTACAGGCTTTTCAGCACTTGCCTTTTCCGTATTTGCCTTTGTAGGTCTACCCATATTTAATTCTCCTTTAACTCATAGTGAGGGCGGTATATTTCAACCGCCCATAATTTGATTAAGTAAAGTCGTAAACACCCATTGTGTCAGATACTACAACAGCAGTACCCTCACGACGGATTACTGTGTACTCCTGTGTGAGATCAGCGTTGTCAGCAGCATCTCTTGCAATTACAATAGGCTCGCCCTCTATATAATGCTTGATGAACTTGTCATCGCCAGCGATTACATAAACTCTTGTGTCAGAGAGAACGAAGTTGCCAGCAGCATCAAGATAGTTCTTGAGTCTAATGCAAGGTGTTCCGTTGAATCTCTGAGAGAATCCAACATCATAATAATCGTCCTTTACAGTCTCTCCAATCTGAGACATAGGGAAGTTCCTGAGAGCTGTTCTTGTTCCAAGAACGTAAGCGGTCTTGCCTGTAGCAGCCTCTACCTTCTCAATAAGGTTGAGAAGTCCAGACTCAGTAGGTGAACCAGAAGCGGTTACGGTAAATCTTGCTGTTGAGAGGTTGTTGAGCTGTTTTGCAACACTTGCATAGAACTCACGCTCAAAGCTCTTAGCTACACGATTTACAAACTCAACCCAGTCAATTCTGCCTGAGAGAATAAGAATAAGCTCCTCGTAAATCTTTATAGCCTTATTTACGGGCGTGAGAGTAACCTTCTGACCGCCAATAAGTCTCTGACGACGGATGCCCTGTGTACCGTTAGCAACAACGTCAACTGTGAGGAGTGAGTTATCAGAAACGAGAAACTCAGGCTTGTCACCCCACTCACCGTTCTTTGTCTCAATCATATCAGCGAGAGGTGAGTTATCAAGAGCTGTAACATCGAGAGCAACGTCAATAAGCTCCTCGATAACTGCAAAGAGTTCAGGACACTTGCCATCGCGGATTGCCTTATAATCTATAGTTGTAGAGCCGTTATTAGCCTCTTTAATCTTATTAACGATAACGTCTGTGGGGTTGCCCTCTGCAAATGCAGTAGGAACGCCACGATAAGCGTCAATACAAAGCTTTCTGAAATTTGCTTCCATAATCAAATACCTTCCTTTCTATATTAAATTAAAGAACCTCGAATACGTACATTGTCTTGCCGCCAACTACCTCTGTGTTAAGGAGCTGTGCAAAAGCCTTTGTAGATGCTGAAGAAGCTGTCCACTTGCCATTACCTGCGGCAATGTACTTGTCTGTAGTTGAAGGTGTGCCAGAGCAAACCTCACCTGTAATTGAGAAGATGTCGCACTTTACGAGCTTGCTGATTCTTGCAATATCACCAGAAGCATTGTAGAAGTTCTCAAGAGGCTTCATATCTGTTGTGTATGCGTGTTCAGGAGATGTAACTACCCAAACGTCAGCAGCGTTTGCGCCTGTAGCAGCAGAAGTTGTGAATACCTCTCTCTCTCCAGCAAAAGTGCCTGTTGTAGCAAGACCACCACAGAGGATAGGTGCGCCGTTATCTATATCGCCATAAGCCTGTGCTGTTCTAATAAGTGCGCCGTCATGTGTATAAGAACATGAGTCGCTTCTAAAAATTCCATGTGCCATAAACTTTAACCTTCCTTTCTATTAATCGTTATTTCCATATCGCTCAAATATGTCACCATAAGGAGACACTTTGGCGGGGGTTGTTTCTACTGAAAACTTCATAGTTTCAGCTTTTGTTGTTTTAGACTCTTTGAAAGCAAATGTGCTCATTGCAAATTTGCCAACAAGCATAATACATTCCTTATCGAGCTGTTCAAGATCGTATTCATTAGACTTCTCTTTGAGAAGCTTGTATTCGGGCATCTCCCCAATACGTCCATCATACTTTGCAAAAATTTCACTTTCAGCCTTTTCTCTCTCAGCCTTTTCAACTGCGAGCTTATAAGGAGTAAGAGTTGAAATCTGCTCGTTAAGTACAGTAATCTGAGCTTCAAAATCTGCGTTCTGTGCAGTAAGAGCATCAATCGTTACGAGTGCGTCATTGTAAAGAGCCTCGTAGTCTACGGGGATTACTTCGGGTTCTACAACAGGCTCAGTTTCATTTGAAGAAGTCTCAGGTTCTACTACTTCGGGTTCTGTTTCTGCTGTAAATTCCTTATTCTCGTCCATGTTTTCACCTTCCTTATCTTCAAAAGCAAAGACTTCGGACATAGCCTGTTTCATTTCATTCATCTTAATTGCAAAGTCATCTGCGCTGAAGTTAATAGGAGTTACATCTGCTGAAATAAAGCATGGTTCTACATTCTCCTCGCGATTATCAGACTTATAGAGGAGACAAAGAGCACTAAATTCAAAATCAAGAATTTCAACAAAATTACTATCTTCTTCTAATGGGCGATACTGCTTTGCGTCAATTTCCATTGATTGATTAAACCAAACATCTTCAGAGTAGATAGTTTCCTTTAATTCTGGGTATCTACCAGTCCAAAGTATAGCTTCACAAGTCAAATAATCAACGTCAGCACCATACTCATTAACAGTTTCCCACTCAAAGGTATCAGCCTTTACAACGCCAAAAGGAACGCAAAGAGACTTGATAGACCAATCTTCCCAATCAATGTACATATCATGTCCGCCAATTTTATACTCTCCATTTTCGTCTTTGAAAAGGTGAGCAACAACAGGTGCATAATTAAGAGAGTTGAGATGTGCTTCTACAACGTCTTTGTCAAAATAAGACATATTGCGGTTCTTTCCAGCCGCCATAACCTTAATCTTTACAAGGGTAAACTCGCTATTTAGTTCTTCAAGTACGGTAAACTTTGTAGATGAATTAACACTAAACTTATCCATTGTTCTTACTTCTACCTCCTTTCTCAGTAGTTTCTCAGATTACTCAGAAACACAAAAGGTTGCGTTGCATAAAATGCCATTCCTCGTCCGAATATTTTTCAGCCAAGTATTTCTGCAAACCTTCCGTATTGGCAAAAGCATAAACAGTCTTGCCGTTGAGCGTCGTCTTTGTATAAGTAAAGCCCATAGATGCAAGTTCTTCCTGCGTCTTGGGCTGTACTACGATAATAAATTTATCCATTTCACACCTCACTTATATTCATTAGAAGTGTTCTCGTTATTCTCCGTGTTGTCTGTAGGGTTATCTGTCGTTGGTCTACCACTTTCACCTTCAATACCGCCATTACTCAGAGTGTTTGAACTAATAAGCGGACGATTAAAGATTTCATCGCAACACTTCAGAATCTCATTTTCAAGATAGCTCTGATTTATCACATCTATAGGTTCTAAGCCAAGTGAAGCCGCATAATACAGTTTACTACACATTCCATATTGAGCCGCCTTGAAATAATAATTTTGAACTGTGTCAACCGTATATATACTTTGCTCCAAGAAATAAATCTCAAATAAATTTTTAAGATCCATTTTCTGTATCTTGACATTATACAAATGTTGTATTTGACGAATACACTTCATCATCATAGCTTCAACAGGGCGTATCGCAAGTTCAAGAGCTTGTGATGTAACATTATCCATAATACCAAACAAAACTGGAGCGATACCAAAGTTATCAAATAAGTCTTTAGTTGCTTCTTTGGTATAATTCTTTGCGTCATTAGTATTATCCTTTAGGTTGATAGCATCAACACTAAACGGCGACATTACAAGTCCTATGCCATCAGGAACAACACTTGAACTCATATTATAATACTTAGTCGCTTGCTCAAAGCTCAGTTTTGGTACACCATCCGTATCAGTCGGAATGCGATAATGAATAAGCTTGTAATTGTCAAGCATTGCGCCATCTTTTTTAATTTCTTCGTAAGTGTCAAGATCAATAATAGATTTAAAAATTCCCACAAACGGCGGTATTGTCCACGGCATTTCAGGATCAAACTTTATGCATATCTGCTTCTTAGGTTCAAACCAACGCTTAGTTTTATCTGGCTCAATAATCCATTTGCCCTCAAGGTCTTTTTTACCTCTATACGCCCAATACGCAGTTTCAAAATCCTTGCCATACTGTGGCAGATAAATGAGCGTTTTTTGCGTGAAATAGTCGAGGTCAAATGCAAATCTCCAAACACCATTTTCTACACTACTGATAATGCAGTATTCGGGCATCACAGGCTTTATAAAGTAATTATCCGTGTCATCATATTCAATTCCAAAGAACACACCATCAAGTAAGCAAGTAGTTAATATCTTTGGGATTTCCGTCTTTAACTTATAATGGCTAACTGTGCGACATAACTTGCGATACTCTTTATTAAATGAGTTTGCACCTTTACCCCCAGTATCGCCAACAGGTCGCAAGACATAATTATTCAACATTACTGTTGCAAGCATCGTTATTGCTCTACGATAGTGAGGAGAGACAGCGTAAAAGAAGTGACTAATCTCACGAAGCATTTTCTCGGATGATGGTTTGTCTGGACAAAGTAACGCTTTCAATATCCTATCTCGTGGGTGTTTCTTGAGAAAGATGTTGCGTTGCTCTACACTACTTGACAAATCCGCCAAAACTTGCTTACGAAGCCGAGCAAATTGCAAGAAGTCATAATATTCATTAATTTCTTCACTATTTATTTCTGCTTGATTCACTTAATCACTTCCTTTCAGTTATATCTTTTTGCGGGGCGAGCCATGAAGAAGTTTGCTTCTTCCTCAACTTTCGGTTTGTTTATTACACTTCCTCTACGTAATTCGTATAATCTATGAGCAAGCATAATCAAAACGTAGAAGCGGTCATCGTGCATACGATTTTCTTTCTCTTTAGATAACGCATAATTGACAGAAGTCCTTTCTGCATTTTCAGTCTTATGAATAGAAGTTACCTCATTTTTCATAAGGTCTATTTGAACTAATGCCATCTTCTCATCATCTGAAAGTTCATGATTTACCCATATCTCGTTACCTTCCGCGTCAACGCCATCAATAACTTTTATGAAGTCTTGCCCCGAATACTCATAAGGGAATTTAATAACACCTAAATCCATAAGCTCTATCATTTCCTCAACCATTTGAGTACGATATTTTTTAGGACTAATAAGCCTTAATTTATCACAGGCATTTGGATAACGACTAACATAAGTTTGATACAATTCATTCGTCTTATCAATAAATCCTCTATGAACCTTGCCGTATTTATCCGAATACTCATTCAAAAGTCCATCTCCGTAAGCACTGACACCACCACCGCCAGCACCCGCATCAATTTCGAGCAGATTCAGATACTCATAATCAGGATTTTGCCCATTATAAATATTAATTAACGACCTAAGTTCTTCCAATTGCCTATTAGAATCAAGTTTGTATTTTTTCTTAGTGGCGTTATCAATCATGTTTACACAATTTATAATGTCTCCACACCAACCCAATTCTTTGTCTTGGTAAACATTCATAACGCCTATAATGCTATTGTCTGCCGTTCTCGCAGGATCGAAGGCTATTACGATGTTACTATTTGGTTTCCAATGCAACGTAGGCAAATAAAAGTTCTCATTTCTACGAATAGTGTCCCATTTAACAATTTGACTACTTCCACCGTCCATTGTGGGCTGATTGAAATATTCTCTTAATGCCTTATCTTTATTACTCTTGAGAGCTGCATCAACTTTGTCTCTTGTGAGTAGGGGAGTATATGGCTCACCATTCATATAGGTTTGAATTGCTACATCACAAATCATGTCACAAACAAAATAATCTCTATCTCCTGCAATCATGCGCTTTGCAAAATTCTTATAGTGCTTATAGAATGTTTTATCCATTTGGTCTTGCGATGAAGCATAAACCAACTGAGTAGGCACTTTCCTATGCTCCGCTTCAGGATTATAGTTTTCTTCCGTAGATGTACTGAAATCGCTATTTTGCGTTGCAAACGCTTCGCAGACAGCTATTAATTCATCAGAGCAAAATGCGCTCTCATCAAAAAATACAAGCGTAGCCCTTCGAGAACGAGCTGAATCTGGACGACTGTTCAACGTATTAATTGAACTACCATTATAAAATTCTACTTCATATCCCGCTGGATTATGACTGAATCCAGTTTTGTTAGTTGCTGTCTTTTTCGTTTCTTTTTCGAGTATATCCTTTAAAGAACGAATAGAAGCCGCCGTCTTACCCATGCGAGTGATTATTTCTTCAAGCTTCGAGAATGTTTCCTTTGCCTGATCTCCGACGGATGAAACTATATAAATAGCTTGATTTTCATAAAGTACCGCCTTCAAAATCATAAGAATTGCGCCCAAAAAAGATTTGCCAAAGTTTCGACTACAACACCAAACACTATGTGATGCGTTCCATGTGCTTTGCAATATCCATTTTTGAGCATCAATTAATCTAATACCAAGCTAAAGTAGGTCTTCACACGCAATGCATGGATTCCTCCGATAATAAGCAATAGACTCGGCGTCTAATTCACATATTTTTTTCTTAATCGGAGTGAGAATAATTTTATTCCTTTTCAAGACCTACATCACCTCCTTTATATTATCCAGAATAATATTGCCATGACAATTTTTCACCAGTCTCAGGGTGTCTGCCAGCAGTTACTTGCCTTCCAGATAACGCTCCTTGTATATCTCCCTTTCCTATCCAACGTTTAGCATCATTAATTGAATCAAAAACCTGTCCTGTATTTATACAAATTATTGGACTGAAATTACCATTTTCAAATTTATATTCTGGGAGATTATCTTGTTTTTCTAAATATTCATCGTAATACATCCACCTTTTATATATTGATGGAGTATTCAATATTTTGTGGTATTTACAACTTTGAGTAATTGAATATTCACTAACATTTGTTTGCCGTTTAGCCTCTATAATGCTATAATATTCTTGATTGGTGTCTAAGCATATTACCTTATTAGCTTGACATTCTAATTGATTAATACGAGGATTGTATTCGCATAAACCAATTACATTTCCTTCAATCAAATAGTGTCTTAATCCACTTCGAGATGTTTTATATTTAGCCATAATATTTCTGAAAGACATACCATTTTTATAATCAGTACATACTTTAACAATTAAAGAATCTATTGCAAATTCGTGGCACTGTTTTAAATCAATATGAGAAAAATCAAAAATTGTACTTAACTCACTATTAAGAATTTGACTGGTGATATAATCATATTCCGACTTTCTGCAATCAACGACTATATATTTATCAATATATTTTGAAGCTAATTGCCTTTTAAAATCATCGTTAAGTTTAACGTCCTCCAAACTATGCCCACCATTAGTAGAAAAACTTTTCTCGTAATGTTGAATACCATTGGTTTCGATAATTACTTTTATTCCATTATATTCAAAATAAAAATCGTATTTATATTTGCCACACCATTTTTGATTTACTTTTGTAAATTGATATTCGTATGGTATACCCGTTTGATTCAATAAGGCAATCATAAATTTTTCAGGATAAGAAATTGAATCTCTGCAACGAGAACAATATTTATTATACTGAACTGATACTGGTTTAGTATGTCTTATTCCACCACAAGAAGGACATTTAAAAGATATTTTTTTATTTGTTCCAAATACATATTTATACCCGTCATCTGGATTATCTAATAATTCACAAATTTCAGGATTAGTAGTCCACATATCATTAAAACCAATCAAAACCTTTTTATTATGACAATATGGACACCCTTTGCCTTTTAATGTGTTATTGGGAGATGCATAAAAATCACCATTGCAGACATTGCAATGATGTTTTAATGAATCTCTATATACAGTATAATCATCGACTAAGATAAGATTCGGAGACAATTCTTTTAAACGTTTAGAATATTTTTCGTTATCCCAAACCCTTTCACCCATTATCATCACCATTCTTTAATCTTTGTATTTCTACAAGAAGCTGTCGCTTTTCTTCCATTAAATCATCAACTTTTTCTTGAAGGTCAATGACCATCTGTCGTTTAATTCCGTCGATTTCGCGCATATCATTTTCGTCAAAGAAAGTATTTTTCTGTATTGCGTTCATTGACACCTCTGCCGCCCACCGAGAACCCTCGGACTTGAGTTGGTCATAGTAGTCAGCTTCAGCTCTATCAAAATCTTTCTCTCTTAAATCTCTCATAAGATAAGTGAGAGTCGATTTACCTATATCTTTGTTTGACCTGTTCTTAACTGAAATTTCGTTTTCTTTTGCAATTTTATCATTTGATTGAACGAGCTTGCCTTTCATTTCATTTAAGACTTGAATATCCTTGCTGTCGGTCAAAGGCTTTAATTGAGCAATGAGTAAATCATACTGTCTTATTTGATTGTTGTTATTTACAATTTGAATAATCTGAGATAACTTGTAGTTATCATCGACAACTTCTTCATCGTCTAAGTATTTTACAAGCTCACCAAACAGATAACGCCTATCACTGGATTGATAACCAGCAAACGGATCGTAGCCAATAACTTCTATTACAGTATCGACATTTTTCTTTTCTTCTGCCGTCCAGTTTTCTTCCATCATATCATCAGCTTCTTGTTTTGAGCGTAAAAACTGCTCGCTATTAATACTTGACATAACATAATCCACAAATGTGAGATTTTTATTCTGTGATAGATTAAGTCTCTTGATATAGTCACCCAATCTAATATCGCCAGTATTTTTTTCTTTCATTTGCATATATGTCTTTTCGGAGAAAAACCATCCCATTTCTCCGCAAGTTACAAGAAGCGCAATTTTTTCGTCTTGGTACTTCTCTCTCATTCTGGCAAAGAAATCATCACAGCAATAAGTACATATATTACTAAATCCATCATTGCCGTTATATAAAGAATTTTGTATGACCTTAAAGAACTTACCCTCTGGTTCTTGAACAATCTTGCCACAGCAAGAGCATTTATACAGAGGTGGCAAAGTAGTTGTATCTATTTTGCGATACTTAGGCTTCGACTTCTTCTCTAAGGTCTGTTTTGAACCTCTCGCTGGCATATTTTCACTCCTTTAACTCATAATTATTTTTGCAAACTGCGGAATACTTACGCTCGGAATCCGACTTGTGAACTCCACATTTTTAAGCACATTCATATTGCTTGTCGTCAGCAACTCGTCATCTAAAGCCTGTGGTACTTTACTCAGCGCATTTGCGTAATATTCCTTACATCTCTGCAAATACTTGTCCCCATAATCTGCGCTATAGGCATCAAGTATCTCATTGTAATACCGATAAGTAATCATTAAATCGTCTGCAATCATTTTTAACACTACTGGCTTATCGGTCATTTTACGCATACAAACTTCATCAATATATGCTTCTGCCGCCTTTATGTAATCATACAATACCCAGAATCTATTGTCTGTTTTGTCGGAACGTGTTAGACTTCCATCAGTCCACAACCACGAATAACAAACCTTGTCAATTGTAATGGCATTAGGTTCATACGACAAGAACAACTGATTGAAATAGCAATCCTCGTTTACACGCAAATTTTCTCTAAAACGGATGTTGTTCTTATAAAGAAACGCCCGTTTAAAAAGTTTGCCGTGTAGCCAAGTTGTGCTATGTTCACTTTCGCCAACTGCAAACTTGTTATCAGTGCGGAAGTCATTATCAAAAGCTCCGCATACCATATCAGCATTTTTGCTTTTGGCGTTATACCAAAGCAACTCACAGGCAAACGCCGAAGCCAAACAGTCATCACTGTCTGCAAAAATGATAAACTCGTTATCGCTATGATCTATGCCATACTGACGAGCAACACCCGCACCACCGTTTTGAGGAGTGACAAGATACTTTATATTCAATTTGTCCTTGAATAAGTTGTTACTGTAATCTACACCGTCTGCATCACTAACGATATAAACGCAAATATCGTCTTTGATAGTCTGCATATAAATGCTTGCCAACAAGCGATTGATTGTATTCTCAGCCTTATAAGCTGGCACGATTATATCTATCTTTGCCATAATATCATTCCTTTTATTCAAATTGGTGCGCCGTCCAACATCATTGCAGTCGGACAACACAAAAGCCCTCTCAAAGAGGGCAAGGAGGAATATATGAATTTGAAGATTTCTAATAAAATGTGGGTTCTATTTTATATCAGCAATGCCTTTGTTTTCTTGCTGTATAATGCCATCTGCACTAAAATACTTTCCAAAGCTGTCAACCGCCGACTTATCATTGTAGATTTGAATGAGCGAAACGTCAGCCCACCCAAAGTATTCTCTAATAACTTCTGCTGGTATATTCATGTCAACAAGCTCCGTACACAATGCGTGTCTAAGAGCATGATAGTAGAAAGGACAACCGAGTATCTGAGTAAACTCATCTTTCCATCCTTCAATATCCGTTCTTTGTTCCCAAATGTCACCACGCTTAATAACAAGAACCCATTCACTGTCAATGCCTAATTCTTCACGCTTCTTGCGCCACAAATCCATATAGGCATCAACTTTATTCATTACATATTTGTTTATCTGTTTGCCTCTTGTTCCACGACCTTTAGCTCTTACCCTGTCTGTTTTATAAAGACAGCCAAATTCAAGATGGTCAGGAGTAAAGTATTCCATTTTCATTTGAAGCAGTTCTGCCTTACGCATACCAGAATAAGCAAGAATTGCAATACAAACAGCTTTATCATATTCTTCTCTCTTTACAAGCTCATCAAGTAATCTCTGTACTTGTTTCGTAGAAAGAACAGTCTTTTCCCTAACAGCTTCATTAGCAGGAGACTCAATTTTTCTGATAATGCTACGATAATCTTCATATCCTTCTTCTTCGTCTAACATCGAAGTAATGTAATTAGACAATGATGATAATGTAGATTTAACTCGCCTTATTCTACGAGGACTCCATTTCCATACATTAAGGGCATGGTTTTGAAATCTTGCGAAGTCACGTTTGCTTATCTTGATAAATTCCTTATTAGCATTTTCCTCTAAATTCCAAACAAAGAATATCTCAAGGTCTGAGTTGTATGCTAAGATTGTTTGAGGACTTCTGTCAATTGAAGCAAGATAATCAAGGAAGTCTTTACTTAATTGAGTATTCTCAGGATTAATCTGCTTAATCTTTTCTTCGGTTGTAATCTTGTTATAAACCGTTGATCTGCCTTCCATGAACTCATCTCCTTTAATTCTAAGAGCACACAAGGGCGGCATCGCAATGTCACCCTTGCTCGGTAGTCCGATGGTACTTATAGCGTTGACGACACGCTTGGTTGCAGCTCTGAGACTCGAACTCAGGACGAGAGGATATGAGCCTCCCATGATACCACTTCACTAAGCTGCCATTTTCTCCACGAAATTGCTTTTAACACAATTAAGTGGAGATAATACGCATCATAGCAAATGCGTCCAAATGCCACAATACGCAAGTTTTGCATCACCAAAGACCTCGTAATGCAAGAGATTAAAAAACCGCACGTAGTCAGCTTGCGAGGTAACAGAGGCTTGTGCGGTACTATTCAAGAAACTATGACGCTGTACTATGCCGTCGCACTAACAGCGTCAATACAAAGAAACATAGCAAAATTCTTTTTCTATAAGTGTCGGTAAACGACTCTGTTTATATAATATGGGGTTCTATTACTTAGGGGACTCGATGCCTCTCACTCATAACATACTTCCCATATCTATTCTTTAATATGGGCGGTGTATTATAACTGACCACCGCCTTGTCAGTGTCGAACTCCTTCCGCAAGGAGGAGTGGTGAGCAATCTCGGATGTGCGCCGAGGACTTCCGCTTTTTATCACGTTGCTTTACTGCCAAGCTCATTGCCCAGCACCCCCTTCGGGGTGTACAGGTATATTTATCCTGCCCCTCGGTGGCAGCGTGTATTTCAACAGAGGCTTTTGCTTCTGTCTACATCAGAATACGCCCTCAAAAATTTCCGACTCAATCTTAAACGGTATCATTTTTGAGTGTAAAGGCAGAGAAACCTCGTTTGCGCTGAACTCCACATAGTACACAACGTCATCCACATACGCCGTGTCATCGTCAAGCGCAGCTTCGCAAATCAGCTCTCCGCTATCAAAAAGTGTAATAAGCATATTGCCGTCGCAAGCCTGTTGCTTCTTAACATCCTCGTAAGCCTCATCCGCAAACTCGGACTTCATGGCAACGCTCACACCGTTAATGGTAAACGAGTTTAGGCACTGACAAACACCAAGAGCGTCCTGCCAGTTGACAATGAGAAATGCCGAGCCGTTTTCCATAGCGGACTTCACAAACTCAGCCGAGAAATCCTCGTATTTGGCATAAGCCTTACACATAGATTCGGTGATTTTCATTTAATCACCACCTATCAGCTTGATTTTGCAATCCTCGCCGTCAAGTACAAATTCTTCCGGCAGATGTGCGCCAATCGCAAGCGTGTCTATGAGATATAAGCCACCACCGCGTACAGGCTCTCCATCTTCGGCAATTGCCTTCTGACAGAATACGCTACCGTCATCATCAAGCGAAATCAGGTATGCGTCGGCATAGCCGTTCCAAACCTCGCCCGCAAGCTCTATGTTTTCAAGAAATGCTTCAGGCAACGTCAGAATGTATTTGAGCAAATTCTTTGCGTTCTCATAATCTGTAACAACCGACACAAGTCTGCCCTGTGCGTGAGCCTTTAATATCTTAGAAAAGACCTTTGTGAGATTCATAACTTCACTCCTTTAATTCAGTGCGACCAGTTCTGTTTTCTCACGAATAGTCTTGCCGTTTATATCCTGACACAGATATACAAAACCTTCTTTCTGAGAATTGTAGAGCTGCCCGTTGTTGTAGTTATTCTTAGATACGTCGCTAAACGCACCCTGTTCAATTATTCTTGTGTTGCCTATGTAATACTCGCCAACTCTATGAGTATGAGCCATTACAAGTTCCAAGAACTGATGTCCCTCGTTGCGGAAGAAATACATCGCTTTTTCCGCAGTCTTGAGAACTCCCGATGAAAATGCTGACGGATGAGCAAATATTGTGTCGCCAATCTGCACCCACCAATCATCGGTATAGTCAACTTCAATGTTTGGGAATAATTCTTTTATGGGCGTATACCACGACTTTGTACCCTCACGCTTGTCGTAGTGATAGAAGCCGTCTACAAATATAAGCTCAAGACTTGTTCTCGGCATAAGCTCCACCATTTCATTATCAAGGTTCTTGGCTATATAGTTCTGAAAGCGCAGATCGTGGTTGCCGTATGTAACGACTACTTTCTTAGGCTGTAAGTATTCAATCATGTCAATCACATACTTGCGAGCCTTAATGATTTCTTCCATAGGGGACACGCGATAAACCTTGTTGAACTTTGAAATAGCCTGACAATCGCAAATGTCGCCGTTAAGCTGAAGTATATCCACTCTGCCCTTATAGGCTGATAATGTCTCTATCGGCAACTCAAAAGGTACATGAGTGTCCGATATGCTGAGTATACGAGTTACAACCGCAGTATCGCCCTTTGCTTTAAGGGCATTATTCATAAGGGTATAATACTGGTAACACTTACGGTATGCGCTGGAACTAACATCAGCACCAAACTCGGAATTGAGCTGTGCTGCCACATCGTCCCAAGTCTTATCTTTGGGCTTACTATTACAAATTTCAAAGATACGACAGTATTGCTCAGTCGTAAATTTCTTCAACTGAAATTCCTCCTTAAATTCAAATTGTGATTTACTGAATCACGATTCAGTAAATTTATGCGATGTCAATTGACTCGCCAACTGAGATCGAAACTTCCGAGCCATTGAAATCATCAAGCAGACTTGCAAGCTCTAAAGCCTCGCCGTCCTCAATTTCTATGACAACACTATTGCTGTCTTTATCTACATTTAGAACACCCTTGATGCCAAGAGAGTTCTTGCGTATTACATTCGCTTTCGCCATTTTTAATCTCCTTGTTTTCCACGAAATCGCAATTTTTAAAAACTTATTTTATCACCCATTACTGGTGTATGAACCTTCGCACTTCTGTCTGCCTTGCTCAAACTATCACGGAGCATTTTTGCAAATTCCTGTTTGCCGTTGCTCTCAGAATGAACAAGGTAAATTTTGTTATACTGTGCATCGGTATATCTCTGCAATAATTCGCTTCTGCAAGCGTGACTTGAAAATGATGTAAGCTGCATTACATTAGCTCTACTTCTCACACGTTCACCATCTATTGTCACCCATTTCTTACTATGCTGAATTTGATAAGCGACACTATCTTCGTCGCCCGCATATCCACAAAGACATACCCTCGCATTCTCATTTGGCAAAATAGATTTGAGCCATGAAACTACACGCCCGTTCTTGAGGAAGTTGCTTGTTGAGATAACCACCTGTGAAGTCTGCAACTTCTGCCATTGCTGAGATTCCTCATAGGTATTAACCCACACGATGTTCTTCCACGTTGACACTTTCTTCCACAAGTCATAGTCTTTCTCTATGAGCTTATCCCATAATGCAGATATCTTCATACCAAGTGGTGCGTCAATTATAATCGGTGTTGCAAATGTTTCATCATCACCGTATATCTTATAGAGAGTTGTGAGAATATCCTGTAATCTATTGAGTGAGAACGAGCCAAATAAAACCTTTTGAGTGTCGTGCTGACAACACTGGTCAATAACACACTTTATCTTTTCAATATCTTTATCTCTATCTTTCTGTTTATGAGTTTTATGACTACCACCATAAGTACATTCAGCCAAAACAATATCGGAGTAGGGAAGTGGTTCATATGGTAAGATATAATCCTTTTCTATATCCGAGCCTATATCACCTGTAAAACCTAATCTCTTAATTGTCTCACCTAATTTGAAGGTCATATGAACTTGTGCCGCATTTACTATATGGCTTGCATGATAATAATGCATTGTAAGGTCATCGAATAAAACTATATCCTCACCAAATGGCAATTCAACCAAATGCTCAAGGGCAATCTCAATATCTTCCTGAGTATACAAAGGCGTTGCGTTCATATTGTAACGCTTTTCAAGTTTTACACAGTCACTCTCAAATATTTTGAGACTATCTTCCCACATAATGCGAGATATAGCCTTATTGCCTTTAGGAATATAAACATTACCTCTATATCCACGAGCAAATAAATAGGGGATATTAAAGTAATGGTCGCCGATGACAATGGCTGACTATAACAGCATCAAGCTCCGAAAATGGAACTCGGTAATTGCGATGATTAACTTTGTATTGCTTTAAAATATCATCGCCACTTGTTTGATACAGCCCAGCTTCAAGAAGAATTTGCTTGTCATTATAGGTGATATAGTACATTGAGCCAGTAACACCATCACCAGATTTGCCAACAAATTCTATTTTTACTTTTTCTTTACTTTTTGCCATAAAGGTGAACCACCTTTTAAATTATTTCGTCCAGATTAGTAATAATCTTAGTCGCTATGCCAAGTTGAATACACTCATCTGCTGTAATATACCAATCTTTCTTAGCGTTCTTAGTATAGAGTTTTGAATCTATATTTGTGCGCTCAATAATATACTCCTTCATAATTGCCACAAGCTTCTTGTAGTTTTCCATACTTGACTCAGCCTGTTCAAATGTGCCACCGACACTTCCAGAGCCACTATGTAAGAGAACTGTACCAAACTTGTGTGTGTATCTTTCTGTTCCCGCAAGGAATATAAGCGCACCTGCCGACATTGCGTTTCCAAGATTAACCGTCACAACAGGGGTTTGGCTACACATAATCGTGTTAATAAGCGAGTAGGCTGCTGTGAGATCGCCTCCGTAGGAATATATATAAACATATATCTTCTTGCGTTTCTCAACGGGGATATCATTATCTCTATCTTCTTTGTTGTAAATCATAATCTGACGTACAACATCAAATAGAGATTCATCAATGTCGCAAGTAATATAAATCTTGCGGTCATTAAAATCGTTATAATATGCTACAAGCTCAGGTGATGGCAGTTTCATATTCTCCATCTCTTTTGCGATTTCTAACATTACAGGCATATTTTCTTCCATGATATTTTCCTCACTTTATTTTGAATTACAGTATTATACTGCCATTTAGTTAATCCAAAGGATTTTGTTTTAGAAATTCTCGATAAGCTTTTTGAGAATTATTATACGACCATTCTCCAAAATACTCATCTTCGGCTTTTATGCGAGCATCTATTGCGTCATTCATGTTTTCAAATGAACCAAGATTAATTCTTTTTCCATTCACTTCGATACGAGCAACCCATTTATTGGATGCTTTGTGAAAGTTAACTCCGGTTACACCAGACGTATTATTGGAGTAGGGCTTTTGATTCATATTATTTTGTGCTTTTGTTGCGATTCTTAAATTCCCCTTACGACAATCGCTTCTACTCTCTACGCCACCAATATGATCTACCAACATTCCAATTGGATTTCCCATTATTAGACAATGCAACTGAATACCATGAGAAGAAACAATATATCCTTTAGAATTTTTACTCCAACAAATATCAGCTACTTTATCATAATCATCAATATCAACGTAAAATGATTGATTTTTCTCTGTGAAAATCTCGATATACGTATCATGTTTTTTGCATCGATTTCTTTTCTTATTTGCCAAACCGACGTTCTTTATTGATTCAATATAAATACATCCACAAGAACGGGTATTTCCAGAGTTTAATCTTGAAGTGTTAACTACCACGTCTTTGTTGCTTCCACAATCACAAGTACAATGCCAAAACACTCCTTTTTTGTTAGGATATGCTCGTCCTACAACTGTTAACTTCCCATATTTCTTTCCTGTTAAATCAACAAATTTTCCCATTTTCATGTCCTTTCTTTTGCTCTCTTTAGTGCTTAGAAGCCGTTTCAAAATCCTTCTTGAATTTTTCAGTCACTTCAAACACAAATATTGTTTTTGACCTATCTTCTTTACAAGGTTTAATATCAAGGATTGGATTACCCATTCTTAACAATCTCCTTGCAACATATGGTGTAAATACAGATTTCGTTTCCATAGTTATACATCTCCATATGTCATAACAACACTAAGAGAGTTACGATAATTGTTAAGTAGTTCAACAAGATATTTATCCTCACATAAATAGTAATGTTTAATTTTACTATTCTGCTTGACGGTTCTTGTTAATCCTTCTTTCACACCGTGTTCTCTCAGATATTTTGCTTCTTCCTTGTTAATTTCAATCATGTTTTCACATCTTTCGTGTTTTTATTTATGAACACTTGAACAAGTATTCATATATGCAAAAAAGAGAGATAAGACAAAAAAAAGAGAAAACCCCACGATGAGGTGGGGTATAAAGAGATCGTTCTCTTTGTCTATCTTTCTCATAAGGGGAAGTAATTCAAAGTGTCAATTCCTAATATAGCCCGATATATCGTTATTTACGCTACATCAAAGGTGTTAACATTTTTATTTCTCGATTTCTTCATACAATTTTTAGCCGCAATTTTCCTATATTCAGCCTGACACTTCTTGCATCTACATTGCATACTGGTAGCTTTCTTAAATGGTTCACCGCAATCAATACAACGTCCATCTCTTATCCTTTCGATAGTGTCCATATTGTTACGAATATTCTCGTAGACAATATCCCCAAAAAGCTCCCAAAACATTTTCTTTTTAGATGTATAATCAGGGCTTTTTCTATCAAAGATGCTCTTAATAATCATATCCACAATTTCAGATTTGGTGCAGTCGGCAGAGTCGAATATCTTTTTGCGACAATCAGCAATTACCAACTCATAATTAATTACATGACCTTCTTCACTCTTTTTGAACTTCATGCTTCTGACTTGCCTGTATGCTGTAATAACTTCATCTAATATCTTAATATTTTTATCACACATCAACATCTCGTAGTTATACATCTTCTTACTATCATAGATGCAATAATTCATTTTTAATCTTGGATATACCTTACGAATAAGATTTACAGGTGAATTGTTTATAGGTTCTACTTGATGCAACTCCTTGCCTTTAGCAAACTCGAAAAATCGTGGCACTTTTGACTTAGTAAACTTAGGAATGATATTTGCTGGTGTATCACCATATGTTGTATCGGTCGCCCCTTGTCTATCAATCATAAACAAAGTTTTGGCGGCGTCGATGCTGAAATTTGATTCACAGCACAACCAACGCACCGCAGCCATAGCTTCAGGAGATAGTTCCCAATTGCCATTTTCAATAGGAGTGTTCCATATTTTTGTAATGGCATTGCTGTAAATTCCTATCTTGCCGTAACTAAAAGCAGCTCTCATTCCTTGATATAAACTATCTGGCGTAATAAGCGAAGCGTCGCCTTTCTTCATCTCATAATACATGGGCTTTATATCCTTACAGGCTTCTATTGATGCTTTTACCAAAATATCATCATCGGTAACAAATACATGATCTCCATCCCAGTCCTCGGCTCTTATGCGTTGATTAAAGTCATTAAGACTGACATAACAAGCATTAGTCGTAAACCATTCAGACTGAATGTTGTTTGTGCATATACAATGTTCTCTGTATAAATGAGGACTTCTTAGCACATCTAATTTCTTACCATCATCAAATAAATCGCAGCTTACTTCATTAGCCTTTAATAAGCCATCAGGATTCTCTATGCCTAAAAGCCACTTTTGACAAAAGGCATATAAATCAGGAACGGTAAAAGTGTATTGAGAGTGAAGTTTGAATTTTGCAGACCACAAATCTTTCTCAAGACTATTCTTCAAATCTGAAATCTGTGTTCTTGTATATGAATCTTCTAACATCTCAGGATAAAGATAGAGACATTTCTGATACCATGAACGACATCTATCAACATCGTTTGCTCCTAAGATTTTTAAGAGTTTTTCTTTATCGGCATAATGAGTAACGCTATCATCTTTGCTTCTTCCAAGAGAAAGTATTTCTTCATGATTAACCTTGCCGAGTTCTCTGATATCATCTTCAGTAAGATTTCTCAATGTCTGTATCATTTGGTACGATGTAGTTGCCGAGTATTCAGCTTCTTCATCATCTACATTACCAATGCCAGCAACACAGTTATATTTCTTGAAGCGAGTCTTATAATCGTCCCAACTATCATATATCTTCCACATCTTGAACTGAGATTTGGTAAAAACTATATTTATATTATCTTTTATCAAATCCCATTTCTTGCCATATATATCAGTGACGATAGAAGAACAATCATGTTCCTCTATAAATTTCAAGTAATCAAACGGACAACAAAGCCCTTTAAAAAACGGCATACGAATTACAAAGTTTTCGGAACTTACCGATGGCAACACCATGCCACAACCATCATTCATTTCAAGAGCAAACGAGTTAGTCTTTCTCGTTATTTGATAAGTTTGATAGTCTATATAGTCCGCCTCTCCAACAACATCTTTTTGTAAATCGTCAACAACGATAGCTCTGTCTATGTCAAAATCTGTAAAGGGCGTTGTTCCAGAATTGCAAAGTGACATATAACTGAGCACCTTGTTAATGTTGAAACCACCCTTGCGATTTATCTCGTCAAAAGACAGCCCCGCCATTAAAGTATTCCATCTATCTTCAGTCAAAGCATCTTCTCTTACGCAAACAATCTTATGCTGCCGTATCTGCCCCGCCGAAGCCGTAAAGAATTTGTACTTATAACCTTGATACATAAAACCGTTCTTTATCAATGAATACATGATGTCATAATAGCAAATGGTCACAATGCAAACCTCCGGATTAAACTGATCTACGCCAGCTTTTAAACCCAATGTTCTTGCTAAATTCCCATCTGGTACAGTAACTCGTTTAGTTAATCCAACCTCTCCATACTTATTGAGAACAGAATCTTCTCGCAAAGAACGTATTATGTCTTTGTTACTTTCAATCTCAACTCGTAGGTTATCTTTTAGCCCTTTAATTTTTTCTCTATAAGCTTTCTTAATCTCTACATTTTCTTCGTCCCATAAAGATATGTCCGCAGAATTTAACAGAGTAATTATTCCACTTTCATCTTCTTGATATTTAGGAGTCGGTCTATTTTTTAAGAACTTACTAAGCTGCTCCTCTGTTTCGCGAATAGAATCATTAATTTCTTTTTCTTTATCGGTATAGAAAGATTCTGTTCCTACGCCAAATACATAGAACAATCTGTTTTTCAAACCATTTCCTCCTCACTTGATAATTCACGCGATTTATTATAAGACCATTCGCCAAAATATTTTTCTTCACCCGCCTTACGAGCTGCAATGGCATCTTCTATATTTTCATAAGAGCCAAGATAATAACATTTCTTTTTCCCGTTCTTAGCATTAATCCCACAAGCAATTTGTGCCACCCACAATTGTCTCGACTTATTCCAATACACGCCTTTATATCCAGATGTATTAGTAATAGGTTTCTGTGTGTTTCTCATATTTTCTGCTTTAGTGGCTATTCTAAGGTTACTACGTCGATTATCAAATTTAGTAGAGCTACCATGTTTATGATCTACGTCCATATCATCAGGACAATCCATAATATAACGATGAAGCATAACTATTCTATTATCCCCAGCATTGCCTGTTAAATACCCTGCACCATTTTTGCTCCAACAAATATTTTTGACTTTTCCAAAATCCTCAATATCAACAAGAAAAGGTTCATTCTTTGTGGTGTACATGATTACATATTTGTCATTAATCACATAATCATTATATTTTTTGTGAGCGTCACCCATTTTCTTTAAAAATTCCTCAGATTTCTTATAACAACCACAACTGGTAGATTCACCGATAATTAAAGAATAGTTGTCCACTTCTTTTTCTTTACCGCATTTACATCTACACCTACAAACATTATCGGAATAAGAGTCATCAATTACCGTCCAGTAATTAAATGTTGCTCCAACATAAATTTTATCTCTATTAGGATATTTACATCTAAAACAATAGCATCTTTTCTCATTATGACCAATAAGATTTGTCGCCCTTGTAGTATGTTTAGTCTCTCCATGTTTGCATTTATAAATGAAATCAATATCATATAAAGAACCTCGATACTCACTAACAATCTCAATACTATCTCCGTATTTTTCATTAATTCGACGCATAAATTCATCATGACTCATTGCTTTGCCAGCCACGCTCTCATCACTCCCTTATCGTTAATTTGTTGCTTTGCTTGCACAAAATAATAGCGAGTCTTAGTACCCCTTGCACATTTCCCGAAGATTTTTCTCCACCCGTTCCAATTCCCCAATATAATCCCTGATAGTCTGTATCTGCCCGTCAGCGATTTTCTCTCTTATCAGTATCTCCGCCAGTCTCCGCAGCATCGCCGTTACTGTTTTGAAGTAGCCAACTTCCTCTCTCTTCTCAACCACTTCACCAGTAGGCTTGCGAGTCTTGAAATCTTGCTTCTCGCGCATATATGTATGCACAAGAATGTACTGATTTTCGTCAGCCGTAAACGACCAACCGTCCATAATTATTACGTCCATCTTATCCTCCTTTGATTTCAACGGCAAATTAATGCAAATTTGCCACGCTAATTTTTATAGTATAATTTGACCTTGAAATAATTAGAACGCAAAATACACGTTAGTTTATCGTTATTTCTCCGTTCTTTAGCTTCTCCAAAAATGTCAACGCCTGTTCCTCACTGATTTTCATAAGACAATCCTTATGGTAATAGTCCATAAGTGCTAATAGAGCGTTTGTTTTCTCCCTGTCGGTACTATAATTCTTAATCTCATTTGTTGTATAACTTGTCATCGCTTATCATCCTTTCCGTAAAAGTCGCATTTGTTTCTATCTCCCTTACAAGAACAAGGTTCTTTTTCTTTCGTTCCTGTGCAGGTGTCGTATGTTTCTAAAAACCAATGTCCCTTTTGCCAACACTTGCATTTTTGCCGACTTAGCCATTTTGTCGCCATCTCGTCATCTATATGAGACAAATCATTGTCCTCGATGCCGTAATATGCCAGTATGTCCTTGAATGCAGATCCGTGTTTATCGCCACAGTCCATAACTTTCATCAACATCTCAAACTTCATACCAATCACCTTCGCAAATATTGACGTGAGGTCTGCCAATTAGTTCTTCCAAGCGCAGATGAGCGGGGAAGGCAAGAGGAACATTGCACTCTCCAATTTTACCAAGCCAGAGAATTAATTCTTTCTTATAGGCATCACGTTGCCTCTCCAAATCCGACATCTCTTTTGCTGTTTCCTGTGCCATTGTGTCAACGCCTTTCAAATAACCCTCTCGGAATGCTTCTTCTTTTGCCTGTTTTATGAACGCCACTATTTCAGGCTCGGTCATAAATTTTCCATCAATCCACATTAACACTCACCTCCGGTCTGCGAATTGTACTCCGAAGCCAAGTGTTGCTCTCTGACAACAATATAAACGCCATCTCGTAAAACTGCAAAAGCAACAGAACTTCTATTATCGTGATTTATTGCAACTATCATATCGTCCTCTGTCTTGATTTCGTCTATCCCATAGCTTTTACACAATCCAGCTAAATCAGATAGAAAGCCTCTGTGCGCTTCTCTCAAAGTTTCTTTCATATTATCACCTACTTAAAAAACTTTCTATATTAGCACCACCTAAGAACATCATCAAAGAACCCCAAATAATCCAAAACGTTATTTGTGATTTGTCATTTTTATTGGTAGCATCAAATCTGCTCCATAATATATTTACAGATAAACCTGAAATAACTTGAATAATACCAAGTATCATACATCTCATTATTATTATTCCTCCTTAATCAAATAATATCTCATACATCACGCTGTCGTGATACTTGCCACCGAAATAATTACAGTCGTGCATATACCCTACAATTCCGCCACCGTAACGTTTTATCAGTCTCTCGTATATTTTATTTGCATGATCGTTGTCTGCCACAGCCCACCACTCAGCTCTATGCAGTCCTTCGGAAATGAGCTTGTCAATGTGGCGTATGCAGTCCACCATGAGTGCTCCGCCTTTGCCAGTAAATGATATGAGTCCAAACTGACTAAGAGACCTTGCAACCTCGTTATAATGATACGAGAAATAACCATCCACTTCTCCATTTTTATCCAGATGAACGAAGTCTCTGCGCCAATCGGTGTTGTCTGGCACTGTAAACTCCCGATAATCGCCGAGAAAATAGTAATCATATTCTGGCTTATACCAACAACCGATCAGCTTGCGTTTTAGTTCCTCTTTATATAACTGCGCTGGGTAAAGCATTTAGTTCCACTCCTTCTGATATTCGTACCACGACTGACAACCCTGATAGGTGTCGTAAGCATCGTAGTCGCTCTGTATGTTATCCGTGTACACATCGGTACACGGCTCTGTTAGAGTCTGTCTGTAAGCCATATAATCATCCACTGTTTTCACCACCTTATTTATAATTTGTTGCTTTGCGAGGGGACAGAAAAAGATTATCCCCTCTTTTCAATTACATTATAACATTAATTATTTACTTTGTCAAGAGTTTTTTGAAATTTTTTCTACAGTATCTCCCATAACCTCTAAAAAGGGGCTTTCCTCACTGCGTCCATCTTGAACAAAGAATAGATTGTCTTTGGCTCTGGTAGCAGCCACATACAGAATATGAATTTCTTCATAAATGTTGTCATTGCGCTTATGCGGGAACAAGCCGTCATTAAATCCTGCAACAACCACAGTTTTCCATTCTAATCCTTTGGCTTTGTGGACGGTACTCAATGCAACACCACCTTCATCGGTAGCATTGATGAAGTCAATATAATTTTTGGCAAATTCACGTATATCATTATACTCCCTTGCTTCTTCTACCATAGACTCTATGTTGTCCATAGCATCTAAGTATGCGTCCTCATTACCTTTGTTTTGATCTTTAACGGCTTTCGCTATATTCATCTTCTTAATAAGGCTTCTCAAAGCAGTTGCAGCATTTTTATATTTATAATCTCGTATATGTTCTACACCCTCCACAAAATCAATTATATTGCCATAGCACCTATCTTTTGGATATACTGCATACATCGCCGCATCAAAGAGTGAAAGCTTGCGCCTTCTTGCTTTTTCTTCAATCTTATTGAGAGTTGCCTTGCCGATATAGCGTAAGGGAGTGTTAATTACCTTTAAGAAAGCCTTATCATCGTTGGTATCAACAACCAACTTTAAATATTCGCACATGAGCTTGATTTCTCTGGGGATTCCGTCTTTACCATTAAAATAACATGGTATCTTGTGTTTATAAAGGCTACTCTTTAAACTTAACAAAACGGAGTTGGTACGAGCTAAGACAGCGATTTCACTCCAATCGCCAACTACATCTTTCTGCTCCATAAGAATTTTGGGGACGTACTTATATCCATTCATTATTACAGGCTTAACCCCACCCTTGCGGGCTGCAATAGCATCCATATAATTTTCATCCTCTGCTTCTTCGGTTATGCTTGCAATTCTGTTTGACGTTTCCACAATAGCTTCGGAGCAACGATAGTTTATAGGTAAGTGAATTACATTCAAATTGTCAAAATCTTTATGCGACCTTAAAAGGTATCTTGAATCTCCGCCTTTAAAACTATAAATGTTCTGTAAACCATCACCCACCATAAAAATGTTGCACTTAGCTGCCATGAGTTTAACAAACTCATACTGATCTCCCGACAAATCTTGACACTCGTCGATAAAGATATAATCATACTTATTCTGTACGTAATCTTTCAAATCTTCGTTTGTCTTTAGGAGGTTAGTGGCTTTCCAACACATCATATCATAACTAATAAAATTGTGAGATTCCATGTAGTTGAGATAGTCTCTATATATCTTATCGAGGTATTTATCCTCAAAATAATCCTCAAAACCCTTGATATGCTTTGAGTTTTTACAGAGCCTTAAACCAACATATCTTAGCATTGCTTCTGGGAAGTCGTCATTATGGCTATTTGACTCCATGTCATATTTATGAACAATGGGCGTCATTATATCAATCAGCCCGTACTTTTCGGTTTTGCCTGTATGATAATCTACCTTGCTATATTTTTCAGTAATGACAGTGGGGGACAACCCCGAATGAGTTACGCAACCTAACGCCGCAGAATGAATAGTGCTCACCACAACTGATTTGAGAGAAATATCCTTATCTACCAATCTCGACTTCATATTGTCTACCGCTGGCTTACTAAAGGCAATGCATAATATTCTATTAGGCGGAACAACTTTTGAGAGCCTATAAACCCTATCTACCAAAACAGTGGTTTTACCTGAACCTGCCGTAGCAATGCAAGCGGCACTGCTATCACAGTTAATTGCATCTAATTGATACTGATTAAACTCCATGATTTTTTTCCTCCACTTCTATAAGTTTATATTTACCGTCTTTGTTTAGTTCTTCTATCTCATCCATCTTGGCTAACAGCCTCTTGCCAATACTAAAATTGCCAATGCAGATTTTTGAAAGAAACTCATAAGCCATTAAATAATCAGCTTCTTCAAAATTCATGTTTGGATTCTCAATTCTCTTAACGGCATTATCATACACACTTTCCCGCAGTTCCTTGCCAAGCCCCATTACTAATCTATCATAGCTCATAAACTCATTTCTGTAAAGACGACACTGCTTTTCATTAACAATATAAATCTCATAAATGGGAAACACATTCATCACATTACAAGAGCCAAGCTTTTCATGATAGTATCTATCCCACTCTCCTGACTTACTACTAAACCGTCTATCCCTGTCTGTCTTAACACCAGTCATTTCATCTGCATACTTTAATGCTTCTGTGTAGATTTTCATATCTTCATCGGTGGCAATTGTGGTTTTGCCCGATACATTAAATCCCTCCCCGTTAGGAGTTGCCTTGCACCAATAGAATACATAGTTTTTCTTATATACCACCAGATTCATCTTAGTCAAGTAGTCTAACGTCTGTCGTATATAGTAATTAATCTTGCCTGTAACATGGTCAAAGTAATCATAGAGTAAACTTATTTGTAACTCCAACACATCAGAAGTTGTGTGCAGATCTTTATTCATTATCGAATAATAACGATTTACCATATCAATGCTATGAGCCAAAGACATCATGCCGAGAATAATCTTACCGTCCTTTGACTTATCTAAAATATGTTGCATCACCAAAGGACACGTATATTTATACAGCCCCTTTGTAGTCTTGATATAATCTGGTGTCAGTGGAACTTTTTTAAAATTCGTCAACTTATACTCGCCACCACCCACAGGAACAACCGTACAATACTGCGACGCTCTTTCCATCACTCGCTTCTTATTGTAACCAGATAGTTTACCATCGGTTTCAAACTTCTTAATTTGAGCTTCAGTCCCATATCTTTGAACTAACTCTAATTCTGAAATTTTTTCCATTAAATCCCTCACTTTTCTGTTAAACTTTAAAATTTTTGAGCATTTTTTAATTGACATTTTTACCGATATATCGTCATTTGCAAACATTATCGTAGCACCAAACACCACAGTTATTTAGTTTACATATACTGAGGTACTTTGTGCTACACACATTTCTCATGAACGCCTATAATTAGCCAAAACACCACCTCATTTTTTATTTGTTTTTTTAGAAGTTATTTCTAATTTCTTTCTCTGCCAGTGCAGAACTATCCCCACTCTTTTCTTCCCAATCCCATTATAACACTAATTTCTTACTTTGTCAAGCCCCTAAAAGAAAAAAGTTGTCCCTACTGTAATAGTAGCCATGACTTCTTCGGTAGCCCATAATAAAAAAAATAATTCTTTTTCTCCTAAAGGTCGCCCCAACTCGTTCTGTAACGGCAAGAATCAGAGTTGCCACCACCAAAGAAAAAGTCCGCAAAACTCCCCATTCGTCCCAAAGCCCCATATTTCGCAGAGAAGTGGGGATTTTGGTTGGTTTTGGTCTAAAAATGCTGGGATTCGCATTATCTCTAAAAGGCTATTTACGGGGTTTTGTCCGAAATTGGTGACGATGAAAAGTGACAGTTTTTGTCGGAGGGTATGAAAATATTCATATGACTGTGATTGAACACCTTATCCCTATCGCTGCGCTGAATCCGGTATCCTAAATGTAAAATATCCCCACGGATTATACATCCAGTAAACGGCTATAAACAGCTAAAAAATCAAACAATTGAATTGTCCAAATGCAATTGTTTAAAATCTTATTTTATTAATATCTCTTTAATGGTTACAAGCTCCTAAAAAAAATGAGAATCATTCTCATATTTGAATTTGAGAATCGTTCTCATTTTGTTCGCTATATGCACAAAAGTATACAAAGGTGAATTTTTGTATACTATGTATTATAATTTTTAATAGTATTAACTATCATAGTCAATCCATTTTACACTAAACGCCAAAAAATATACTATTGTGCAATATGCACAACTTTCCACAACTAAAGCGCGACTTTCAACAGCCTTGAAACGTCGATATATAGCCACAAAACAGTAAAATGCGCTGTAATGCCGTTTGTAACATATGGGTAATATAATATCATTGCTTTTTGAAGAACGTCAAAAAAGAGTATTTTGGAGCGTCTGGGAGTGTGCGAGATCAGCGTATTTGATTAACGATTTTTACTTAGAGGCGGAGGATGCAATTTGTAGTAAATAAGTTAATAATTAAAAATGATATGATATTATGAAAATAAATTTAACAAAATATCCGTACTGGCTGCGATAAAAAGTAAAATATATAACAAACTGTTGGCTCCGATCTGGATGTATGTTAGAATTAACTAACAAATTGCTTCTGTATATATAATGTATTATAAAGGCAGCATATAATTAACAAATAATATTTATTCACAAAACAAATACAAAACATTCATAAAATATTCATTGACATTATTCTAATTATGTGGTATTATATAATCACAGAAACGAAAACAACACAAAAAGCTAAACGATGAAGGTTTAGCAAATATCACAAAAAACTGAATATAAAGTTTGTACAAAATGACTATTGACAAACATTCAGATATGTGATATACTAAAGATACAGTAAAACAAAGTCAATCAAACAATAATTTTAAGGAGGCTTTTATATGAATAATACAAAGGTTTATTTCGATGGTCAGTTAGAGTGCGGAGCGTTTATAAAATCCGCATCCGTAACACTTCCAAACGATTATACAATGAATCAGCTTGTACAGGCAATAAAAAGCCGCGGATTCATTAATTTTAAGACTGAATCAATGAAAATATTAGTTGATATCCGCTAAAAGATAACGGTTTTCTAAAGGGTTTTCCGCAAAAAAGCCCTATTCCACATAGGCAAAAAAACAAATCAAATTAATATTTTAAGGAGGCATTATTATGATGTACACTAATATTTTAAAGTCTTTACAGGCTGAAAACACAAACCGCATAAACAACGCTATAAAGGCTATAAATGATAATAATATAGCTTTACAGCGTTACGCAACACAGGCAAGATGGAGCGCATACTTCAATCAGAATTTAAGCCGTGAAAAGTGTGTGGAATACACCACAAACCGCATAAAAAAGGAAGCTGAAAAGAGCTTAAAAGCTGATATAGCAAGCCTTGAAAAGTACGAAAACGCACCTACAATTGAAGCTATTCAGATTAATATTGATTGGAAGCGTTCAAGTGTATGGGGATATAATCCACACGTTACACTCCGCATATGGTATGAAGGTATATTTGACATTGAAGAATATACAGCAAAAGCAAGCGGCTGTAATTACGACAAAAGATCACACGCTGTAGCAAGCGCACTGAATCAGTGTGCAGCTATAAAGGCTTTACTTTGTAACATGAAGGAAAAAGAAATTGAAAACGGCACGGAAATAAAAAAGACTGTAAGCGGGCTTGACATAAATCCGCATTCTTCAGGCTATGGAGCTATACCCTTTGTTGATGGTTGCGGAATGTCAGCAATTGAAAATTTACTGGACAAATGCGGCTTTAAACTTACAAAAGAGCACGGCACAAAAACGACTGATTATTATTGGTTTGACCGCAAATAAAATTCAAATTTCAATGCAGAGTGACGCGGGATTTTTCCCGCGGTAATGCAGCCGGAGGCGGTCACAAGCCCGCTGAATCTGTAAATATATCTTTTGGAGGTCATACTATGAAAAAGTGTAAAATCAGATTGACGGACAACAGCAAAAAGTTAATTTCTATGCTGGAAATTGATGATGTAAAAGCTATGATTCAGGAATTGCAGAATCAGGAGCTTGAAACAGATATTTTCAATCTCATTCCCGTTGCTATGGGATGTATTAAAAATTCAACATGGAGCTATTATGACGTAACAATGGAAATATGTAGAAATGCAAGAGTACCATATAATTACTACACGGAAAATAGTGCATACTATGATGTATGGGTAAATTTCAAGGCATTCAATGATTTTGACGGTTTTTATGTTGTTGGTATTTGCTTATCGGATATTTACAGCATATCAGAGGACAACAAACAGGAAATAAGACAGCATATGTATGTAAGAGAATACACGGAAAATAAATGAAATGGAGGTTTAAAGCTATGGCAAGACAGAAAATTACTATGGAAAAGCAAGTGAGAAATACGGTTATATATAACGATATTCTCAAGGCTATAGGTGGAAAAGCTAATGATACAATATCCATATACATTGACAGGAAATTTTACGCACATTATTCACGCTATTTAGGGAATGATGTATTTGACGATATTGCAGCACATAGCAACAAATCAGTTGATTTGATTGACGATCAGACAGGGGAAATTTTACGGCATAAAGCATAATAAAATCAAAGTTTTAACATTTAGGCGGCTATTTGAATACGGAAATTTGAATAGCTGTCTATGTGCTAAAACACATAAATCTATTGGAAATTTAAAGGAGGCTATACTATGAAATATCATAAGATACCAAAAATTGAAAAGTCGGTATGTACCGCGGAGCAGAAAATTGCATATAACTATGCATCCACATATGCGGATAGATACCGCGATACATGGAAAAAGACAGCGGATCAGTATTGTGAATTTCAGAAGTCAGAATTTATACATGAAGCTGTTGAATGGTGTATGAAGCTGATGCGGAATAATGCGGAAATTCAGCGGAAATATGACATTGACGCTATATTTTGCGCGCTTAATGCTGGAATGCGGAATTACTTTGAAGCTAAATATAGTATACTGTCAAGCTATGAAGAAATAGGAAAAATGTTTCCTGCTAACTATTTAAATGTATAAAGGAGGTTTAATTATGAATAGACGTGAAATGTTAAACTGGATTAAATCAGAAATTTGTCCTAAACTTGACTTGAGTCAAGAGCTTGACATAAAATGTATACTTGACGTTGTGGGAAAATTCCGCATAAATCAGCACTACAAAACAGATACACCAATGACCGCAGCCGTTAATGAATATGGTCATTTGTTTATCAATGGTATTCACGCCGGACAGATCACAAATAAAATACCTTTTGGAAATTTTGACGAGGAAGGTTATTTCTACGAAGGAAAAATATTAGCAAGATCAGAAGTCGAATAAACCTATATACTATGGGCTTGACGGAAATTCAAGCCTATAAATATAAGCTTATTTACCACATAAAACACATATTCTAAAGGAGGAAAAATTATGAAAACAATGTCAATCTTTTTGGCAATAGCTTTAACGTCAAGTCCTATGCCAGCGGAAAATTATTATTCCTCTACTTCTCCTGAAGTAGCAACTGAGATTATAGAGCTTGTTATTAATGGAGAATATAGGGAATATTTAGACTTTAATGGTGACGGAAATTTAAACATTGCCGACGTTGTAGGCGTAAGCAAGCGTTATTCTGATAACTGTAAATACGGCAATGAGATAACATTAACAAGTGATACAGTGTACGATATTGCAACGGAAAATTATAGCGATGAGCTTATTTACTGGGAGATTGACCGCGTAAACGGAAATTTAACAAGACAGTACGAGCTTGTAGCAAGTGAGATTATGACAGCGGAAATTTACATGGAATTTGAAAACTATTCAGAATGTATTACTGTTGAAGTCAATCCCTTTACGGAGACAATAACAGTAATTGATTAAGGAGGCGTGATTATGTATTGCACATTTAATGGAAAAATCTGCTTAATGATGTGGGATATACAAGCGGAAAAATACGTTTATATTCCTGAGTCAGTGTGGTATAGCTTTACAGAAAAAGCAAGATCACGCTATACAGAAGAACGCACAAATTAAATGATTATAATATATCGGAAAGTTGTTGACAAAGTAACAAATGTGTGGTATACTATAATCACAGGGAAAATCCCTGAATAGTTATACCCTAACAAGTAAACAAATGAAAAGTGTATTTTAACAGGAGGTCACGATTATGAAAAGAACGTTTAATTTTGGAAAAATAGCCGCTTATGGTACAAGAAAAATCAATGCTGTTGATATTACCATTGAATTAACGGAAAAAGATGGTAAAAAGGTATTTTCAGCAAGCGGAAATGTATGGAATGCAAGGCATACAGATATTATTAGAGGCGGTCAGTGTTTAGATTATATAGCAACAACAGCAAAAGGGCATAATCCTACATTTAAAAAAATATATAGACTTTGGAAAAATTACCACTTAAATGATATGCACGCAGGTACAAGAGAACAGGAAAATGCACTTAATGAGGCTGTAAAAGCTGGAAAAATTCAGAGCCGATCAGCAAATAACTATACCGAGTGTTGTGAATATCTAAAATCAATTGGATTATATGAAGTTGAGTTTAACGGAAAAATGTATAAATATGGTCATGGTTGGCTGTATTGGGAAATTCCTACAGAGGATATAGCAGCCATTGAAGCGTTAATAAAAGAGTGATTCTATCATACGGAAAAAGCTTGACGGGTAGCTTACAATACCCGTCACCATAGACAATAAACCATAAACCAACGGAAAATTAAGGAGGTCAAAACTATGAATGAACAGGCTATTATTGACAAGGTAAACAAGATCGTTTCGGAAATTCGCAAAGAATATACCGAGTACAAAGGACAGTATTATTTACTTACTCATGTTATCAATCTTGAATTTCTTATGGGCAAATACTTTGCACTCATGGAAATTTTACTGAATAACATCGGAGAAAATCCGCTGAATCCTTTTGACAATGCGTATTGCACAGAGTACGAAAAGAATAAGGCTTTTATTGAAGCCGTTACAACACATATTGACGGTATGTATAAGAAGCTGAAGGAGGTTTAATTATGGCAAATCAGATATTTGCAACACTTGACAAGTCGGAAAAATGGCTGGATAAACAGCGTGAAATTGACGGATATTCAGTTGACGGATTTACAGTTATTCCTTGCTTTAGAGGAAAATCAGTTGAGATCACATTCTTTAGGTTTGTAAAGCCTTTAGGATATGAGAACAAATGCAGCTATGAGATACCGACGGAAATTCGATCACAGTGCTATATGAAAATCATTAGCAAGTTAAAGAGATGCAGTTTTGTTGACGGAAAAGTTATCATATCAATAAGCGGTCAGAAATACTGCATAGGAACGTACACAACGGAAATTTAAGGAGGAAGGAAAAATGAAATACTATGAAATTGAATTTGCTCATAGAGCAGAAATTGAGGATGAGAGCTTTATCGGTACACCCGATAGATATAGTATCTGTATCTTAGCGGAAAGAGAGCCTTCATATGAAGAAGCGGAAATTTTCTGCAAAGAGGATATGAACAATTTAGGTTATGACATGGTAAGTGATGTGTTGGAAATTAGCAAGGAAGAAGCCTACAATTTCTTTGATATGGAAAATGCAGACAACTTTCCGATATTCAAGTAAATAAAATGACTGTTTAAACGTGAGCCGAAGCGGTCAGAAATGACCGTTTCCACATACGCTTAAACGGAAAATCAAAACAGCCGAAAGGCAAGGAGGTCAATATGTTAGTATTCAATTTCAATCATACGGAAAAGCAGCTTGAATTAGCTTGCAATGAGTTTTCGGAAATTCAGCTTGTAGCGGACAATGAAGTATGCAAGGGCTGGGATATGCGACTCGGACACAGTGAGTTGAATATCACAAAGTATGGAGACTTCTACCGTGTAGGTGACTGCTACAATGGAAAAATCCTGAGATCATTCAAGTGTAGTTTTGACGGAAATATGATAACAATTTATTCCGCTAATGACAACGGCAGAGAGCTTAAAGCGGAAAAATATTTAAAGAAATATGCACAGTGTGCAATGAGAGTATTTGCTCTTGTACAGTGTGGAAAAATTAATTGAGGAGGTTTAATCATGTACGAATGCAATATCACTATAAAGCAGCCAACAGGGAAAGTCTCACAGAATAGAATAATGTCAAGGTTTGAGACAACACCTGAAATGATAGCGAGATCGGAAATGTGCTGGTATAGCACAGGAACAATAATTGAAGTCAATGGAAAAGCCTTTAGGAAAATTCATGTTGATGATGCCGTTAAAGGCTATGCAGAGTTAGAGGAGGTTTAATTATGGGATATGAGAGCAGAATAATTGTAGCAAAAAGGACTGTGTGGGAAGGATCAGGTCTTGTATGGTTTGAGAAGCTATCGGAAATGTGGTTAAGCAAAGTCGGTTATAACTTCCCTGAAATCTTCACTACGGAAATTGAATCCAATATCTATGGTGACGGTTTCAAGGAAAATTCAGAAGAAGAATATGAGCTGACCGAGGACAGATACGGAGACATCTGCAAGTACACAGACATACAGACGGTCATTGACTGGCTGGAAAATGCAGAAGCAAAAAAGCATTACAGAAGGTTTACTCCTGCTATTGCAATGCTAAAGGCATATGCAGCGGAGAAATGGGAAGGCGATATAGTGGTGATCCACTATGGATATTAAGGAGGTTTGATTATGAACTTAGACGAAGCTATCAAATTAGTATTAAAAGGTAAAGCTATTAGAGCTAAAGAATGGGAAGAAGGTATGTACTTTAAGATTCGATGGCGTATGTTTGAGACTGAGGGCAGCGTAAGAAGTAAACTTTGGAAATGGAAGGATTCAGAGTTTGAAGAAGTGCTGTTTGATTATACCGAATAAAATAACACTTTCATTTAGCAGAGAGGAGTTTTAATATGCCTTACAAATCGGAAAAACAAAAGCTTCCGCCTGAATTAGATCGCAGACGTAAGTTGAATGATGCACAGAAAGACGAGATAAAACATAAATACAGCACTGGACTTTACAGTCTTAACAGACTTGCTAAAGAGTATAATGTAAGTAAGAAAACAGTATTGCTTATTGTCAATCCTGAAAGCAAACGGAAAAATGATGAACGTATTAAAGAACATTGGCGTGATTATGTGCCTACAAAAGAAGAACATAATGCCATTATGAGAGAACACAGGGCATACAAACATAGAGTTTTAAAGGAGAAAAATTATGTATAAAGCAACAATAACTTATATGACAGGCAGAATGAGAGGTATGACGGTATATCGTCTAACTTCTGATAAATTTGAACGTGGAATGATGTATAACGATTCGCTTACAAACAATCGGTTTTATGTTGATTACGTTACAAAGATAGGAGAATGATTATTATGACAAAGGAAAAATATCTTACACTTATAAACAAGGCTATTGAAAATCTGAAAGATAATGATGACAACTACGGACAGACACCGATAGACTTCATGAGGAAAAACGGAGTTAAGTCTACAGATAATATGACAATATTCCTTGACAGTGTAGGAGCTTACCTTGAGGAAATCAGGTGCGGACTTCTCGCAGACATGGAAGCAGAAGAAGCAAAGAAGAACGGAAAATCAAGCGTGTTATCTACTATCAAGAAGTTATGCAACGACAATTACAAGACACAACAAAGTGTAAGACCACAACTTGCATATGCGAATTATGACGAAGCGGAAAAGAAGTATATTACGGTTAGCGGTTATTGGCTCATTATGTCGGAAAATCCTGCTGGTATGGTGGAGATGCCTGAGAACGTCAAGAAGGATATAAAAGAACCTTTAAAGTATAGACAGTGGATTCCTAACAAGTATGAGATGCACAAAGTTGAACTGCCGACACGGGCAAAGATCAGCACTTACTTGAAGGCTCGTAAAGCCACAAGGAATAAGCACGACAAAACATGGGACAGGCTTGTATTTGAGGACTTTGCCGTTAAGGGAGAATGGCTCGAAGCAGCTATGAAGATAACAGGCTCATCGGAAATTTATGTCAAGGACAGTATTCACGCTCTGCTTATGGAAGGCAATGGCTACACTATGGTGCTTATGCCCATAAAGAATAAAGAGACAGACAAGAATACTGGCGAGGAAAAGCATATGCCGATTACAAATTTTGAGGTGGTATAATATGAACACTCTTACACTTGCAATTGCACTATCGGAAAAATTATACAAGTCACATATTAAAGTGCTTAAATACTTTTTGGAAAATCCAATCTTTGAAGGCTCGTACAGAGAGCTTTCAAGTATGCTATACGGCAAACCTAATCTGCAAAGCAACGCTCGGAAATTCGTCAATGAGCTTGCGGATATGGGAGTGCTTATGGTGGAAATTAATAATGACTGCCCATCAAGAGATCAGAACAGGACGTATATACAGTTAAATCCGAATTGGTTACAGGCTTTATGAGGAGGGATGATTATGTCTACACCGGAAACTATAGAAGAAATGAGGCGACGCAGAGAGTATGCTGAAAAAGCAAATGAAAATCTGCGCAGGTGTAAGTGTTGTAATGTTTGTCGCAATGCAGAAACTGGCTTTAGTGACGAGGCAATTCCATATTATCAGGTGATATGCAAGATTACAGGGGAAAATCGCAAGGGACGTTCAGGATTTATGTGTCCGCATTGGAAGTGAGGAGAAGAAAATGAGAGTTATTATTGATGGAAAAACATATCGCTTAAAAGATGGCGTTAAGATACGCTTACAGGGTATTGCATTACTGACACTTGGTATGTTATGCCATAAAGTAAATGCAGACGGAGCAGCGGTATTTATGTGGCTTTTAGGTGTGACAATGCTGTTTGGAAAAATTGATAGTAAACGCTAACAATTTATTCTTGACAATTGGAAATTTGCGTGACATAATATTAGCATAAGGAGGTTGATGACCATGTTGGGAAATTTAAAAGAAACTTGTAGAGTAATTGACATCTCACAGAGACAACAGTCGGAAAATTCTTTTGACTTTGATTTTGACAGCCTTATTCCAGACGTAGAACAACTCACTCCCGAAGAAGAACAGGCGATAGCCGAAGCCGAGTCAAAACTCAAAGAACGTCAGGGCTTTGACTGTATGCCGATTGGAATATTGAATGAGCTTCTGAGATATTTTCTTGACAGGCGTGACTTTCGATCTGTATTCTGGATTGTCTTACAGGCAAATACTGGACTGAGATATTCCGATGTTATCAAATATCGGCGCATTGATTTGTTGAATGAGCATAATAAATTCAGAGAGTCCATTCTTGAACAAGAACGGAAAACTGGTAAGCAGAGAGTCAACTTTATAAATGATGCTATCAAAATAGCTACACTAATGCTCATATGGGAAAATCCCAGTATAAAGCCTTTAGACTTGATGATTAGCTCTGAATACAATGATAAGGCTCACAACAAAGGCTATGAAAAAGAAACTTATATCAACGCCAATGGCGAAGAACGTTGTTTGAGAGTGAACGGAAAATACGTTTATAAGCTCGATGAAAACGGAAACAAAATTCCGAAGGCTCTTGGTCGCAGTCGCAGTTGTACTATAATGCGCGATGCTATGGTAGAAGGACTTGGTATATGCCTTAAAAATGATGGTCGCACTAAGAACAATGACGGAGCTTATTTGAAGCTGGCAAGTCATTCCATTAGAAAAGCATACTCCGCTGGTGTTGTAGAGCAGTTTGAAAAGATGTTTGACAGCAATGAGGCTTACGCACACGCAGCGGCAATGGAACAGTTGCAGTACGATCTTAACCATTCAAGCAGATCTATGACTTATCATTATATAGGCGATTATGCCGAGACAAAACGCAAAACAAACATGAATATGAATCTTGGTTTGGAAATTTTGAAGCCATATTTTGAGGCGGAACGAAAAAGATATTTAGAGAGGTGAGAATATGGGAACTACATCATATAAAAAGGCTCATATGAGCGAAGCGATAACAATTCCGGTATCGGAAATTCAGCTTACAGAAGCGGTGCATATTGCCGGAAATCCACACTACACCTGTGTTGGAAAATCCAGCGAGGACTGTTGCGTGATTGTACGCAGAAAGCGCGGCGGCTATGCGCTTGTGAGTGGCTGGGCTGACTATCGGGAGTGTATTATGCAAGGCTATGGTGCTGTAAAGGCTATCGTGATGAATACGAAACGTGGAAATTTCATGAGGCAGTATGGCGACACATATCTGCCCCTATCGGAAATTTATGTGCCGGAGCATTTTGCGAAGTCTACTCCTCGTGATTGGAAAATCCAAAGAGTAAAACACAGACTCGGAGATAAGAAGAAACTGGATAAGCCGATAACTATTAATCAGGAACGCTATATCGTAGACGGTTACACACGGTATCTTGTTGCAAGGGAAATCGGTATGCGGTATGTGCCTGTAAGGCGGATAAATGATTAAAAGATAAAAATATATCGGAAAAGTATTGACAATTGCAATAGGAAGCAGTATAATAGATAACAGAGGGGAACGGAAAATTCCCTCTGGAAGAAATATTGGGGATTCGCCAAGTGGTGAAGGCACAGGACTTTGACTCCTGCATCGTGGTTTCGAGTACCACATCCCCAACCAACGGTTTCATTTCATTTGTATGTCCTTTCAAGCCCTGTGGCGAGGCTCTAAACCGCCACAAATATGGGAGCAAACCCGATTGATAAGCAGGCGCAATGCTGCTTTTGTTCCACACTTCGCTTTTAATCATCGTAAGGGTGGTAGCCAGTCCACCCTCTCCCACCAAAATCTACGCTATACCTTGTGTATAGTTGACCTCCTAACGCCCGTCATCGTGGCGGGCAATATGGACTTGTGGCGAAATTGGTAAACGCACTTGGTTCAAACCCAAGCGGTCTTAGACCTTGCAGATTCGAGTTCTGTCAAGTCCACCATAGGCAAGGGAGATAAAGTAGGTAAGTATCTATGGGTTTAAGCGTAGCACCTATGGAGATCGGTTCAAATCCGGTATCAACCTTGCCGTTATAATCAAGATATTGTGTTTTAAAGGCTAAAAATGCGGATAAAGCACAATATCTTGTGTTTTACGGTCTGAAAATGTGTGTAAGATACAAGATATTGTACGATAGAACTAATATTCTATGAGGTGATGATATGGACGTAAAGATTACTGAACGTGGCTGGGCTGGGCATTTTTGTTGTAGTAAGTCTTGCTTGTTTAGACGTAATACATTGTTGGAGTATGGCGATAAAAAGTGGATTGTGTCTACTGTTGGCAATATGATTGACACACTTACTGGTAAATTAACAACCGTAGGATATGAAAGATGGTACGAAACTATGGCGTTTGAAGCAACAGAAAGTGATGGATATATCGAAGCCGATGTTAGTAAGGATATATACTTTAATTCCGAGTGCGGACTATATGCTAAAACAGCAAGAGAACTGCATGAAAAATATCCTTGTGTAGATAACGTTGCTAATGATATGCACGAGGCTGTTGTGTCTGAGTTAGCTGAAAAAATTAAGGAGTGATAACAATGCGCTTGTGGAGTTACCAACTTTTGCCTTATCTGCCTCGACAGCAATTATTGTCTCAATGGAGAGAGTGCTGTTGCATAGCAAAGAGCATAGCAGAAAAGGGTACGCCTAATCACATACTGGTAAATAAGATTATGGATTATTCGATAGATCACTTTGTAGAGTATTGTTACAACGTCTGCATAGAGATGGAATATAGAGGCTACAGATGTGACTTCTCACGGCTTGACCGATACCTTGAGACAATGAACAGTGTACCACTGAGAAATGGAGAACAGATATTCCCTGATTGGCATAATGACATTTATCTCAGAGAGTGTTTGTATAATTTGGAAGAAAAATTTAGAGCTAATGGTATTCCTGCTGACGAATGGCAGAGGATATACGATAGGTTTAAGGACTTTACACCGCTATGGGAGGGTAAATAATGTATCAGCAAGTCAAGGAACTCCGAGCCTGTATAGATAAAATGTACGATGCTGCTATGAGGCAGGACGATGAGCGTAGAAAAGAGATTGAAACGCTCAAAGCCTATCTTAGTTTTGCGTTGAGTGCATTTGAAAGCATTAGGAGTTGTAAGTATGCTCCATGTGGATTTTGCAAGCATCGCAACGAAGATGACACTCCGTTTTGTGGTGAAGGTCATAAATGGGAATGGGAATACGCAGAAGAAGTCAAGAAGTTATTGGCTGAATAAAAGGAGTGATAATATGATTGACGGATTTACGATGTATTATAACAGTGGTGAACGGTGTGAAAACAGCAAGACGAAGTACGAAGAACTATGTGAGCAAATGAGAATTTTACAAAATAACTTAGATTCCGAAGATGCACATGGCAAAGCAGATGATATTCTGTGTGAAGCTCTTAAAATGTTTGGCTGTAATGAACTTGTTGAGCTTTATGAACAAATTGAAAAATGGTATTCATGATAAAAGGAGGATTTAAAATGGGTTATGAGCATGAAGAAAAATATATCGAAAAAGTAAAAGAAATACAGAGTATGCAAGATGCTGAAAAGTATAGATTATATATGCAATGGTGTAATGAATGTCCGAAAGCTCATGACTTTACCTGTTCAGGAGCAGATGCTAAAAAATGTGAACAAGAAAAGCAAAAGTTACTGGCTAAATGAAAGGGGAGTTTTATTATGAGTGACTACTGCCACAAAAAAGTCATAAGAATGAAAATATCAGAAGAAGAAGCCTGTGAGATATTTGGTGTTGATGACGGTTGGGGTATATCAGACTTGCTTGAGAAAACAGAGTTTGAAATCGCTCCTACATCCGATTTCTTTATTGACTATGTTCTATTTTCCAGAAATGATGCTGAAGGTGATTGGGGCAGAACAAGACGGTTAGGCAATGCTGAGTATTTAAAGTATGGTAGCAAGTTTAGAAAACTTCTTAAACGCAGAATCGTTATGCCTAATGAACTAAGACTTGTCGAATACTGTTGGTATGATTGCAGCGAAGCCCCAGATTATTTTGACGAGCCGACTGATCACGATGACTTTTACGATGAGGTGTAAACTATGAAACGAGTTTGTCCTTATGATGAGATCACGCCTATGAGTCTTACGGGTTGTCACCAGTGTGGTTTTAGACTGATTTGCTCGGAATACGAAAAGGCTCTTAGATATATGTACAGTTATATTCGTATGGGCAACTCAGCAAGGATATGTGGTAAACGGATAATGGCAGAAGATTTGAGAGACATTTATAGAAATAAGTTAGAAATGATTAGTAATAGCTTTTGGCGATGGACTTCTAATGAAGAATTGCTGAAAGATATTGCCGTACATGAGGTGAGATATTTATGAGAGTAAATGTTAAAAACTATATGTATAGATGGTTTGATGATATGTTGATTTTGCAGACCGAGGATGACAACGTTCTCTATATTTATTGCCCAAGTGAGTGCATATATAATGATGGGATTTCACGTTATTATTGTTACAAAGAAAATCTTCAAGCAAGAGAGTTGTTGGAAATTGATTATGTAGATTATCATACGGAATCAGACTCAGATATTTCTTGTGACGGAATTGCTCACTTTATTCAGTATAGGAATAATAAGAAAATCATTATGCGTGGATATAGATGTTGTAAACATAGAAAACTTCCAGATGATATTCTTAATAAAGCTGGTGGATATTGGTATCACCGAAATGATAATGAAACAGTTGAAAATGATAAAAAGAAGCGTCAGTGGTCAGATTTTATATCTGTTATAAGTGATGCAATAAAATGAAAGTCTTGTTTTATTAAGGAGGTTTATTGTGGATTACGACACGATTTACAATGGCACAACAATAGATGGTGTTAAAGCCATTACAGATGCTTTAGAACTATCAGCATATGAACATAAAAAATTAGAAAGGCATCAGAAACTAAGTCAGCTTGCAGATGAAGATGTAGCTTATACAATCAGAAAGAACGTCAATTATTTATGGGTTGATTATTACTTTGATGATGCAAAAGAATGGCTTGATATAAGAACTCAAAAATACGATAAGCGTAAAAAGTATAAGGAAAAAGATGCGTATGAATACCTTGTAAATGAAATCAAAGAAATTTTTCAAGTTGATACTTGCGAGATAATTAGAATGTGCTATGAAGGATATGAACAGTATTCCAGATGGATAGAATTTACAACCGATAGTGATTATATATTTCATATGACTATCCCAGTTGTGAAAAGAATCACGCCTAAACTTATGTCTTATGTTTATTATGGCAAGGTTACAATTGGATATTATGTAGGCGAAAATTATAGAAGAATATGTGGGGCTTCTTATAATACAACAGAATTAAAACCAATTATGGATGAAATTCTAACATCTGAAGAATACAAAAAGCATTTGTCAAAGATGAAAGAATAATTTTATCGGTAAAATAACGACGTAGAATAGCCAAAAAGTGGCTCTAAAAATTACATGAAATTTCACTTTTATGAGGAGGATGAAGATGAGTGAACTCACATTGGACGAAGCCATAAAGCATTGCCTTGAAGTGGCGGAGCAGAATGAAATAGATTCAATAACGTACAAGAACTGCAAAGAAATCAAGACCAATATGTATGAAAAGCTACTCGCAGAAAAAGTGGAGAATGACTGCTTAGAGTGTGCCGCAGACCATAGACAGCTTGCAGAGTGGCTTAATGAGCTTAAAGAAGCAAGAAAGCTATTGACCGCCACAAAGTACAGGGTGAAGCATGAAGAATGGGATATGCACGGAGAGCATTACATAGGCGATTATGCGTTATGTCCTAACTGCAATAAATGTTTTACAAATATCTATAACGGCAAAGCAGCTCCAGTTGTTACATTCTGCCCTGACTGCGGTCAGAAGATAGACTGGAATGAATAAAACGTGTCTTAGACGGCAAAGACGAATTTGAAACAAAGGAGAAATGAAAATGGCTGAAAGTTGGAATGATATATTTGGTGGACAATTTGCCAAACCAGATGTTAAACATGATAAACTAATTGCAAAAGCAGTTGAGTGTTACACCGAAAAGCTTGAAGAAGAAAATAAGGTGTTGAAAGATATTATAAGGCAGATAGATGATGCTTTTATGTCCTTTAACGGTAAGAGCAAGTCTACTGATGATATAATTAATGAGATTATTGATATTCTGAAAGTTTATAGAGATGCGTTTAGGGAGGAAGCACCATGAAAGAGTACTTAGAGCTTGAAAGGGTGCTTGATGATAGTCATATCATCACAGTACAAACAAGGGACTATGGCAGTTTAGAGGTTGTGCCTGTTGAATACCTTGCAAATTTACCAACCGTAGAACTACAAACCATAAAAGATGTAGTTGTACCAAAACTTGAAAAACATAACATAAAACGTGGTTATCCTGATATGACCGAGGGAGAAGTAGCTGCTTATATATTAGGATTCAACGAGCATGAGAAGCTTAATATGGGGCATTGCTATATTGATAATGAGGGGTACGAAAGATGTTCTGTATGTAATGAGCATGAAACAGGTATGAGATATGCCTCATTCTGCCCGAGATGCGGCGTCAAGCTGAAACACTGAAACAAGGAGAACTAACAATGACGCTTGAACAAACTATAAACGATTGTGAAAGACTTGCAGATCAGCAAGAAGCAATAATTAAAAATATTAAAAATAATTTGGCGGGTACTCCAATTAAAGAGTATATAGATGAGTGTTCTGAGTGTTCTGCTTATTCTAGGCAGATTGCAGAATGGCTTACGGAACTTAAAGAGTGGAAGGCAAATCCGTTTAGCCTGATTAAAACAGAGTGCAAAAATAATTACTACTGTAATAAGTGTGCTTTTCTCGACCATTGTCCATTTTCAAACGGGAACAGAGTTGCGGCAGAACACCCGATGGACTGGGTTGTATATTAAAGTTGCATTTTATTGGAGGTGAACAATGAATGACCAATGATAAACTTGATAAGGCTATTGCTACAAGAAAGAAAATGTCAGAGTACGATGATATAATTAAAATGCTCAATGACAATCAGTACGACCATTTTAACATACATGGAGTGTGTAGCGATGGTGTGAGCGACTACATAGACCTTTTGCCTGATGATTGTTTAAAGGCTGTAAAACAATGGTATATAGACGAGTGGATAAAGTTAAAGGAAGAATTTGAAAAGATATGAAAGCTACATTTTATCGGAGGTGAACCATGAGAGACATAAACAGACTTGATAAGTTCTACGACGAGCTTAAAGAGATACATAAGAAGAACTTTCCTGATTGGCGTTTCGGTCAGATGATAGTCAATGTGTTGGCTGATTGGCAAGCTAAGACCAAGAGAGATATTTTCTTTCCCGAAGAAGATGAGATGATACAGATATTCAGGGATTATGTAAACAAAACTTGAAACCTACGTTTTATTGGAGGTGAACACATGAGTAATCTTGAACATCTAATTGAGAATACGCTGGTAGCTATGGAAGATAATACGTTGTGCTACGAAGATATTTGTAAGCGCATTAAGAACGATGTTAACTTTCCCTACACTTCATTGTCAGCAGATGATGTGTTAGAGATATGCACATATTTTCTGTATACATGGTGTGGAACTTGCGAAAAGTGCAATAGGAGATGATAAGAGATGACAATTAATATTCAAGAACTGCTTGACAAAGGCTATAAAGAGTTCCCACCAACAAGGTTTGATACTGCGGATAAATGCTTTCAGAAGCGGTTTACGACAGAGAATGGTGATACGCTGTATTTTATCAACGTTAATATGTATTACTCTTGGGGTTCAGTTCCAGAGAATTTTGAAGTTGAAACGCAGCTCTATCAGAAAGGAACGCATGAGCCTGTAAATCTGAAGTTCTTCTGTGATTGGACTTTGGCAGATGTCGAGGATTATGTGCAACGAATTTACGAAGTGGGGTTTGAGCCGTATGAAGAATCGTGATTGGTTAAACAATATGGCACTTATTGATATGCTAAATATAATTAACGAGCGATTTGATGGATGTTTTGTTTATAGAATGGAAGAACAAGATTTTAATTCCATAGACGGGCGTTGTGAGAAATATAATTGGGACTGTTACAAATGCATCGCAGCGTGGTTAAACGAGGAGAATTAATATGACCACATATGAATTATTCAGAACACAAGACAGAGGATTTTTTGAGCCTGTAAATATGATTGATGTCAAGGAAGTCATTGCCAACAATCCTAACGGAATGTGCCTGTGGGTTCAAACGCCCGATTACTATATGGAAGTTGACTGCCCTGATAGGTATAACATGAACGCAAGGTTTGATGTTGAGGGCAAGATGTTGGTCAACAAGCTGTTTCCTTATAGCTTTACAGGCTTCATGGACGCTTGCAATTGGTTTGATGAGCAAAGAGCTACTTACCGCTTCGCTGAACTTATAGGGAGGAAGAAACCGTGGACATCAGACAGCAGATAGTCGAGCTTTGCAAGGAGCGCATAGCCGCCGCTAAAGACAAAAAGGAACTGCGGTTGTACCTATATGATATAATCGCGGCTCTTAATGGCGGCGAGAGAAATCCGCTGAAGATAACCAATAAGGCAGTCGCAGAGAATATCCTGTACACTATCCGGCAGTATGGGACTGAGGAACAGGCGAGGAAAGCGACTGAGATAAACAATGTTTGGCAAAATCTGTGAAAACAGTTTGCATATACTATTAGAAAGGAAGTAAACTATGTCAGAAACAAAGAAGAAGTCGGTGTTTGAAACGCTGGCGAGCATCGACACAACAAATGATGTGGTGTCTAAGGGCGACGGTAAGTATTCTGTTACTTATGTTCCGTGGGCGCGTTCAATCGAAAAACTGCGTATGTATTATCCTGATGCCATTATTGAGGAGTGTACTTTTAAGACTCAGAAGTTAGTCTCGGTGCTTGCCTCTAAAACAGCAGAAGGGGAGACATACCATAGTGAGCTTGTCGAGGTTGAACTTCCCTACGGCACAGACGGTAATACCTGTTGGGTTAAGACCTGCGTTAAGATACCGTCACAGGGCATTGAGGAATACTGCACCCTGCCTATAATGGACAACCGCAATCAGGCTGTTCCTGCGGCAAACGTAAAGAGCACAGACGTAAACAAGGCTCTCAGGCGTTGCGTGGCAAAGAATATAGCGTACCTCGGATATGGCTTATCATCATGGTTAAAGGATGACTACACTGATCTTGCAAAGGATAAGAAGGTGTTGGACGGACTTGACAGACAGGACGCTATTGGCAAGTTTAAGGCTAAGATTAAGGACGGCTATGACCGCGATAAGCTGGCTGCTTGGTTACAGGCAAACTTTGGCGGTTGCAAGAACCCGATGAATCTGAGCGATGAGCTTCTTGAAAGGCTTAACGAGGAGCTTGACAAACTGGACATTAAGGACTTTCAGTCCGAGAAGAAATCTAAGTAATGGAGGTTATTTAAGTAATGAATAAGGTAATTCTTATAGGCAGAATCTCAAGCGATATTGACGTAAGACAGACTCAGGGTGGCACTTCCACGGCTACATTTAACATTGCTGTGGATAGAAATATAGGGGCTGGCAAGGATAAGGCAACCGACTTTATCCGTTGCGTAGCTTGGGGCAAGACAAGCGAATTTCTGGCTAAATATTTCAGCAAGGGCAAGCAGATAGCTCTTGAGGGCAATATCAAAACCGGCTCTTACGAGAAGGACGGCACTAAGCATTTCACAACTGATGTGTGGGTAGACAAGGTGGAGTTTGTCGGCTCTAAGGGCGACGGTGGTGCTAAGACTGAGACACAGGCAGCTCCGGCAAAGGCTGAGACACCTGCCGAAACAGAGACAGCTTCAGAAGATATTCCTTTCTAATGGTAAAGCCGCCCTTCGGGGCGGCAAGCCTATAATATAAAAGGAGTGGTAAGGTGGACTTAACTAAAAAAGAGTGGTCGTATAGCTCTCTCAAACTCTACGAGACTTGTCCGTGGGCGTTCTATCTGAAATATGTTGAGGATATAACTGAGGGCGATAATGCCTTTGCACAACACGGTTCACTGGCTCACAGCATTTTAGAACGCTGGGCGAAGGGTGAGCTTTACGAGTTTGAGCTTGCGGACACATTTGAACAAGAATATGATATGTGGGTGACTGAGAAGTTCCCATATTTTAATATGTATAAGGCTTTCTACGACAAGACTCTTGCATACTTCCAGAATTTTGACGGCATTGCCGGTGAGATAATCGGGGTAGAGCAAGAGCTGAAAGCTGTGATAGGTGGGCATAAGTTTATCGGATTTGCGGACTTAATAGTGCGTGACGAGAACGGAATTGTGCTCATAGATTACAAGTCGCACGGTGCTTGGAAGTCCAAGAAGGAACGTGCCGACTATATGCGCCAGCTTTATCTGTACGCTTACCGCATAAAGGAAATGTACGGCGAGTTTCCGTATAAGTTAGTATTCAATAAGTTCCGGTGCGATGAGCCGTGGGACGAGGAGCTGTTCAAAGAGGGCGACTACACGGCGGCGATAGACTGGTTCAAGGTTGGCGTTGATACAATACTGGCTACGACTGACTGGGAGTGCAAGGTTGATAAGTTTTACTGTGAGAGCCTTTGCAGACTGAATTGCGTTTATAGTGGGGTGGATGAAGATGATAGATAAGGAACTTATAGCGGAGGCAAAAGAGAAAATAGGCATAAATGCCGCCGATATAATGGCTGATGTTCTTTCTCTTGAGCAGTATGACAGCAAGAATAAAAAAGCATTGTGCTGTTGGCACAGCGAGAAAACTCCGAGTCTGATTTTTGACCAAAAGAGACTGAGGTTTCATTGTTTTTCTTGCGGCAAGAGCGTTGATCTCCTCGATTCCTATATACAAGGCAAAGGAATGACGTTCAACGAAGCTGCTACAAAGGTCTTTGAGCTTGCCGGTATGGATATACCAATGCCGGAGGTCGGCGTAAAAAAGGATAAGACTTATCGCTATCCTACCCTTACTCACGCTGATATGACACCCGCTTACGAATATCTGGCAAAGCGTGGCATCAGCAAGGCTGTTGTTGACTATGCCGGACTTTCATGTGACGGTAACGGCAATATTGAGTTTCCATTCATTGACAGCAATGACGTTCTCAAGACGGTCAAGCTCCGTCCTGCCCATAAAGTAGAAAAGGGCAAAGGTGCAAAATGTTGGGTTCAAAAAGATACTGACCACGAAAGCGTTCTGTTTTTACAGCATCTTGCCAATCCGTCAGAGCCTTTATTGATAACAGAGGGGGCTATTGACTGTCTCGCTGCTATTGAGTCTGGCTACAAGAACTCAGTCAGCATTCCTTTTGGGTGTGCCGATATGTCTTGGATAGACGCTCAGTGGGACTTCCTTGAACAGTTTGACACCATAGTAGTGGCTGGCGATAACGATGCCGCAGGTCGCAAATTCAATAAGGCTGTTGTGGCGAGATTGGGACAATGGCGATGCCGCGCGGTTCAATACCCAACTTCATTCAAGAAGCCTGATGGCACAGAGATTAAAGTCTCAGACACCAACGAAGTTATGTATTGGTACGGCAAAGAAAAGGTGCTGGAATGTGTTTTAGAGGCAATAAATGCGCCTATCCCTACCGTCGTAGACTTCTCCAACGTCAGAGATTATAACCTCGACGAAGTGGACGGTGTTACCTTTGGACTGAAAGAGCTGGATAAAGTCTTAATGCGTAATTTTTCCGGCTCTCTAACAACCGTATTTTCTAAAGCAGCGTCAGGTAAAACATCGCTCATGGGACAATTGACTGCGGAAACACTAAATGACGGCAAGTCGTTATTTATGTACTCGCAGGAACTCTCAAATCAGCTCCAAGCCAACTGGATTATGTACAGCATAGCAGGTCGTCGCAATATCAATTCTTTTATCAGCAAGGAGGGAACTCCGTATTATCGTGTTACCCCTGCTGCCCGTAAAGAGATATTGGACTTCTACAAAGGACAGCTTTATCTCTACAAAGACGGAGAAAGCATTGACATAGACGACATTCTCAAGACTGCCGAGATATGTGTGCGCCGCTACGGTTGCTCCCTTGTGATACTTGATAACTTGACTTGCATATCCTGTAAAGGCTGTGACTCTGACCTTATGCGCCAGACAGAGATCGTCCGCAAGTGCGTAAGATTTGCCTTGACGTACAACGTGGCAGTATTCCTCGTGGCACACTCAAGAAAGACCAATGAAAGTCTCGGTATGGACGATGCCTCCGGCTCAATGAATATCGCTAATCTCTCTTGCCGTATGCTTGGTATGGAGCGCAACGCACAGGGCGGTGCTACCGTTAAGATAATTAAGGACAGATACCTCGGCAAAAATGGAGTATCGGTTAATCTGAATTTTGACTATCCAAGCCGCAGATTTTTCACTGACGAGGACGAGTTAAATCGCGTGTATTCTTGGGATAAGGGCAACTGCTTGGCTGAGAACCCACCTGAATGCGTGGTAATGGAGCAAATAAAAGAAACGGAACAAGAAGTGTTTGGAGCGTGATTAATATGCAGAGAAATGATGTAATTTACGGCAAGAAAACAGATGATTTACAGAAATGCTCATACGTTGAGGTCTGGCTGCGTGACGGTGATAATGGATTTGGTGTCTGTTATCACCACGCCGGTCACGGCTGTATTTGGCATTACTTGCTCAAAAATGTTGACAAGTACGATGAGGTCGTTAATACAATACTTGAGCTTATTTGTGGTGCTGATAGTTTCACAGAGGTCTACGACATACTTGTTGACTATTTCTCGTCGGACGATATATACGAATACTTGGACGATGAGCCGGAGTATGAAGAACCGCCTATGAGGTCGGAAGAAGAAATCCGCGAATATGAGTCAGAAGCGTTTGATCGCGTGTGGCTTGTGAGAAAGCAAAATATGTTTGTCAATATGCTTGAGGGTACTGAGAGTGTGCAGGTTGACATTCTCGACGGTTGCATAAAGGCTATTGATAAGGTGTGCGAGAAGTATGGGATAGACTTCAAAGAGCCTGTAAGCGATTGGGACTACGGTTATTGGAGTGGTATACTGGCTGCGCTGAGATGGGTTATGGGTGACGAAAAGGATTTCTTAGATACATAAGGATGATGATTATGCGAAAGTATGTTAATTACCACAAACACGATCATATTTCCTCTTTTCTCACCCCCGACACTCATATAAAGGCAGAAGAATATGTTAAACGTGCAGTAGAGTTGGGCGATACAATGTATTTCACAACTAATCACGGCACAGGCGGTGATATATTTGAGGCAAAAACCTTGTGCGATAAGTATGGTCTGCGCTGTATGTTTGGCATTGAGGGCTATATAGTCGCCAATCCTTTAGAAAAGGACAAATCTAATTACCACATTATCATCATACCGCGCACCGATGTGGCTCGTAAGAAAGTCAATTATGTTAGCTCTCATGCTCATATTGACGGTTATTATTACAAGCCCCGTATCTTCATTGATGATTTACTGGCATTGGATAAGGACGACATATATCTGTCTACAGCCTGTGTCGCCGGTCTTTTAAAGACTGATGATGCTATTGAGAACATATTTCAGCCGTTAGTACGGCACTTTGGTGAGAATATGTTTGTTGAAGTACAGGCTCATAATGTAGAAGTGCAGAAACAGCATAATATCAAATGTCTTGAAATAGCACAGCAGTACGGGTTAAAACTTATCGCCGCCACAGATAGCCACTATATTTATCCAGAGCAAGCGATTGAACGTAAGGCTTACTTAGAGGGCAAAGGGCTTAATTATGGCGACGAAGATGAGTTCTTGCTTGACTATCCTGACGGCAACACTCTCTATCAAAGATTTATAGATCAAGGTGTTTTGTCACCACGACAGATAGACGAAGCTATGAACAGCACTTTTGTCTTTGAGAGTTGTGAGGATATTCAGCTTGACAAAGAGATTAAAATGCCTACGATATATTCAAATCTTACACCACAAGAGCGAGTTGATGAACTGCGCAAACACGTTTACAAAGCGTGTGAAAAGACTTGCATAGAAGAAAATATATCCGAAGCCGATAAGCCAAAATATATTGCCGAGATAGAGGATGAGTTAAAAACTGTTGCTGATACAATCTCTATCAACACGGCAGACTACTTCTTATTTAATGAGAAGAATACAGACCTTGCGGTTAATAAGTACGGTGGTATTCTTACAAGAACAGGCAGAGGCTCATGTGGAGCTTATTATTTAAACAAGCTTTTAGGTATGACACAGATTGATATGCTCAAATCACCTGTTAAATTGTACGCGAGCCGCTTCATGTCAACTGCGAGGCTGTTGGAGAACAGAGCACTCCCAGACATAGATTTTAACGTAGTATCGCAAGAACCGTTTCAGAAAGCCTCTAAAGAGCTACTTGGCGAACACGGTTGTTATCCTATGATAGCTTACGGCACAATGCAAGAGGGTGAAGCCTTTAGAAATGTTTGCCGATCCCACGGTTTGGCTTTTGATGAGTTCAATGATGTTGCTAAAAATATTGAGAAGTATGCCGATAACAATAAGTGGAAACCGATAATCGAGGAAAGTAAGCGATATGTAGGTGCGATAGTATCTGCTTCGGTTCACCCTTGCGCTCATATTCTCGATAACAAAGACTTGCGTTATGAGTATGGTGTCGTAAGAGTAGGTGACAATTTATGTGTTATGATAACATCGTCCGAAGCAGACGAATACAAAATTTTGAAAAATGACTACTTGATTGTTTCTGTTTGGAAGTTAATCTCTGAAACCTTTGAGATGATAGGTATGCCTATTATGAGCATACAGCAGCTCAATGAAGCTCTTGACGATAAGACATTTGAGCTTTTTAAAAAAGGACTGACCGCTACACTTAATCAAGTCGATGGAGATTGGGCAACTTCACTAATGAAACAATATCAAGCAACTAACGTGAGAGAGTGTGCAATGTTCACAGCGGCTCTTAGACCGTCATTTGAATCGTGGCGTGATATGTTCATATCAAGAACCAAGTATGACACGGGCTGTCCACAGTTTGATGAAGTCTTAAAAGAGACTGGCTCGTTCATACTTTTCCAAGAAAACCTTATGCAATACTTTGAATGGCTCGGTGTATCACCTGCCGAATCAATAGGGCTTATAAAGAAAATCAGCAAGAAGAAAATAAAGCCCGAAGATTTTAGCAAGTTGGAGGATAGGTTGCACGAGAATTGGATTAAACAGGTCGGCAATGATGATAAGTTCCAAGATATATGGAATCTCGTACAAAGCTGTATGTCATACGGATTTGCCGCGCCTCATGCGGTAGCCACAGCCTACGATATGTTGTATGGCGCATATCTCAAATCTCATTATCCATTAGAATATTATACGGTTTGCTTTAATAATTACGGCTCGGACGAAGATAAGACAGCTTCTCTTACAGGCGAATTGCCGAGTTTCGGTATCATCTTATCTCCTATCAAGTTCCGTCATTCCTCAGACCGCTACACCTGTGACAAGTCCACCAACACGATCTACAAGTCCGTCAGCTCGGTCAAGTTCCTTAACTCAGCCGTGGCGACTGCGCTCTACGATATGCGAGATCAGCAATTCAGTTCTTTCCTCGACTTTCTCCGCGTGAACCCTTGCAACACCCGTCAGACTGAAATCCTTATCCGGTTGGACTTCTTCAGCGAATTTGGCGGCAGCGCAAAGCTCCTTGCAATATTCGACCTATTCCAAAAGCTGTTCAAACGTGACGGTGGCGAATGGGTAAGCAAGTCGCAGATTAAAAAGACTGCGATAGAACGGTTCACCATAGAGCAACTTAACCGACTGGCGACCAAAGAGACAGCAAGCGCGTATCAGTTTGCCGACTTCGGCGTTCTCATAGAGGACTACGCGGCAAGTCTGCCGAATACGGATATACCCGCCGTGGAGAAGATAGAAGCCCAGCTTGAATACTTGGGCTACATCGCGGCAAGTGGCAAGGAGAGTGAGCGTAGAGTTGGCTACGTCCGCACGGTCTATCCCTGCAAGCGCAAGTCTGACGGCAAGCTCTGGGCATACAAAGTCTCAGCGACTTTCCTCGGCAAAGGCAAGGATAGCGACCTCACGGTGATGAAAGCTGTGTACGAGAAGTGCAAGCTGCAAAAGGGCGACATATTCTACGCGGAGCAAGTCTCAGCACGAGAGTACAACGGCAGAAAATATTGGTATCTAAATTCTTATAGAAAGTCTAAATAAGGTATTGACATTCTAATATTTATGTGTTATAATAGTAATCAGAGGGTAAGGCAACTCGCCCTCTGGTATTTTTTTACATTTTAAAGTCTAAAAGGAGTGTTAATATGGAGTTTAAAGTTGGAGACAGAGTGCGTTATGTAGTTCAAAGAGACATTGATAATGTCGAAGTTGGTGAAGTAGGCATTATTCGTGGCATTTCTTCAGGTGGTGATTATGCAGTTGATTTTGAAGAAAGTGGTTATAAACATAGCTGCGGTGGTCTTTGCCAAAATAATCATGGTTGGTGGTGTAGGGGAGATACGCTTGAACCAGTAGCTATTAGATCCGTGTTATTCCCGAATGTGGAGTATGTGTTTAATGAAAAACAAGCCGAAGAATATGCAGAGAGATTAAATAAAGAGTTAGCAGAACATTTTAACGCATTTTCAAACGACGGTATATCGGCAAAAAATGGAGGTAAAAATTCAATGAAATTTACATTTTATGTAACAGAAGGAACGAGAGTGGATAAGAGTTGCAACGGCACTATCCCGACAATGACAACAAATATTGAGTTGCTTAGTGGCAATGTTTTTGATAAGGTCACTACCGTTAAGGGTTCTGCAACTTGTGATAAGGCAGATTATGATGAAAGACAGGGTGTTCTTGAAGCTCTTGCGAATGCAATTTGTGGAGGTAATTTTTACAAAGCATACGCCGAAGCTGTCAAATTGAATAGATGTGAAGATGAATTATCACGCACTTGTATCTACTGTGGCAAGGTTCTTAATACAGTAGAAGAAAAACAGGAACACGAAGCATGGCACGTTGAGCGTCGTAAGGCAAGACACGAGCGTTATCTTCTCCGCAAGAGAGCTAAAGAAATTGCCTTTGAAGAAGCAGCTCAGAAGCTTGCAAAAGAGATAATCGCAGAGGATAACAAGAAGTGATAGTCTTAATATTTTCAATTCTCGGCAGCGTATTCAGCTTGGGCGGTAATGTACTTATCGCCCATAAGAAACGCTCTGGCTGGTGGATATGGATATTAGGGAACATAGCGTGGTTGGGAGTAAACTTTCTCGGCACTATGAATATTCCTATGGTAGTAATGTATATATTCTATCTTATCACAAATATTGCAGGGTATATTGAATGGGGTAGGAAGTCCGATCTACACAAAGCCATTGATGAATGCAACGAGAAATTAAAGAATAAACCTAAGTTTGACTTTTCTGATGTAAAGACAAGACATTAAAGTTTGATTTTATTCGACTTGTAAGGCGTTATCTCAATGCTTAAATCGTCTGCCACCTTGTATTTATACAGCTTGTGAAGTTCACCATCGGCTGTAAATCCGCAGACGAAGTGGTTTTCAAGCCAATACTTGCCTTCCTCTATCAGCAGAGGATAACCTAAATCGCTCCACATTTGAATCATCTCTTTGAAGATGGGTTGCATTATCATTCTCCTTTCACTGGGAAATGCCTATTCTACGTTGCTAAATTGGCAATAAAATCAAACTTTCGCAACAATTTGAGACTTGGCAGCAGACCATAGCAAGGCTCAGTGGGGAACTTGATGACAGAATTGCAGACTCAATGAGCGTTATCAACAAGGCGATACAGGACTATCCGAATCACAAGAAAGTAGTATTTACATCTACAGGTAAAGACAGCATGGTAACTCTTGATTTGGTAACTCGTGTTTTACCTGATGTGGGTGTTCACTTCAATAACACTACTCTTGATACAGGCGATACCTATAAAATGGTAAAAGCTCATAAAGACTGGACAATTATCAATCCCGACATTGGGTTCTACAAATACATCTTCAAAGAGCATTTCATTCCCACAAGATTCAGCCGTGGTTGCTGTACAGTATTCAAGGAAGGTAAGAGCATAGAATACTTTGATAGTGAACCACAGATGCTTTTCTTTATGGGCGTGAGAAATGACGAATCAGCGCAGAGAGCAGACCGACAGGATATATCGCACAATCCAAAGTGGGGAGATCGTGATTGGTTTAGTTGCTTGCCTATAAGAAAGTGGAGTGAGCTTGACATATGGCTCTATATTCTTAAAAACGGCATTGAAATAAATCCTAAATACCGTAAGGGATATAGTAGAGTTGGGTGTTCAGTGGCTTGCCCGTATTACACCAAGTACACTTGGGTATTAGATAAGTATTGGTATCGCATGGCGTATGACCGATGGCGCAGCATCCTGCGCAAAGTCTTTGCGCAGGAGAATCGCTGGACTAAGCTGAATTGCACTATAGACGAATATGTAAACGGAGCTTGGAATGGTGGTTTACTTAGACCAGAACCAACAGAAGAAGTTGTGACAGAGTTTATGGAGCACAAAGGACTTGACAACTATGATACGGCTTTGCAATACTTCAACAAGACTTGCGAAGTGTGCGGTAGGAACGTAAGACAGAATGATGTGCTTGCAATGAATCTGAAACTTCTCGGCAGAGGAACAAGCAAGATTTACTGCAAGAAGCATCTGAAAGAACTTTGTTGCTTAGATAATGAGGCATGGGATAATGCAGTAGCAGACTTTAAGAGGCAAGGCTGTGCTTTGTTTTAAATTTACAAGACAACAAATTAGCGGTAATGATTAACCAAATAAAAGTTGAGTTTTAAGGAGGAATAATAGTGAGTATTAAAGGCTACAAAGTGTTCAACCCTGACTGGACTTGCAGAGGTTTTCAGTACGAGGTTGGCAAAACTTTCAAGCACGATGGCAATATTGAGATGTGTGGTGCAGGATTTCACTTCTGCCGGAAGGTCTCAGATTGCTTCAATTATTACGGCTTTAACAGCAACAATAAGGTTGCAGAAGTCGAAGCTATCGGTAATGTTGAGACTAAAGGCGATAAATCCGTCACAGATGAAATCGTAATTTTAAGGGAGCTTACTTGGCACGAGGTTCTTGATTTAGCCAATACAGGAAAGGACTGTACGGGCAATCGCAACAGCGGTAATCGCAACAGCGGTAATTGCAACAGCGGTAATCGCAACAGCGGTGATTACAACAGCGGTAATTGCAACAGCGGTAATCGCAACAGCGGTGATTACAACAGCGGTAATTGCAACAGCGGTGATTACAACAGCGGTGATTACAACAGCGGTAATTGCAACAGCGGTAATCGCAACAGCGGTGATTACAACAGCGGTAATTGCAACAGCGGTAATTGCAACAGCGGTGATTACAACAGCGGTAATTGCAACAGCGGTAATTGCAACAGCGGTGATTACAACAGCGGTGATTACAACAGCGGTAATCGCAACAGCGGTGATTACAACAGCGGTAATTGCAACAGCGGTGATTACAACAGCGGTGATTACAACAGCGGTAATTGGAACAGCGGCAATCGCAACAGCGGTGATTACAACAGCGGTAATTGCAACAGCGGCAATTGGAACAGCGGTGATTGGAACAGCGGTGATTTCTCTACTGGCTTTTTTAATTCAATTGAGCAACCGTTATGCGCTTTCAACAAGCCATTAGATATTGACAGAAATGCTTTTAATAGCAACTTAGCTGTAAGAGCTATGGATTGGAAGTATGAGAACGACTGGTGGATTTACAGTGAGAATATGACGGCGGAAGAAAAAGAAGCACATCCTGAACACGAAACAACTGGCGGTTATCTCAAATCGGTTGATTTCAAAACAGCTTGTGGTATTATGTGGGATAATATGACAGAAGATGAAAGAGTTGCAGTCAAGGATATTCCTAATTTTGATGCAAGTGTGTTTGAAGAAATTACTGGCATCAAGGTTGTTTGAAAGACGAATTTCAAACAGTTAGGAGGAAATGAAAATGGCTGAATATCATGTTGGTATAGGCTTTGCGGGTACTATATACGCTGGAACACTCACCAAGGATAAAAAGCGTTGGATAAATAAATCTGATGTTACCGATGAAGTTGTTGCCGCTTTTTATGCATGGTTGCAAGAGCAGTATGAAGAAGCCGCAGAAGAAACAGAACTTGAAAGTGGTCAGAGCTTAGAGAGAACTATTAGTTATCCTAACTCAGAATATGAGATAGTTTTTAGGAAGAAAAGGGACGGTGAACAGAATGACTGATGAAGAAACAAAACTAATGGAGAGCATAGTTGATAAGCTGATAGCGGATAAGAAAGACCGCTCAGCACACAGTTATAACGACTATACCGATGATTCGGAAAGGCTAATAATATTAACTATTGCAGAAATCAGATTTTTGTATAGCCATTTTACCGATGAAGATATTGACGAGTATTGAACGAATGAAACGTGTCTTTTATGTGAGGTGAAAAAGATGAGAGATATGTGGTATATAGGTTCTCCACCGCCTGAACGTGAACATTATCTTGTTACAGATGACAGTGGCGAAATACAAATTGGGTATTGGACTAATTATTCTCCTATTCTCGGAGATGAGTCTGATGTATATCGTTGGGTAGGATTAAAACAATATACTCACGTTGTAGCATGGCGTTTCCTTCCAGAACCATACAAAACTTGAAATATGCCTTTTATTAGATTAGAGAGGAGAGATTAAAATGCCTTTAAATGTTGGGTATTTAACTTGTGACCGCACGGCGGCAGGAGATGAAGTATACACTCCCTACTATGCGGTTGATCCTCTGCTTGAGTTTATCCCAAAAGATAAGACGATTTGGTGTCCGTTTGACGAGGAATGGTCGGCGTTCTACCAGACATTCAAGCGGGGGGGGTATGACGTAGTTAGAAGTTCTCTTGCTGAAGGTCAAGACTTCTTCAATTATGAACCTGAGAAGTGGGACATAATGATAAGCAATCCGCCTTTTAGTAAAAAGGACGATGTGTTGCAGAGAGCTTTTGAACTCGGTAAACCTTTTGCAATCCTTCTGCCTTGCAATAGTATACAGGGCAAGAAGCGGTTTAAAATATTTCAAAACGAGATTCAGATGTTGTGCTTTGATGCAAGAATAGATTATCACACTAATGGCAATATGACTACATACACTAAGGGCAACCACTTTGGATCGGCATATTTTTGCAGAGACTTCCTTCCGAGCAAATTGGAGATGCGAGAGCTGCACAAATATGAAAAATCACTAACGTAAAATAGCCAAAAACAGGCTATAAAAACTGGATAAAATAAATCTTTTATGCGAAAGGAAGATGTAATGAGTAATATACAGTTATTTCAAGGCGACTGCTTTGAGCATCTCAAAGATTTGCCCGACAACAGCGTAGATTTAATCCTTTGTGACCTCCCCTATAAGGAGACAGGCAATAAATGGGATAGGTCATTCGATTTAGAAAGAGTGTGCCACGAGTTTGAACGTCTGATTAGAGAGGACGGTTGTATTGCTCTTACAGGCACGTTCAGGTTTGGAGTACAGTTGTTCAATCTTATGCCACACCTCTACAAATATGATTGGGTATGGGAGAAAGACAATGGAACAAATGCTCCTAATGTGAATCTTCAACCATTCAGAATACACGAGTTCGTGTTCATCTTTGGCAAGGGCAGAGTAACAAATGGCACAAGAACACCTATGAAGTATTTTCCTCAAAAGACAGATGGTACACCGTATTGCCAGAAGTCGGGCAGAATGAGCGACAACTGGAAAGGCGGTTTAGGAACTATTGTAACAGACAATAAGGACGGCAAGCGTCACCCTAAGACAATACAGAAGTTCACAAGAGATAAAGGCGGATTTCACCCCACACAGAAGCCAGTAGCCTTACTTGAATATCTTATTAAAACTTACACAAGAGAAGGTGACTTGGTTTTGGATTGCGTTATGGGAAGTGGTTCAACTGGTGTGGCGGCTAAAAGTCTTAACAGAGACTTCATCGGTATGGAGCTTAATGAAAAATATTTTGAGATTGCAAAAAACAGAATCGAAGCAGTCTGAATTTGCCTATTCTACGTAGGTCAAAACTGAATAAAACGGTTCTTTTATGTGATTGCAAAATAATAAATTAGTGATAAGGAGAGAAAAATGAAAGTATTAAGTCTTTTTGACGGCATAAGTTGTGGAATGGTGGCACTTGAAAGGGCGGGCATTCCAGTAGAAAAATATGTTGCATATGAAATTGAGCCAAACGCTATAAAAGTAAGCGAAAAAAATTATCCTCAGATTGAGCACAAAGGAGATGTTACAACAGCGGATTTTAGAGAGTACGCAAATTTTGATTTACTTATTGGCGGTAGTCCGTGTCAGTCTTTGAGCATCGTACAGAGTAAGACAAGACAGAATCTTGATGGTAAAAGCAAATTATTTTTTGAGTTTGTAAGGGCTTTTGAAGAAATGAAGCCAAGATATTTCTTGTTTGAAAATGTGGCAAGTATGAAGGATGAATGCAAACAGGTTATATCTGAATGTTTAGGCTGTGAGCCAATCTTCATAGATAGTGCAGATTTCTCTGCTCAAAGTAGACCTCGCTATTATTGGACAAATATACCTGTAGATATGATGTATGAGAAATCTAATAAGGTTCTTGCAGATATTATGGAAACGAATGTTGACGAAAATTTTTTCTACAATTATCCGTTGACGAATATTGATATGAGTAAACAAGTGTGTGCGATAATGGATTTTAAAAATCACGATATTCACAAAAGAATTTTTAATCCTGCTTTTAAGTGCCATACTCTTACAACTTGTGGCGGTGGTAATACTCAAAAGAAAGTAATGGATAATGGCAGAGCAAGAAAACTCACACCTCTTGAATATGAAAGATTACAAACGCTGCCAGATGAGTATACGAGCTGCGTTTCAAACACAGCAAGATACACAGCCATAGGTAATGGTTGGACAGTTGATGTAATCGCTCATATTTTAAAGGGATTGGGTAACGTATAATAGCCGAAAAGTGGCTCTATTTATCCAATAAAACTTTACTTTTATTGACTGACAGAGTAACAAATTAGAAACAAGGAGGAATTTAATTGAAGTTGACAATGATTGAATTATTTTCTGGCATAGGTGCTCAGATCAGAGGATTTAAAAACTCTGGTTTATTTGACACTGAGGTAATAGCAACATCAGAGATTGACAAAGATGCAATCGTGAGCTACGCTGCCGTTCACTGTGGACTTACACCAGAACTTATTGAGAACTATGATTATCCGCCCGTAGATGAAATGGTGGAGTACCTTGAAAGTCGTAACATTGGCTATGTCTTTGAGAAGAACAAGGCTTATGACTGGCAGAAGAAACGCAACAGTGCAGACTTAAAGAAGTATTATCTGGCATCAGTTCTTTCTAAGAATATGGGAGACATATCAAAGATAGAAGAATTGCCTTATGCAGACTTTGTAACATACTCGTTCCCATGCACCGACATCAGCATCGCTGGTCAGATTCAGGGCATTGAACGTGGTAAGACACGAAGCGGTTTGCTTTATGAAGTAGAACGCTTACTCGCAAAGGCTAAAGAGACAGACACTCTGCCGAAGTTCTTACTTCTTGAAAATGTAAAGAATCTTGTATCACAGAGATTTAAGCCACAGTTTAATGAGTGGTGCGATTATCTCAGTGAGATTGGTTATAACACTTATTGGCAGATAGTCAATGCAAAGGATTGTGGCATACCTCAGAACCGGGAACGCGTATTTGCTGTAAGTATACGCAAGGATGTAGACACTGGTAAGTTTGAGTTTCCACAGGCATTTGATACGGGCATACGTTTATTCCATGTTCTTGACTTTGATGTGAATGAGAAGTATATTCTCACATCTGATGCTGCTGGTAAGGCACTTGATGAGATGGCTAATAACGGCACACTCTCAGAGGAAGAAGAACTATGGAATGAGCTGTATGAGACACGCAATGACTTCCCTAATTACGGCATTATTTGCAATCAGCCTATCTATACATCTAACGATGTCACTATAGGGGGGCAGTTCCGATGAATGACCAGAACGGATATTGTCGCACACTTAAACAGCAGTATGCTAAAACAGCTATTCAGAATTTAAAGGCACATTTGGTGCAACAGGAGTAGTTCAATGGAAATAAAATATGTGGGACGAGTCCTTCCCTCTACTGGTAAGCAACATCAAAATCAAGAAGTAGCCAGTGGGGGGGGTGCAATGTGGTCACTCAAATCAACAGACTACAAAGGAGTTCCGAAAGTGTTGGTGAAAAAATGAACGTAAAACTGCTAATGACAATGCCTAATATGTATGAACATAATGGGCGGTTGTATTCCGTAGGGGGGTATGTGTACTCTATCCACGAGAGAACACAAAGATCCCTGTAAGATACTAATAAGAAAGGTAAGTAAAGATGAAAAATCAGATAAGAGTGGCGGTGGCATTGCCAACCAATTACAGTGAGCAAGGCATTGTCGTAAGCGGGGGGGGGTATTTCTAAGACAATACTTTCCAGAGATTACAAAGATGCCAAGAAGATATTGATAAAGAGGGTTAAGAAATGCCAGACAAATACATAACCATAGGGGGGGTGGACATGACTGTGAATAAACCTTGCCCTATGCAGTATGCAAGTTGTATTTTAACAAGATATGACAACGGAGTTAGCAATCAACAGAAAGCAAGAACTGGGGTGCTTCTAAAGAAAGTCAGAAAGGAAGATAAAAATGAGTGATGTGCACGATCTCTTATCTCCCGATGAAAGTAAAGATTACATAAGGGTAAAACAAGCTACGAAGCAAGGATATATCCTTTGTGAGAATGGTGGAGTGGCTGACCTATCCTATCCAAATTCAAAGCTGCGTCGTGGCAGAGTTCAGAGGGGGGGGGCAAACCTGCCCTACTCTCACCGCAGGTAATTGCAATATATACAGAATTGAAAGGAATGATAGTATGAACGTTGAAGATTGGGCTATCCGCAAATTAACTCCTACCGAATGTTGGAGACTGATGGGTTTTACTAATGAAGATGTAGAAAAGTGCAAGGCGGTAGGTATGAGTGATACTCAGCTCTACCGACAGGCTGGCAACAGCATCGTAACAAACTGCATTGAACTGTTAGCAGAACACCTTTATAAAGCACAGTATGATAATGACTATGAGTGTTATGACGAGAAGTTCTCCAATGTAGACAGACAGCTTGAATTTTCTTTTCAGTAACCCCTTTCACTTCCTTGCCAAAACTGGTGGGGGGGGTAGGAGAGAAGAATTATGGCACTCAATACCATCAGCAGCATAGAATATATAGTGGCTGTTGTGTAGGTATGTGTCATTGTTCAAATATCAGTGGAGGTAGTTATCACTACGCCTTTAAGGAGATAAAAAGTGAATGAATTAAAACAAATAGCCGAACTCAAAATTCCACAGTGGACGGAGTGTCGGCGCAGAATATACACTACGGGGGGGGTATCTCCCACATTGAATGGCATAGGCAGAGGTGGCAACACTGAGCCTAAAATGCTTATAAGGAGCAAACATGAAGAACGAGATAAAAGTGATAGTAAATCTGCCGATTAAAGGCATGGATGTTATCAAGCGTTGTTACAGTGGGGGGGGTATTTCTCCTTCACTCACTACAATGCAAGGTGGGCAGCGAGAACCCAAAATTTTACAACGTAGAATAGCCAAAAAGTAGCCCTAAAAAAGCAATAAAAGATTCGTTTTAAGTGAGGTGAGTAATGTGATTTTCTTTCGAGAACGAGAAGATTACAACAAGGTTATCTCTGTTAAATTGGTGATTCCTTGTGGCTGTAATGCGAAGTGCCCGTTCTGCTACAACAAAGATAAGCCTGTAGTACAATATGATATAAAAGGTTTTTTAGATAACTTTATCCCGTCTTTAGAACATCTCTTAAATGAAATAGGAGACAAGAATCCAGTATCTCTTGATATTACAGGTGGTGAGCCTACACTTGATGTCGATTTGTTATCACTTGTATTGATTAAGCTAAGAGAGTTCCACATAAAGGATAAAGTGTTGAGAGTTACTATGACAACTAATGGCACTAACCTTTATCAGATACCGATTGAGTTAATGAGAGATGTTGTGGATTATGTAAACATCTCAGTTCACGATTATAGACAAGCAGAGCGAGAGAACATAATGCAAATTCATACGCCAGCTTTAGCCTATAAAAGAATTATCTCTCGATTAAACTCTGTTGGTATTACTGTATCGGCGGTAGCTGTTATTTTTCGTCCGATTGAAAACTTTAATCGGTGGCGAGATAATTTTATCAATTGGGCGCAGCAACAAGGTTTTATTTCAGTAAGGTTTAGATGCGATGTATTTTGGCGTTATAAAGGTTATTTCACCAACTATATGTTTGATAGCAAAAAGGAAGATCAATTTGATATTATCAATTACGAGCATACATCTGATTCATGGTGGTGCAGATTAAGACGTAAAGACAGAATGAGAGTGTTCTTTCTGCAAGGAGTAGCAGATACCACGAAGTATACCAAAGGCATTGAATATGTCATTCACGATGACGGCAAATGTTATTGTGATTTTTACAAGAGAACGCCTATTGACAAATATGAATATGAGATAGGTAAAATTTATGATGCGATTAATTGATTAAACCTGTGTTTTATGAGGTGAAATAATGAAAGATTTTTATGAAAGAGAAATCCAAGTGGGAGATATATGTGCTTTTTGGGACGGCGATCATCTTGATAGTAGACGAATTTGGGGATATGAAGGCGACTCTGTTGAGATTTCAGACTATCACAAGACTTTAATTAAGAAAGCTAAAGAAGTTATAGACATTACTGCTATCGAGAGACAGATACACTCAGAGACTTTTATCAATTCTGTAAAGACTCTTGATGTAAAACCTGATAGTACAGTGGTGGCGTCAATTATACCTAATCAAATATCTTACACGGAAGCAACCAAAATGTTTGATGGTTTAAAGGCAATGTTTCCAAACAATGAGGTATCAATGGTTATGGGAGTTGATGTTACGGTTGAAAATTAAATTCTGCTTTTATGTGAAAGGAGACTGAATGAGCAATATAGAATTATGGCAAGGCGACTGCCTTGAATTAATGGGCGGTATTCCAGATAAGAGTGTAGACTTGATTCTTTGCGATCTTCCTTATGGTACTACTAAGAATAAATGGGATAGCACCATTAATCTTGAATCTCTATGGGGGGCGTACAAACGCATCATAAAAGACAATGGTTGTATAGCACTCTTTGCTCAAACGCCATTTGATAAGGTATTAGGGGCAAGCAATCTTGATATGCTGAAGTATGAATGGATATGGGAGAAACCTATGGCTACTGGCAGATTGAATTGCAACTTTGCTCCTATGAAAGCACACGAGAATATATTAATCTTTTCCAAGAGTGCAGCTTGCTATGTCAAAGACAAATCTCACGCAATGAAGTATTATCCTCAGATGACAGAGGGCAAACCTTATACGGCAATATCAGGTAGAGCCAGCACCAATTATGACACGAAATGGTCAAAGGAACAGTTGACAGTCAATCATGGCACACGTTATCCGAGAGATGTACAGAAGTTCACCCATGATAAAGATAAGTTCCACCCCACACAAAAGCCTGTTGCTCTGCTTGAATATCTCATTAAGACCTATACAGACGAAGGAGACTTAGTGCTTGACAATTGCATGGGTAGCGGTTCAACAGGCGTGGCAGCAAAGAACACCAACAGAGATTTTATAGGCATAGAGCTTGATGAGAACTACTTTGAGATAGCTAAAAAGAGGATTGATGGTGAAAATTAACAGCCCGTTTTTGGCTATTTTACGTAGGGGTAAATAAAAGGAGATGGTGTAATATATGATTGCGAACAGAGTAGAACAACAGATTATCCGCAGGACGCATTCGTTGTGGGGTGTCATTGACGAAATGTGCTTTAATGCGAAGAATCTTTATAATTATGCTAATTATATTATTAGGCAGGAATATATTAATAACAAACGATATGTCTCATACAAAGAAATGAACATCAATCTCAAAACACATCAGCAATATAAAGATTGTATGAGCCAACCTGCGAATTGTGTTCTGCGTTTGCTTGATAAGAATTGGAAGTCATTTTTTAAAGGTTTGAAAGAGTATGAAAAGAACCCAAAGAAATTTCTCGGCAGACCTCAAATGCCAAAATATCTCAAGAAAGATGGTAGATTCAATTGGATGATACCAAACAACGCTTGCTATTTTGAGAATGGGGAACTGAAATTTAGAGTGCTCAAATTGCAATCCGTTAGGTGGAAATGCAGATGTGTCGGCAGGTTAATTCAAGTGAGATTTGTCCCAAAGGGTTGTGTATACGTCATGGAGATAGTATCTCAGATTGAAGTTCCTGATGCTATGTCCGATAACAAGCGTATTGTAGGAATTGATTTAGGTGTTAATAATCTTGCTACAACTTCAAATAATATTGGTGAGCAGCCATTTATTATTAACGGTAGAGGATTAAAGAGCATAAACCAATTCTATAATAAACGCAGATCTGAACTACAATCTAAATTACCCAAAGGTCAGTTTTGGAGTAAACAACTTGAACAAATAACTTTCAAGCGGTTCAACAGAGTCAAGAATTATATGCACCACGCAAGCCATTACATAGTCAAATGGTGTGTACAACATCAGATAGATACTTTAGTTGTAGGACATAACGACGAGTGGAAACAGAACCTTAGAATGGATAAAGTAAATTCGCAGAACTTTGTTTTTATTCCTTATAAAATGTTGATACAACAGCTTAAATATAAATGTGAAGATGTAGGCATTGAGTTTGTTGAAACTGAAGAAAGTTATACAAGTGGAACAAGTTTTTTAGATGGAGAACTACCGTGTAAAGAAAATTACAATAAAAGACGGAGAGTTAAAAGAGGGTTGTTTCAAGCAAATAATACTCTAATCAATTCAGACGTAAACGGCAGTTTGCAGATAATTAGAAAGGTATTTCCAGATGCTTTTAGCTATGGGATAGAGGTGTGTCTAACACCTACTATAATTAATGTAGTGAATGGGTGCTAACCCAATAGAAGAAACATTTAATGCGAGGTGACTTATGACCGACGAAACCAAGAAAGCCTTTAATAACGCCATCGCAAGTGCAAAAATGGAAGGCTTTAATTTTACAGATGAGCAACTTAACGAATTAGCATACTTCATTGAACGAGTATATGATGATAAAATGACTTGGCAAGAAGCCGTAGATTCGCTTGTTAAAAAGTTTAGGAGGAATAATTAATGCTTGCAAGAAAAGAAAAGCCCATAACCGAAGCTCAGTACAAACGAGCAATAGCCCGTGGTGGTTATCTCGACCCTGCGGATATGGATGAAATTTTTACTGACGTAGAGCAGTATGACTATGGGATATATGACGTAATGGTATATCCTAAACACAATAACGAAACAAAGGAAGTCGCTTATATTGTGCAATATGTAACTTCCACAAACTGCGATTAAGGAGATAACTAATGAGGATAATTGAGAACAACTATCAGGATAAGGAACAGGAATATGAGATTACTTGCCCACATTGTGAGTCAAAACTTGCCTACAAGTTTGATGATATTGTAAGTGATAGATTTGAGGGAGAATATCTGCATTGCGGTGCTTGCGATAAAGAGATTTATCTCGATGATGAAAACCCAACAGCCGATACCATACAATACCCAAAAGACTTCTTCTTGTATGCGGACGGTGTGCCAATAAAGGATGCCGAGATTAACAAATGGGTGAAAGAGTGCATAAATAATCTCGATAAAGAGACTGATTTCTCTTACAGGGCAAGTGGTAATACCATAGTTTTCGCCTATAAATCCGACGAGAACTTGCCCGCCGCTACAGTCATAGTGGCAAAGAATTACCAAGAAACAGACGTGAAAATTTCTCAAAAAAAATTTTGAAAAACACTTGACAAATGCAAGTCGGTGCGGTATAATAGTATATAAAGGAGCGGTACGGCTTCTCGTAAACCCAGAGAAGTATATCCCTCGTATTTCTCGCAACAAATGAAAGGAATGGTGATAGAAATGAAGTATCGAAAGACTTCACGCTACCGATGTCTCCTCTTAGGAGGAGTCAGAGCATTAGCTATCTCACTTCTATTGGCTATTGGAATAGGTTGCCGTGGCAGTAGAAGCACAGACACAGAAGTTATACAACCTATGACCACGGAGGTGACAAGTACAGAATGTACTACAACATCCTCTCAGACTACTACTGGTTTGAAATCAACAACGTCGTCTACGACCACAACAAGCACGATAATGACGGAATTGATGACGGTGGCAACGACAACGACCGAGAAGATTGTTTATCCGACTACTCCTGAGATTGAAACTCAGCCTTATGTGGTTGAGCCACAGACAGAAGCAGAGGTGCAGTCGGCAGGGGATTTGCCAATAAGCGATAGAGAGTATGAGCTTCTTTGTAAGATCGTTGCGTCTGAATATGGTGGTATGAGCGACGTTGGCGAACGAGCTAAAATCGTTGCATCGGTCATGAACCAATCATATCGCACAGGGCAGTCTATCGAAAACTGCTTGTATACATCCTGTGTTCCATGGGGTTTCTGCCCTGACAACACTTGGTATTGTAACGGTTCTGTTTATTATGGCGATATGGCAGATGCGGTTGATTATTACTTTGCAAATCAAAACACTATATTTGGTGATTGGCAAGCTGATTCGTGGTATGCTTCTGGGTATGGAACTAACGTGTTCCATAGGCAATTATGGTAAAAAGGAGAAGATTAATGTGTATGACAACGACAGTTAGTTACACAGCTCGGTGCTATGCCGAGTTACACAAAAATATAAAAGAAATGAACCGGCGAAACTCGCAACAGCCAGTATGGGTCAGAACACTGACCGCCGAAGAATTACAGGCGATTCGTGAGGATGATGAATACATAAAACATATTGGTCGAGCAATCGACGGCAAAGAATGGAGGCTTTTAAGTGACGAAAAGAATCCAGATTGACGACATCGGCAAGGTCAAAGAGTTTGTGACCTACGCCATGAAGTGTCGCGGAGACGTTACGGCAGTCAGCGGCAAGTACAGAGTTGACGGGCGTAGCATAATGGGTTTGCTTAGTCTGAATCTCAGTGAGCCTATAGTGATTGAATACGATGAAGAAGATAGCGAGTTGCTTAATGCGCTCGTGGGCAAGTTCTACGTGAGGTAAGATATGAAGATAACAGTTTTAAGACATCCCACAGAAGAAGATTGGGTAGAAGTAAAACAGAGGGCATTGGTTACTGTCGGGCTGAATGTTAAGAATCCGCCGACAGAAGAATGGAAGAAGGCAATTTTGAAAGCAAGACATTCACCGATAAGATGTTTGCGGTTCTCCTTCTTGTTAGAGGATATACCCTATTGTGTGGTAGGTCACTTAGTACGCCACGTTCATTCTCAGCCCTATGTCAGATCGCAAAGAAATGACAGACAGAACGAGTATGATAGAAACAAAGCTCCGCAGGACGCACCAGTAACGATGATTTGGGACGTTAATGGAGAAGAATTAATGGTTATTGCCAACAAGAGACTGTGTAATCAAGCTGCGGAAGAAACGAGAGCGTGGGTGCGAGGAATATGCGATAAGGTGTTGGAGACAAATCCTGAGTTTGCAGAGTTTCTTGTCCCAATGTGTGTTTATACTGGCGAGTGCAAAGAGATGTACCCATGTGGAGAGAGGGGAGAAAATGATATTAGATAATGACTTTATTGAAAATGAAAAGAAAAAGTTTACAGACATAAAAGCCAAACCAAAGGAAGATTTCACGGGGATGAAATTTGGGAGATTAACAGTTATATGCAGAGCCAATGACTATCATTATTCTAATGGGCGTGATGTATCGGCAAAATGGCATTGTATATGCGATTGCGATGAACACAATTTGGTAGACGTAAAACATAGTCACTTAAAAGATGGCACATCAAAATCATGTGGTTGTTGTAGGAGAGAATGTGGTATCAAAATGATTAAAAATGCACAAGAAGCCTGCAAAAAGCCACTAAAAGATAATCCGACATTAGAATTAAATCTTACAGATGACAAGCACGAGCCTTTCGGGAAGTTTCGTTGCGACAACGATGACTCGGTAGAAGTATATTTTTCTATGAGTGATTTTGACACAATTAAAGATGTCTGTTGGCATATCGAACATACGCACAATGGATATGTTAGGGTTAGAGACAAAAAATCTCAATCAATGCATCAATTGTTTGGGATGAAAGACGCAGATCATATAAGCCGCAATGCGTTAGACAATAGGCGAGAAAATTTAGACGATAAAGCAACAAGAATAGATCAATCCCATAACCAAAAATTAAGAGCCGATAATACTTCTGGTGTTAAGGGCGTTGGTTATATAAAAAATTATCCTACCAAACCGTGGAAAGCAGAGTTAAAACATTACGGTGAAAGGGTTTTGTTTTGTTATTACGAAACCAAACAAGAAGCAATAATCGCCAGACTCAATGCAGAAATGCAATACCTCGATGAAAGAGCGTGGCAAAAAGAACTTATGGTACAATACGGGTTAATACAGGAGGAGGGAGCTTAAATGAAACCATTGATTGCGTGTTTGGGAGTCTCAGGCTCTGGCAAAACAACCTTAGCTAATAAACTCGCTAAAAAGTATAGCTATTCTGTTTTGAAATCTTATACAACAAGACCACCGAGGGAGAATGATGAAGCCGATCTGACTTCGCATACATTTTGCTCAATAGAAGAAGCTGCATTTTTTGCCGACCAAAAGCAGATAGTGTGCTCGACTTGGTTTGCTGGGAACTTCTACTTCAGCACTCAGAGCCAGCTCGACAGTTCCGACCTTTATGTGTGCGACGTGAACGGATTGAAGGACTTATATCGCAACTATCGTAATCGCCCGATATTGAGTATCTATCTCGACGTTGATAGTTCTATCGTGGCTGACCGTATGAACAAGCGTGGCGACAGTGACGAAGAAATTTTCAAGCGTTTACAGCACGACGCAGAAGCCTTTAAGGATGCAAGAGATTATGTGGATTTTGTGTGTGACAATAGCACTCAAGACAAGTGCAACGAAATCTGTGAATTTATAGATATGTTATTCAGATATTACAGAGGGTAAAAGAATGATTAGGATTATATTAGGCAGCGTTATTATTGCAAACGCTTCTATGTTTTGGGCTTGCGCTCGTGAGGGAGGCAAGTATGAACGTTAAAGTTTATGTAAGCGAAATATTAAACAGTAAAGCCGTTGAACTCTTAAATTTCTTAGATGAAAGAGATATTTCATACGAGGTCGAGAGAGTTGGAACTGAGTGGGTAGGAGCAAATAAAGTGAAGTCTCTGCCTGTAGTCGAGATAGACGGTGAATTAATGGTGGCAAAGAAAGCAATGAAGAAGTTAAAGAGAGGGTGAGAGAATGATAACGTTGTACAGTACATACTGCCCGAAGTGCAAGATTCTGGAGAAAAAATTAGACAACGCTAAGATTGAATATACAATCTGTGACGACAAGGAACTTATGATACAAAAGGGGTTTGACTTTATGCCTGTATTAGATGTAGACGGACAGGTTATGAACTTCGGTGAAGCAGTTAAGTGGGTTAATGAAAGGGGTTAATCATGGACGTAAATATCAAAACTGGCAAAAATTTTACTACTGCATTTAATAAAGTAGTAGACAAATACGGCGAAGAATTTGAAATATTAAACGGTTTTCATAACTCTCAAATGAATTTTTCTGATTTTATAGAAGGCTTTATTGACAAAAATATGGCTGATGTTACAATAGATGCCAACGCTAACGCAAGCCACAAAGACATAGCAAGTTTGCTTGCAGAGAAAGGCAAGAGCCATGATAAACTCTTTGCTTTTAACAAAATCTTCTATGAAATGAACAAGAAGTATGGTCTTGCGGACGCAAGAGAATGGCTTGAAGATGAATATTCAGGCGCATATTATCTCCACGATGCTCCATCAGCTACATATAAGCCCTATTGTTACGCCTACGATTTAACTCGTTTAGCAAAAGAAGGATTGTTCTTCTTAAATAATTATAACTCAGAAGCCCCTAAACATCTTACTACGTTCCTTGATGATGTAATAGAGTTTGTTTCATACATGTGCAATCGTTCTTCAGGTGCGGTAGGACTCCCAAATGTCCTTGTATGGAGTTTCTACTTTTGGAAGAAGGATTGCGAGACGGGCTACTACATTAAAGATAAAGATTACTATTTAAAACAGAGCTTTCAAAAGTTAATCTATCGTCTTAATCAACCATTTCTCAGAGTAGATCAGAGTTCATTTACAAATGTTTCTATTTTTGATCGTAATTATATTGAAGAACTTTTTGGCGGAGTTGAGTTCCCAGATGGTACAATGGCAATTGATTATGTAGAGGAAATCATAGAGATTGAAAAGGTCTTTATGCAGGTTGTGTCCGAAATAAGAGAAGCAAATATGTTCACATTTCCCGTACTGACATATTCTCTGCTTTACAAGAACGGTAAATTTGTTGACGAGAGTTTTGCGAGGTGGTGTTCAGACCATAATGTTAAGTGGAACGACAGCAACTTCTTTATCAGCGACAACGTAGGGGTACTCAGTAATTGTTGCTTTTCAGGAGAACAGATGTGTCTTACCAAGTCGTCCGATGGTGTAAATTATATGACGTTTGAAGAACTATATAATGCTCCGTACCACGAAAAGAAACGCAACTTTACCATTTTTCATAATGGAAGTTGGGTTAGTGGTAAGGTGATTAGGCTACCAAAGAGAAAAATGTTTAAGGTTGTGACTGCAAATAAGAAAGAGTTATATGTCACGGACAATCACATATTCCCCACTTTAAAAGGAGATAGAAAAGTAATTGACCTAACCACAGACGACTATTTAATGGTTAATTGCAGGGTGCTTGATGCAGTTCCAGAACAAGACAGACATCTCACCTATGAGCAAGGTTTTTTAGTAGGAATGTACTTAGGCGACGGCAGTACATATCAGAAGAAAGAAAATCATAAGCCATTCGTTGATCTCTCCCTTAATCAAAGCAAGTATCAGTCAACGCTTGGTACTGTTGAAAGAGCTGTAAAGAGCCTTGATCCCAATGCGGAGTATAAATTGAGCACTCCTTATAACAATGTTTATCCCACAAAAATTGCAAGTTGGGGAGTATACGGTTTTATTAAAGAATGGGTTTTAGGCAATTATTGTTATGAAAAAGAACTTAATCTCAATTGTCTACTTCAAAATAGAGACTTCCGCAAGGGTATTTTAGATGGATTCTACGCTACGGATGGCGGCAATTCAAACAGAATTTATACAACGTCTGCAAAGTTAGTTCAGCAAATTGAGTGTCTGATTACTTCTCTTGGCATGAATAGTATCATTGATATTAGCGACAGAACAGATGAAGCGGTTGTTATTAGAGGTGAAAACTTTAAAAGAAATTATCCTCTGTATTGTATACGTTGGTATAGCCCAATGAACAAAAGAAAGCATAAAACATCTGGCTTTAAATTTGTTAATAATAGCGAGTATTATAAAATTGCTTCTATTGAGCCTGTTGACTACGATAATGAATATGTGTATTGTTTTGAGATGAAGTCTGAAGATGAACCATACTTCACCTTACCCAATGGAGTAATATCTCATAATTGTCGTTTACTCTCAGATACGTCTAAACTCGATGCTTTCATTAATTCTATAGGTGGAACAGCATTATCAATTGGTTCTGTAAAGGTTAATACTATTAATCTTATGCGTATCTTTTATGAAGTAGGCAAAGACGAAGAATCTTATCTTAAAAAATTGAAGCATAGAGTAGAACTTTGTTGTAAAACCTTAGATTGTGTACGTCACATAATACAGAGAAACATTGAAAAGGGACTACTTCCAAATTACCAAGACGGAGCTATGGAGCTTGCCAAGCAATATTGTACCGTGGGCATTTTAGGTCTTTATGAAGTTGTTAAGGCAATGGGTTACACTGAGACAGACAACTTCGGTTATATTTCTTACACGAAAAGTGGTATAGAGTTTGCCAAAAAGGTCTTTGATGTTATTAACAGTGTTAAGGATAACTTCACAACAGAGTATTCTATAAACGTGGAATCAGTACCCGCAGAACGCTGCGCTGTTATCCTTTGTCAAAAAGATAATGCTCTTTATCATCCAAAGACCGACACCTTTATATATTCAAATCAGTGGATTCCGCTTACAGCAAAATGCACTATCTCTGAAAAACTTCACCTATCATCGATTCTTGATAAACTTTGCGGAGGTGGCGCGATCGCTCACATCAACCTCGAAAACAATTTCCCTAATACGGATGTAGCATGGGATATGCTCAATCATATAGCTGCTTCGGGGGTTATATACTTTGCCTTTAATACAAAAATCAATGCTTGCAAACATCATCACGGTTTTGTCGGTACTGATATATGTCCAGTTTGTGGCGAACCTGTATATGACACATATCAACGAATAGTTGGATTCATCGTTGGAAGTAAATCATATTCAAAGGATCGGTTCAAGGAGTTTTCAGCAAGACAATGGTATTCTTATGCAGAACTTAAAGGAGACTAATCGATGAAAATTAAAGACTTGATAGACGAGGATCTTGTCAACTACAAGCTACCATCTATGTTTATTGCTACGTCAAAATGTAGTTTCAAATGTGACGCAGAATGTGGCAAAGCGGTATGTCAAAACTTACCGCTTGCTACTGCGCCAGTAATAGAGATTAGTTGCAAAGAACTTGTTGATAGATATGTGAGCAACGATATATCTCAGGCTGTTTGTCTCGGAGGCTTAGAACCATTTGATGATATTGAAGAGTTGATGGCGTTTATCTGTGAATTTCGCAACCGATGCAATGATGATATAGTTATCTATACTGGCTATTATGAGGACGAGATACAGCCATACATCAACAAACTAAAGGCAGACTTCAAAAATATAATCGTTAAATTTGGGCGATATATCCCCGACCAACAGTCACATTACGATGAAGTGCTTGGTGTAAACTTGGCAAGTGATAATCAAAAAGGAGTGAGAATATGTTGAAGATAATTCCCAACCCAGATAAAGAGATGTATGAAGCAGTTACTAAGGAAGTCAAAGCAAATGACGGTTACTGTTGTTGTAGACTTGTACGAGATAATCATACTCGCTGTATGTGCAAGGATTTCAAAGAACAGCAGACCGAGGGGTTGTGCTATTGTGAACGCTTTATGAAAGTGGAGGAGGACTAATATGTGTGAAGAATGTAGACACCACCCCTGTATTTCAAGCTGCCCTAACTATGAACCAGCGGTTGCTTTCAAATGCGACGGCTGCGGAGGGGACATATATATTGGCGATACGGTGTATGTATTAGGTAAAGATCATTATTGTGAGGAGTGTTGCTACAAAACAGAAGCAGAAATTCCAGAACCAGACGAGGACTACAAGTACGACCTTTGGAGAGATCGGCAGCTTATGGCTGAGTGGGAGCGCGACAACAATGTTTGATTCAGTCATTTACAACGTGTTTCCGTATGATGAAACCATGCTTTTATGGGTGACTGTTATTGGCGAGAGTGGAACTACATATTATATAGTAAGCGACACTCTCCGCCAAGAGTATTACTTATATAAAGGCAAAAAGAAAACAGCCAAGAAGTCTACAATCCCAACAGACCTGTACAAATATGTCAAGTAAGGAGTGCTTATGCAATACAATTCATTTGGCGAGTATCTTGCCACACTTCCGTCTGATACAATCTTCCGTATGTGGGAGTATAAGCGTATGTTTACCCCCTATGAACAAGACGAGAAGTTTATAGACGAGAGCCAGTATGTAAATGACGAGTGCGACCACATTCGCATACTTGATGTTATCACGCTTCCAGACGGCGATCTGCTCTTGGCGACCACATACGCCTATGGTGATGGCAAGTATATCAGCTATTATAAACTCAGTGAAATCTCACTTGGTAAAAGTGAAAAAGATATGGAGGAAGAATAATGGAAACAACAGCAGAACAGATTAAGAGACTTGAACAGGAACTTGCAACCCTTAAAGAAAAGGAACGCGCTGAAAAAGAAGAAGCTCAGAAGAGGGCAGATGCCGAGCGCGATGCAGACCTTTTAGCCATTATGGATAGCCTCAAGAAGTTCAATGAAAAGCATGGCGTGCGTATTACACTCAATACCGACTCTAAGACAGGCGAAGCATTATACAACCTTTTCTTTCCGTGGCTGTGAGGTGTTTTAATGGCTCTTACGATTGGCTTTGATCTCGATGGCGTGGTAGTAGACAGCCCACAGCAAGTTGTAAACTATGTGAATGAGAGATTAGGACTTAATCTATGCATGGACGATTTTAAAACGTACAGCATGGAGGACGCTCTGCCTGACCAGTACAAATGGATTATAGATATGGCGTTTAAAGATCCTGTTATGTGGAAGAAGGTAGGGTTGATAGGCGGCGCATACGAAGTTATCAAAAAACTTTGGGATGAAGGGCATGATATATACTTTGTCACAAGCAGCTTGCCTCAAAATCTTAAAAAGAAGATAGGTCACTTAGCCCGTAATCTCGATTTTTTTCCAAAGGATTATGTATGGAGACATACCATTAATACTCAGTGTAAGCAATTAATTAGGCTTGATGTATTGGTAGATGATGCACTTTTTAATCTCATTGGAGATAAAGAATATGTAAGCATCTGCATGGATATGCCATATAATCAAACAAACAAACCTATTCCTATGTTTTCACGAGTTTATAATTGGAGCGACGTTTACAACAAGGTTCATATGATAGCAAATCTCATAAAGGAGAACGAAAACGATGATGTTGCACCCTGATTTACTCCCAGAAACCGCAGACCCACAAGGCTCAGTGCGCTATGAGAACGTAAACATTGTGAGACTATTAATTCCTTGTAGAGAAGAAGGAACGCTCACACAGTTCTACAAGAATGATAACTATTTTGTGGTTTATGACTGTTCACCAGAATACGGCAACCAAGCCGTAGAGAGTTTTACAGGCACAGTTCTTGAAGAAGCCAACGGAACGCATAGTTGGTGGAGGTCAATAGACCAGAGAGGAAATGATGAGAATGAATAAATTTGAGAAGATAAGTGAAAGACAGTTTTTCGCTGACTTTGCCGAGTATCTTGATGACGAGTGTTTAGATGCAAGGGATAGTAGGGCAATCTATAATATGATTAAGTTACCCAAGAGAGCAACAACAGGCTCGGCAGGTCATGATTTCTTCGCTCCATACAATATCGCAATCCCACCTAAAGGCACTGTTAAAGTACCTACTGGCATAAGAGTTCTCCTTGACGATGACAAGTTCCTTGCAATCTATCCGAGATCGGGGCTTGGTTTTAAGTACAAGATGCAGTTATGGAACTCGGTTGCCGTAATAGACGCAGACTATAGTAATTCTGATAATGAGGGTCATATATGGGTTAAATTCTACAACGACAGCCCAGACGGTAAAACAATCAGCATTAGGCAGGGCGAGGCTATGTGTCAGGGAGTCATACAACAGTATTTTAAAACTATAAACGATGAAACAGACGGCATAAGAAATGGTGGCATAGGCAGCACCACGAGGTAAAAAATAAGGGTATGTACCAAGTCAATTAAGACCTAATACATACCCTTATAATTATTTAGCCAAAGCTACGATTATCGCACCTGCAACGCCTGTGGCTATCATTGTTGTAACTGCTGTAATGGCAGCTATTTTTATTTTTTTAATATTATCCAAAGTTTCTTTTGCGGGAGCGTTTTCTAAGGTAGATACCTTATTACTAAGTTCCTTTTGATTTTCCTTTACCTCTCCAACGTCACCCTCAACTTGCTTAAGAGATTGTGCGATAAGTGCGATATTACTATTCATTTCGTAAAGCATTTCCTGCTTCTTTTCCACATCGCTAACTCTTGACTGCAAATTGCTAATTGCCTGTGCATTAGACTGAGAATTTGCCTTCAGTTCATAAAATTCCTTATCCGATATTGCCATGTCAAACCTCACTTTTGCAACCACATTTCACAAAGAGCCTGAAACATGGCATTTTGAGTATGCGCCCCCATAACACCATCCGCGCTACCGCAATTGAACCCCTTTGCATTAAGGGCGTTCTGAAGCTCTTTTACATCGTCTGAATTATTTATGTTAAATGTCCTTTTCAGTTTTTCAATCTCAACCCAACCTGCGCCAGATTTGAGTTTGCCGTACTTGACATAATTTACTATCTTTTCCTCCACGATTGTATATTTAGTAGCCACAGTGATTTTGCCAGTTGCGGGTTTCCCAATCTCTTTATAAATGGGTGTTCCACTTGTGAGAGTCTTGGTGTAAAGACCAATGACTTCGTTGAGCTGTGCATTTACCTTGTCGCAAATCTCCTGCGTATGTCCCTTTATCCAAGTTGCGGGACACTGAGTTGCTTGGAACATATAGTGATAGGTCAAAGAGCCATTTTTATCGCCTGTAAATTCAAGTTTCTTAATGCCGTTGCGCTTGCAAATATCCACGCAAAGTTTGATTAACGAAGCGTAAACAGTTTGCGAAATAGACCACGGCTCGCCATAAACATCATTTGAAACCTCGATGGTGATAGAGCGATTGTCATTCCAAGCACTACCACTACACCACGATCTGTCGCTTTCGGGGCAGAATAAACCTATACGTCCATCTGAGCCTATACAGTAATTAGCGGACATTTGCCTTGCAGGATTCGCCACAAGATTGCCAAATTGTTCTACAGACATAATACCTGCCATATGATGTATTGTGATTTTAGTAATGGGCTGATTTCTTGGTGAGTTTCTATTTGGTGATATTTGAGTATAAGACACCAAAGATGAATTTGTAAAAGCCATATTCACACCTCCTCGTCATTTCCTTTTCCATTTGAGAGTTCTTCATCGGCTTCTGCGCTGAGTAAAATATCTTTATCGTCCATTGCTTACTCCTCCTTGTCCGTGTTTGTCTTTTTATTATTCTGATAACTAAAGAAAAACGTAAACGCCATAGTGCAAACCGTAAGATAATCCTTTACATCTACATCTCCGTTCAAAAAGGCTATCGATAGGCACACCGCAAACAAGAGGCTGATAAGACTTTTAACATCAATTAATTTTGCAATTTTCTTAAATATTTCTCTCATAAAACCACCCCTCTCGTAAAAAAGAAGTGGGGCGATAGCGGTGAACTACCGCCCCTTGTTAGTTATCTCATCTCCATCATGAGCTTCTCGAATTTCTTACGAGTTGCTTCATCTGGAGCTTCGTCCATAAGTTCCTCGAATCTATCCATGAAATCATCGCGGGACTCCATGCGTCCATAGCTTCTACGATTGCTACGTCCACGCTCATATGAGCCTCTACGAGTATATCCACCACGATTTGATCTGCCACCACGACCACCTCTTGCCATAGACATATCGTCATCGTAGTAGTTGCCAGAATAGCCTTCTTCCTCATCTTCCATCATGCCGATAACACATTTGATGTCTTTCAGCACTTCTGTGAGATCTTTGAGGTATTCAACGTGCTGCTCGCCAAGCTGACCGCCAGCGTTTTCAAGTTCTCTCTTTGTGGACTCCAATTCCTTAAAGGTCATCTCACAAAGGTCATAAAGAGTATCAATCTTCTTATCCATGTTTGCCACCTTTCTTATCTAACTCTGCGATAGCCAATATAGTTAAACAAGATATTGGCATTCATTACGTTAATTGCCTGTGTGCTGATATTTCTTACCGAAACACTCTGACAGCCATAAATGCTGGGAATTGCCACTATAATAGAAGCACCAACATTATCGCCAAAAGTATCAGATACCAGAGGTACTGTGACAGTCATAATACTGCTTGGGTCAGTTTCGCCATTAATTGCAATAGCAAGACTTATAGGCTCAACTGTGCCAGCAGGATCGGTAGGAACAGAAATATTTCCGTGGAACTCTACCTGATAAAGTGTTTCGTAGATTTTTCTGCAACCGCAACTACAAGTGTTAGTAGAAGGCGCATTATTTGCGAGAAGAAAGATACCGCTTTCTTCTCTATGGAATACAAGTCCTCTGTTGCAAGGAACAGGAGATTCAGTGAATATTACAGGCTGATTTATCTGTACAACCTGCGTTGCATTTGATGAGTATTCGCTCAAAATTAATCACTCCTTTCGAGATTGCTCGACAGGAATTTTAATAGCCTCCTCAAAAGTCATCTTATTTCTATACATTCTCGTATAGATTTTAGGATAACTTAACTTTAATTCTTTACACCATTGCATAAGATTTTGAGTTTTATCTTGGTAAGTTATCATAATGCAGCTTCGCCTATTGTTTGCCTGTTCGCTCAAAGGAATCCATGTACAATTCTCAGGACAATAATCCCCATTATAGTCTTTGCGTTCGCAGGTTAAAGACTCATCTGCTCTTGTAAGAAGCGTCCAAGTCTTAAAGACTTCGTAGTTGTGCCATTCTTTGCACACTTCGATGCCTCTTGCACCATAATACTTATAAGAATGATAATTCTCATCATAACACCTGCGCATCATACATACCCAATGTCTATATAATTTAGTATTAGATTCTCCATGAGTTTTGTTCCATGGGGTGTGTTTTAAACAACCACAACTCTTAACAAGCCCGTTCTTTAAATTACTTGATTCGACAGATGTAGTTTTGCCACAATCACATTGGCATATCCAATATGTTTTCTTCTTTGTAAAATCTCGTTCTTTTACGGTAAGCATATTAAATTTTAATCCTGTCAAGTCTATGAATTTAGACATAATGAACTCCTTTCAGTTATTAATTTGGAAGTCGCTCATTATACGTTTTGTAAAACTTAGAATGAGCTGTTGCAACCGCAACCATTGTTGTTAGGGCAGGTGAAGATTGCCTGATTTCCATATACAGGCTGTGCGGGTATCGGGCATGAGCGAAGTTCATTCAGGAGGGCTGTGTTAGCTGCAAGCTGAGAAGCTCTAAGCTGTGTTGTCTGGTCAACCTGTGAAGCCTGACCTCTTGCATACATAAGTTCACTTCTGAGGTTTGCGTTCTCTCTGCGCTCTGCGTCAAGTCTGTCCTGACAGAGGTCGTCCTTTATAGACTGGATTCCTGCTGTAAGAGCAGTTATGATGTTCTGAGTGTTCTGAGCTGCCTCATATCTGTCCTGACAGTTCTCCTGTGCTACTGTGTAGCGGACATCTGAAAGACCTGCCTGTACGCCGTTGAATCCCTGTGCATTTGCTGTCTGCTCTGCAAAAGAGCGATTAAGGCTTGCAATTTCGTTTGCGTTCATCTGCTGTGCAAGAGCTGTCTGTGCTCCGAAAATAGAATTATTGACACCGTTGAAACCGTTACACATATCATATCTCATATCGCCGCAGCACTGACATAACTGAGTTGCGAGAGCCGAGATTGCACTCTGTACAGAGGTAATGCTGTCGTGGAGCTGTGCATCACGGAAACCGTTATTCATATTGTTTCCGAGATTGTTCTGACCGTTAAGAAGCCACGGGAAGTCATAGCCAAGCATCATATTGCCATAGCCTCCGCCGAAGCCACCGCCAAAACCGAATCCGCCATTACAGAGAGCGATAAGAAACAGTATTCCGAGCCAGCTATCTCCACCGCCGAAAAGACCGTTTCCACCACCGTAACCGCCACCAAACGGCATACCATAAGAAGGTGTTACGAGCATTGTTGTGTCTGTTCCATTTCCATTGTTAAGAGCCATAATAACTCTCCTTTCTCCCCAAAATTGTTAATGGGGTGAGCGATTGCATCCATTATGTGCAATCGGTGTGTAAAATGAATGAATTTATATCAAGGCTATTGCCCTAATACCGAAATTACCTCCTATTTAGCATTGAATAAACTTGCCTCTGAATAAGTGGAGGTATTTGTCCGTTCTGTGCAAAATACCTAACCGCCTGTTCTGGCGTTTGTATATCTTCCGGTAAATTCTTAAAATACTGTCGCCAATTAGGAGCAAACTGCTGATAAGCCTGACCAAAATCTGGCTGTTGCATCTGCCCTTGCATTGGTTGATTTTGTGACACAAAAGGATTAGCCATTAACCTTTCAACTCCTCTACAATTTTCTTCATGTCATCAATCGTTTGTTTATAGGTTTCAAACTCAGACTTCGTTATATAGTCAGACAAATCTATATTTGATGTGTTTTGCACTTGTTCCTCATTCTTAGGATTGTTGTCTCCTACTTTTTCAAGGCGATAAACTTCAAACAAAAAGGGTTCAAGAATAGACATTCCAACAGATTTTTTATAAACAAACCCCTCGTTTTCATTAATGAAATTAACAGAAGTATTAGGGTCAACTCTCCACTTATATGCGACTTCCTCAGAAGGCACATTTATAAATGTGGTCATTTGAGGTTGTTGCATACCATAACCATATTGATTCCCCCAAGCCGTTTTAATCACCTTCCTTCGTATAATAATATATTGGTGTTACTAAGCCACTGTCCCAAGAATCATACCAGTCTCCATTTATAAGTCCAATGGCATGACTGCCAGTAGCGAGGATATACGAGCCATTGGGGTGCTCATTTGCAAAATCTACAACTGAATAACAATAAGGGCAGTCGTTAGAGCAAATATATCTCTTGAAGCCTCTACGTCTAAGATAAGCATCCCATACCGCATTATTGTTTCCCCAATCACCCATAAAATATCCTTCGCCACACAGTTCTATATATATCTTTTCCCACGGTTCACCTGTCACAACAGAGATTGCTCTTATAACACAATCCCCTGCACGATAATTTTCTCGTGGGTTGTTACAGTAATATATATACATTACCTCTTACCAAATCTTGCCTGTTTGTCATAAATCGTGTCAAGATTCCAATTAATGCCTTTTCTCACTCTGTAAATCCTCTCTGCTTCTTTAAGTTCAAGGTCTACATCTCTGACAAAACGCGTTATAAATTCTGCTGACGCTACTTCTGAAATATCCACAAGGTTGCGGTAGGAGTCCTCATACAATATTTTAGATTGTTTCTCCCATTTAATCCATTCGTTCATACCATATTGTATAAGTCTCATTTTATCTTCTGATGTAAGATCATCGGTAGACTTATCTAATAATGGCATATCAAGAATGTCAATCTGTGGTGGGTTATTTGCGACTAAAATATCGTGATGATGTTGAATGTAGTATTTGCACAACTCAGAATATCCATGAGTTTCTTCTTGTAACTGATTTTCCTGTTTTCTCATATCAGGGAGTAAATCAACGAAGGCAAATATCTGAATAAGCTGAGAGTGTATCATCATTGCTCCGACCATTCTGTTGCCAAGTGCTGTGTAAATTTCATGTAATGTCATTAAATTTATCCTTTCCTTAGTTTTAACGTCTTTTCAGACAAGATTTAGGTTTGTTGCGTATGTTAAAATTACCTTTTTATTAGGACTGTAAAGCCTGTATCATAGCGTACAGTTCTGCGTTAGACGGCGCATACTGCTGATATGTTCTATCCATAGTCGATAAACATATCATAGGATAAATCGTCATATCAACATTTACACCTACGCCTTCATTAATTCCGTACCAAATGCCGACAGGTGCAGATAAGTCGGACTGTGATACGTCGAATGTTGCGGTTGCGCCTTCATCTGCGCCGTATCTCACACCACTACCACTCACAGTACGGTTTGCCGCTAACATTCCTTTACCGCTTTGTACCTTACCGTCAATGCGATAATTGCCAACCTCTTTAAATATCGTTTTACCGTCAGTACGTCGCAAGATGTTGAATTCTACTGATTGTGATGTTGTTGTGCCACTAACTGTAATTGATAAATCTGGATTCACAGTAAACGATAAACCGCCGTGATTCGATACTGTATAATCTGTCCATATCAAGTTAGGATTTGCCGCTTTTATACTATCACGGGTTACATTTATCAGATTTTTATAGCTGTAATTGTTAGCCCATGAAATATTGTTTTCATTCGTTTGCTCTTTCGCAGTCAACTCGGCGTTGCTGAGAGCGTAGGGCTGATAATCGGTGAAACCAGCTTCATAGATTTCTGCTGGTACTATCATAAAGTTGGAAACAGTAACGGTTGCGTTTGAGCTATGATATGAGTTATAACCTTTTGCGGTTTTACCAGTAGGTATTGTTACTTTTGCCGTTTTATGTCCTGATGTTGTACCCTCTGTTGTATACGCTGCTGTACCAGAGATTATCTGACCATTTTCATCAGTAAGCTGTATGCTATACTGACCAGCCGTTACTGTATAATCAAATACTAAATACACGGACGTTCCTGCTGATATATCAATACAATTAGTGTGCTGAAACCAATACGAAGCATTACCAGTATGTTCGCCGCTATTATATGGTGCAAGATTCTTCGCACCGTTCATTTCTTCTAAAACGGTGGTTTGCTGAGTAAGTGTGGAATTTGGTAAAGCGTAGGGTTCATAGGTGGAGTCTGCATCGTAGAGAGATTTGGGGGTTATCATAAAATCAGTTACAGTCGCACCGCCGTTTGTATAAAACTGGTATGCCGTTAAGCTCGTATTTGCTGTAATTTCATGTGTAATTAATGTATTGTTATACGGAGGTGATGTAGAATTTTTCGCAATAGCGCTTCCGTCGACTGTAACACCTAAACCAAAACTACCTGTTGTTGTTAGCCTATAAGATATAACATATGTGCCAGCGGGTAAGTTTACCGATGTGTTGGCAAAATAACCCGTGTTTGGTGTTGTTGCCGCATTTAACGGTGCTAAATTCTTCACACCATTGTTTGTGTTCCAGTTTGCTTGTGTCTTGACGTTGCCCAAATCTGTCTTATCCTGTGCGCTCATAAGTCCAGCAGTTGTTGTGGTTGCTGCGCTGTATGTGGTATCAGTCCACGGTACATTACAAGCTAAGTCACCGTTGCTATCAACATTAACAGCATACGACTTACCAGAAGTTGTGGAGTTTGTAGCCGCTTCTGCAAGAGCTGTTGATGATTTGAGCTTTGCTTTAATAGTGCCAGTTGTTGTAATAGGACTACCGCTTGCAGTTGTAAGACCTGTACCAGCGGACACCTGTGTTACGTCAGTGTCATCACCAGACGGTACATAGCTCCATGTATTTGAGCTTGTTGCCTTTGTGAGACAGATAAACATATCGCCAACCTTTGCCGCCTGTGAAGCGTATGTGCCAGCGGTAATTACCTTGTAAGTGTCGCCAACTTCCGCTGTACCGTCAACAGGCAGAGTTGTTATTGTGCCGCCTGTTCCGAGCGTTCCTTTGTAAACCATAGGCGAGGGAAGTAAATCAACAACATCGTGTACAAATGCAGTTGTTGCAAGTTTGGTGCTATCGTCAGAAGTTGTTTGCGTTGTTGCTGTCATGCCATTTGCCAGTGCGCCAGCGGACACAATACTTGCTGGAATAGCTGTGATGTCAACCGCTTGGTTTGCATCGGGAGTAAGAGCTGTGCCATTGACCTTTACTGATTGTACCGCCGTGTCAGCTACGCCCCTTGCTGTGCTATCCTCAATATCATACACAGTGCCTTTATAATCTATTTGATTTAAAGTATTATTTGCCATTTTCTCACCTCTCATTCTATAACGAGCTTTTTACTATTAATAGTAACCTTTGCTTTATCATTCCAATTATATTTGTCGCCAGTGGTAACGAGCGAATCATCTGTACCGCCACTTGCCGCAGCCTTGTTTTCAATGCCAATTTGTGTGGCAGTAACCTCATGTGGATTATTCTTGTCGGCTTCATGGTCTACAATTTCGCCACGAGCTACCGTATCAACAGCACTAATATCGCCAGTAGCAGAGATGGTTTGCGTACCGTCTAAGTTGTCGGTAATCTCAATATTCTCACCCTTGACAAAATGTGTCATCAAGAGATTATCAGTCTCAGTCTTAGTATAAGTAGTTGCCTGATTAGCCTTTGCGTTTAAGAGCGTATCAACTTCGCCCTTTGTGTAACTGTCTTTAGAAAAAGGAATCCACGCATTTTCACCAGCACCAGAATCATATCCCCAAGTGTATCTCAGTCCGCTAACCTCTGAGCCAGAAGAACCCTGATACTTGACCGTATAAGAATCGCCAATCTCGGCATCGTCTGGGAGGTCAGCGTAGTAATCTACGCTACCCTTATAAACCACGCCTTCCTCAAACGCTTCTGTCTTAGTGTCTGTATAATCCTTTGCGCCTTTCAGCGCAGCACCTAATGTTACAACATCCATATATTAATCGCCTCCTTATGCAAGAACCGTAGCCCATACATTAGTGAATCCGCTTGCGTTTGAAACGGATATCGAGTACAGACCGCTTGCGTCAGCGGCGTAAATCTCATTATCAGTAATAGTGTCCACAACAGCAAAATCACTGAGTCTTACCAGTGAAAGTGTCTTGTAGTCACCGTTAGCGGTCAGCTTACCAACCACCTTACATGAGCCTGTACCCGAAGCCTTAATTCTGATGTCAGAACCAGTTGAAACTTTCATTTCATTTACGACACCATTTACATATAAGTCTCCGTTAATAACAGAATATCTGTTTGCCATAACTCATCTTCCTTTCTTTAATCTGGATAAAAACTTACTACGCACCCGTCTGGGAACGAAGTGTCTGAATAAACGCAGTCGCTTGCAATAGTGACTGAACGCAGTTGTGTATTGCGAAAAGCCTCATTCCCAATAAACTTAACGCTTCTGGGTATAGAGACTGAATCTAAATTAGGACAATTTGCAAATGCACCGAAAACTACATTGTCTGGGGTCAAACCTGTTTTAAGAGCACTATTGCTCGTCCGCCACATTGTCAGCGGCGAGTCGCCCACGAATGGCTTGTCTGGCATATCTATAAATTCCGAATTTGCGAGCTGCCCGTCTTGGTCTATATACCAGCCGAATGGGATAGTAGGTGCTTCGTAAGGCTGTATGGTACTGCCCTCATTGAGCATTACCCTTGTGGTGTATTCGCTGTTATTGGTGTAATAAACGCACAAGTGTATTGCTGTATCTGTCGTTGTAAAGGTTATAGCGTTAGAACTATCAGCACGATAGCCCCAAGCCCATAAAGATTGGTCTACAGTCGTTTCTGACGTTGCCGATAAATACTTAATGTCCTGTGATGTGAGTCCAAGCCTGAACCGTGATGATGCATCTACTCTTTGAATGGTATATGTTGTGTTTGGCTTTAAATCGGCATAGTAGGAAGCTAAATTTGAACCGAAACCGTAACAGTAAGCGCCGGGTTCATAATCGCCAGCACTACTACTCCAACCAACATAACAGCCTGTGTTATAGTTCTTATAAAGCAGATTTGCCATAGCTCCACCGCCTTACGTTTGAATCGGGAATCCGATACTGTTAAGATACTCGGCAGATGTTAGTTGTGCTGATGTTACAGAAGTCAAATACTGCCCTATACTACTGCATTTTTCGCTGTTGGCAAGCACAAGATTTGTGGCTGAATTTGCCGAAACAGCCGCTGCACTAATATCCAGCACTGAATATACGCTCACCTGACCGTCTGGGTATCGGGTAGCTGATATTGTGGCATTTGCCAGATTGCCCTTGATATACGAGTTTACAAGTACAATATTAAGGGTTATGTCTGTTTCTCCGGAGAAATTAACGTTGCAGTATTCCATAGTACAGCAATTTCGCCAGTCTCCAGACATATCAACTGTCGAGGTATTAGCCGTCATCTGAAAGTTAATTGAGCTGCGATAAAACTTTATTCGTCCAGAAGCCGCCAAGAATGATGTATTATCACCAGAGCCGCCATTAAGCCTGCCGGAGATCTTGCACTGACTAAAGGTGTATGTGCCAGAGGTACTGCCATTAGCAGTAATACTTGCCGCACTACTTCCGTCGCCAATCACCCAATTGAGAAGCTGGGCGTTCTTCCATGTGCTATTTCTCCCAGCGCACGTAATCAACGCACCTGATTTCAGAAAAAGGTTCTTTACAGTTTTACCGTCACCGTCTATCTGAGCGCAGTTCACCGTCAAGCCGGATGTTAGTCCCTCTGGGTACTCGGTATTCATATCAATGTTGCTGCCGAGCTTGATATATACGCCGGTTTCACTTGTTTTAGAGGCAAGCTCCGCCCACGTGGTTACTACATATGGGTCTTGCTGCGTTCCTGTTCCTGTAATTGCCATGTCATCGCCTCCTTATTCTATTTTTTCAATGCCGTCCGGAATATAAACAGAAGTAACGTTTGTATAGTTAAAAGCTGTTGCTTCTAAGGTTGTAACTGGATTACCGTTATGTGTGTCAGGTACAATAGGATTTGTAACATCTCCAATATAATATAAAACGCTCGCCTCGCCATTTGAAGTATTCCAAATGTAATCACTGTCCTCTGTTGGAGTATATGGAGGCTCGTAGGTTTCTACCGCGCCATATACATAGCACATCATAGCAGTTAGATTTGCATACTCCCCAATAACGCCAATTGTGATTTTGTGACTTCCTAAATCAAGTTCATAGGGGAGAGTAAAAGCTACTGTCTCATAGCCGTTTCCGATTACACTAAATCGCACAATATAATCCTGCAAGACATTATCTATATATATCTTAAAGTTGCCACTTCCGTTACTTGAGTTGTTACCTTGCACACAAGCATTGCATATCAGCAAAAGCTTAGACGAATAGTTGCTAAAGTAAATAGTCGCCACTTCTCGCTCGGTAGATAATAACTCCCCAAGTTTGTTAGTAGATACCACATAATTAGTTGTCAATCTTGTGGGGGCTGCTCCCACGTATGCGGTCGACTCCGAGAACGTGCTGCCTCTAAAGAAAAGATGAGCATTTTCGCCCACTCTCAATGCAGAGCCAGACCAGTTAGGTACTGTATAAATCGCCCCGTCCGAAAACAGTTGCACTTTTACCATGTTGTTATCAAGCACTTCTGTAACCTCGCAAGGCAGAGAGGATATAAATGGCATTTTCTTCGCCATATAAGCGATACGCTCGTCTATGAGCTGAAATAACTTATCCATTACCTATTCCCTCCACTCCGTATACATTAGGCAGCCAGCCCAGATTTGTTGCCGTTATGCTCATAGAGCCAGCGGACAACGGCATAGAGATTGACTGTATTATAAATGTCTCATTAATAAATTTCTGTGTCTTATCCGTAATGCCGATAGTACGGTTTACATCCAAATGCGGTATGAGAGGGGAGTCAAAGGTAACATTCATACCCTTCATCGCTTCTACTATAAGCAAGTAGTTGGCGTACCGTTTGCAACGCTCCAGAACCTCATTAGCGTTTACGTCCAGATACGGCATTTCCACATCCTCCATGCGGCGTGTGCCAACCAAGCCCACACGTAGGGGAGAAGTAGGATTGTAGTTAAAGGCAGTATACGACACGTTCTCAAACTGAGAGCTGTTAGTGAACACGGTCACACAGTTCTTGCCCTCGAAATTATATTGAAAGTTAGCAAGCCCATAGAAAGCGTTATCACAGTTGTATTCCCACTGATGAGCCATGTACTTATAACCGTCCACTCGCGTTCCGTCTGTCAGTTCCGCAAACTGCAAATGTCCGTTTATGTCATAGTAAACATCTGCACCATAGCCATTTGAAAGCTGAGTGAATATTTCACCTATACTGTTGTTGGAGTCTATGCTAATTTCGGATTGTGTTTTTATATTGCGATATTTAAGGTCGATTATAGGCACAACGGGGTCAACAGGCTTATCGCCACCACGATAAATTGTATACTCGTATGCGTTTTCATCGTCATGCAAATTAAGCATAAGTGCGCTGCGTATCAGCTCGTCAATCGTAGAGCCTACCTCTATCTTGTGCTGAACTCCTGCTTGGTTCATGCCGAGTGTGCCGTCCAACGCTCCACCTTTATCAACAGCCTCTATGTTAACGGTCTTGCCGTCATAATTTGCGGATTGGGTGTAGAATACGCCTTGCGCCCACCAATAGGTGTTACCCGTAAGACGGTCTACCACGCCAATCCACAACTTGAATTTACGCTCAAACCAAAATGTATTGTTGGCGGAGGGGATATACTGCTCGTCCACGTTAATCATGCTGAGACTAACCGACCTACGAGTAAGCGGCTGATAGTTGATATTGAGCTGACCTTGCGCTGTTGTAGACACATCTTTTGTGATATTGCCTATAACACTCTCAAAGTAAGACAACAGTTCCAGCTTTATTTTATAGGTGTTGTGCTGATTATTGATTGCTCTTATATAGCCACTATCATACGTATTGTAGTATTCCAATCCTCTCACCTCCTCAGAAACTCATGTAAATGTTTATATCACTTATGTCGCAGCACTCAGCCCACGTAAACGTAAAGGTTGTCGGTCTTGCTGTGTTGCTTTCATCGTATGTAGTTGTGGGAGCCTCAGTGATATTAACTACCCACACATCGCCTTTAGGGGATTTAAGCATGAATATAGCGTTCTGCGTGATAAAATTGCGCCATGCCCTTACCATATCTACCGTGTCCACAAACTTCTTGCTCACGCAGTCCACATAGCCCATCATCGCTGAAATCGTTCCAGACGAATAATTAGGATTGCCAGAAGATACTGTCGAGTATTTGCCGTGACCTACGTGCGAAACTCTGTCTATATTCTGTGTCACGGTTGTGTCCTGTATTTCGCCCACAAACTTCCAACAATCACCTATATCGTAAAACTGAATGTCGTATGGGTGAGAACCGTAGTTCTGGTCGTAATGTGGAACAAGAGCCGTTATGGAATATCCCTCCATAGCAGTTGCATAATCAGCGTGAGCCATGCAGTTGACATACGGCGTTCCGTTTTTCTGCCTTGCCACATAGATATATTCAAAGTCACCCTTGCAAGGAACAAAATAATCAGTGAACTTTTCAAGTCTTGCGCCCTGTCTGTGCCACGCACTCTGTACAAATGCGACCTCGCCTGTCTCTTTGTTGCGCCGATAAAGAGTGTGAATAATGTCTGATGAGTTGTCTGGAACGTCAGCACTAAAAGCGACATTGATTTGTAAAGCATGGTGAGTCGCTAAACCCGTTTCAGGTTTGCAATCGGGAGTGTCTGCGTTTAACTCCTCAAACGTTATGCCACTTGGCGATACGATTTCGGTAGTGTTTTGGCTGAGATTTATCTTTGCGTAACTTTCAAGCTCTACGCCGTCTTGTGTGACAACCACGCACTTAACTCTGTAATATTGGTGAGATAAGCTGTATGTCTTGTCTACCGTGTTATAACCCATAAAGGGATTGTAGAACTTCCAAGATATTCGCTGTGAGTATATCTCAGGCGTAGTTTCAAGCAACCTCCAACCGTCGCTATCAACGGCAATATCATTCCTAAACCACGAAAGTTCCATGCGCCAACTCTTTATCATTACGCCCTCAATCTGAAAATAACTGCCGTCTACGTCTATGGATGCAAGTACGTTGTAATGAGCATTAGCCATAGTCAACTCGTTTTCAGGGGTTGTCCTGCACATGAAATAATACTGTGGCGTTACCAGATAGTTGCTGTATATGACATATCTATAACCAGCAAGTGGGGGATAACTAAACGCCGTTGCAACCGTTACCTCTCCTGTGTTGTAGTTATAACTTGCAATCTTTCGTGACTCTGTGATAATCTCACCATTGTTTTCTATCGCAACCTCTATATTCATCTGTGAAAAATCAAGGTCGTTATATCTTGTAGGCGTTTTCACGTTATCACTATCCCACTCGTATATGTTGGGGATTTTGTCCGCTATATAAAAAGAGGTAGATGTGTTATGTGCTTTGACTGTGCCACGCACAACAGGCATATCACACACGTTCTCTGAGCCGTTTGTTGTGCTTTGCGTGAACATCATCTGCATCACATAGTCATGCCCCACCTCTAAATTTTCTCCGAAAGTGCCATGCTGAATATAGCCCATATAATCGCCGTTATAACCCAAAGGAAGTCTTGCGCCATTTACCTTATGGGCGTTTTCCACTTCCTCACCTGTGGCATAGTCGCATATCTTCCAACTAATGGACGTTAGTATGTCGCCATTAAATACGAATTTTAAGTCATTATTATCATCCGCAACCGTAGGATCAAATGCCACATTCTGCGGATATACATTTGTTGGGAATTGAAGCATTATCTCCCTCCTTATAAAGTTAGAGAGCCACCCCGAAAGATGGCTCTCACTATGTTATTGATATACCTTGTTCTCTGTCAGTTTTGTCTGCCAGTAGCGATTGATTTGAGTCTCAAACGCTTGTGCAAACTCAACTGGATTTTGCACTCCGTTTATCTCTATATTGGAGATATTGAAGTTGGTAGTTGCCGCCAAATTCTTATTAACGGCATTTGCAAGATAGCCTTGCGGTGAACTCAAAGCGGTAGGCGTTGTGTAAGCTACGTCTGGGATAGACATATCTCTTGCACCATGCAATACACTTTTCCAAGAAAGCCCAGTATTCTTGGCGGTTTCATCACTCAACTTGCCCGTAATAGCAAACTGAGCAATTGCCTTTAAGTAATCAAATGCACCGCCTTTTTTCTCAAAGAGGTCTAAAAGCTTGCCTATCTTGGAGGCTGTTGCACTTATTCCGCTTGCTAAATCGCTGAGAGAACTTGCGCCGCTTGATATGCCACTCGCAACAGATGTACTGCCGGTCATTCCAGCCGCCGCACTTGATAAGTTGTTTATCTTTGCAGTTGTAGCGTCTATGTCTTTTTGTGTATCTACAATTTGAGATACCACTTTTTTGTAGTTAGCCACAAAAGTGTTGAGATTGTTTATGCGAGTCTCTTGCGTAGAGTTCTCGTCAATCTGTATGGTATTGAGATATTTGCTATAATCCTCATTGGCGTTCTTCAGTGCAGTTGCCGCATCCTGAATAGAGGTCTTATAATCCTTCCAAGAGTTTATTTCTTTTTGCTTTGCCTTTATACTCTTGTCCAAATCAGTCATCTCTATCTTGGTGAGCCTACTCAGGCTGCTCTCGTAATTCTGGTAAGCCTTTTGGAACTGCTGTACAGTCTCAGTGTCCTTGTTCTTGATTTTGTCTCGCCAGTCAGAGCCGAGAATTTCTTGTGCAAGCTGTTCTTCCTCAGCCTCAGTGATTTCGTCCGTAGACTTCTTCCACAGTTTGGCATAGTCCTCATAACTCTTAATACGCTCGTCAAAGCCCTCAGTTGCCTTTTCTTTTTCAGCCTCTAAAGCCTTGATTTTCTCGCTGTTTTCAAAACTGTCAAGCTCATTCTGCGCTTTCTTTAAAGCATCTTGGTCTACAACGTATTCAAAACCACGCTCCTCGCTGTAAACACGCACCTTGTTATTCTTGGCGTTGGCGAGGTTAGCAAGCTTTTGCTCACGCTCTATCGCAGTTTCACGCTCGTCATTCTGAGCCTTGAGTTGTTTGATTTGCTCGTCGTAGTATTCTTCAATCGCCTTGCGTTCTTCCTCTATCGCCTCTATCTGCTTGTCAATAGTGGAAGTTACAACGTCTTGAACGGTTTTGTAGTGGTCGAGGATTTCTTCAAGGTTTTCTTTTTGCTCCTCTAAAGCCTCTTTCTGCTTTTCAAGAACGTCAAGTTCTGCCTCTCGCTTGGAGATAATGTTGTCAATGGTAGATGTCTGCGCTTTGAGCAAGCCGTCAGCTTCTTTGTTGAGAGCGTCGAGTTCAGCATTAAGCCGCTTGAGGATTGCCTCTTGCATAGCTTGGGTGTTGATTAGGTCGCCGGTTTTAGATGTAAGCTCGGCAATATACAAAGACTCATTTTTGATGGTGTAGTTATAAGCCTCCATTGCTGCATTATCACCTTCAATAGCAGTCTCCAAAGCCTCAATTTTTGCAATGAGTTCCCTATAATACTTTTCGTCAGCAGCCGAGTTTATGCCGTTTG
>Ga0310696_10000199_pt1 | contig 101896 bp, 123 predicted proteins | sample AusTroGonzalo_MG_4_FD_203885 | JGI IMG/M metagenome (GOLD analysis project Ga0310696, IMG submission 203885) | Bovine rumen microbial communities from tropical cattle in Woodstock, Queensland, Australia - Gonzalo_02 (v2) (version 2) | ecosystem: Host-associated > Mammals > Digestive system >...
GGGCACCCCTTCAGGATCAGACACACACGGGCACCCCTTCAGGCATACAAACGGGCACACGTCCAGAACTGGCACCCCTGGCACATCTGGCACCCGTCCGGACACATGGAGGCACACACGGGCACCCCTGGCACCCTTCAGGCCGTCAGACGGGCACACGGGCACCCCTGGCACAAATAAGGGCACCACGGCAAAATAAAACCGGCCACGGCGGGCCGGTTTATTTGTCGCGATCCTATCAAATATTAAAATCATTATAGGCCGGACTTTTAACGCCATTAATGAGAAAGTAACCACCACGACACGAAATATTAAATTTAGAGTCCAGGTCGCACGCCTGCAAACATTCATTTATAACTTTTCGAGTCGTAACAGTGTGCCAGCCTCCAGAATTAAGAGACACACGGCGGGCCGTCAGATCCAGCCGGAAAACTGGCGTATCATGCAAAATAACTGTTATTTGTCCGGCCCTGGAATTAATACGTGTATTACTTGAAATTTTGCGGGACGTGTTAACAATACCATTATTTAAAATACTGTTATATACTTTTTTAATTTCTTCAAAACGTGACATATTATAAAATATTTAATTAGTTATACATCTATTATTATTATATGAATAATTGCAGCTTATAAACTGTTATAATGTTTTTTAATATCATTATATAAACTATTATTTGCCAGGATCACGGCGGCGGCGTTTTTAACCACCGGACACACACGACGGCGGCCCGTCTGATCCTTTGCACGACGGACGGCGGCGGCCTCCATTTGTGCCAACTCATTTGCACACACACGACGGCGGGCCGTTTGTCCGTTGTAACTTTCCCACGTTCTATTTATATAATGGACTTTTGCACGGTTTATAATTTCACCGTTAACCATTAAAACGGCCACATGATTAAAACCATCGCGGCAATTCTGGAAAAAATAAGATGTTGTAACCATAACTTTATTATTTAATGAATTAATGAATATATGAATTTATTAAAAGGGCCAGCCAGGGCCGGCCCTGATCCTATAATATTAAAGTCTTATTTCTTGCAAGTTTTCAAGATCAAAAATAGCTATTTGCCCATTACGACGGCCCAGATCTATAGCTGTTTGCAGATCTTCACAAATTACTGTAGCGTCCCAATAATAACGGCCCGTTTTTTCGTCCAGCCAGCCGCCGAAAGCGTTAACCCGTCCGGTGTTTTTCTGTACGAAAGAAATAACATTTAAAAGCCCGTACCCGTTAAAACTGTTTTGTGTTTCAGCCAGGGCCACGGCGTACCCCTTTTTAACTGGCTGCAAAGATTCAGCGTTAACCGTAAAACCGGCGGCGTTTTCGTTTGCTATACTCATTAAAGCAAAGAATAAAGAAATACTTTTTTTATCCATAACTTTTTTTATTTGTGTGGCGGGTGCCACGGTTACTAATTAAATTTGATGTTGCAAAGGTACAATATTATTTTTAAACTTGCAAGAAAAAACGGAAAAATTTTTGTTTTTCTTGAAAAATTTTCGTGTTTCTTGACAAAATTATATTATATACATTATTATATATATATGAATTAATGAATTTATGAATAAATGAAAACGGGCACCCCTGGCACCCTTCAGGCATACAGACGGGCACACGTCCAGAACTGGCACCCCTGGCACATCTGGCACCCGTCCGGACTCATGGAAGCACACGGGCACCCCTTCAGGATCAGACACACACGGGCACCCCTTCAGGCATACAGACGGGCACACGTCCAGAACTGACACCCCTGGCACATCTGGCACCCGTCCGGACACATGGAGGCACACACGGGCACCCCTGGCACCCTTCAGGCATACAGACGGGCACACGTCCAGAACTGGCACCCCTGGCACATCTGGCACCCGTCCGGACTCATGGAGGCACACGGGCACCCCTTCAGGATCAGACACACACGGGCACCCCTTCAGGCATACAAACGGGCACACGTCCAGAACTGGCACCCCTGGCACATCTGGCACCCGTCCGGACACATGGAGGCACACACGGGCACCCTGGCACCCGTCCGGCCTCCAGATCAGACACACACGGGCACCCCTGGCACCCCTCAGGGCACCGGCGGCATATTTGCACCCGATCCAGGGGGACGGGGGAGGGGAGGCGCAACCACTGTGGCGGCGGGTCTCGCGTGAGATAGGGGTGTTTTTTTTCGTATGGTTCCTCTGATTATCAGAAAGTTACACACAATTTTCGGCAGGGTGCCGCAAAAGAACCTCGCGGAAAGAGCGGAATTTCCCTGATATAAACCAAATTTGGAACGGAGAAAAGAAAAAATTAATTTTTTCAAAGAACCGATAAACATCAAAAAGGAGCTTCGTGCGACAAAACTGCCAGTTCGTGCGACGCATCTGCCATTTTGTGCGACGGGACTGCCATTTTGTGCGACGCAAAGGAAAAGTCACATGGTACGGGGGCAAAATGCGTAACTTTGTAGCGACAATAAAAGATAGAATTATGGCAGTACAGTTAGACAAACCTCGCAGACCGATAAACGTAGTGCTAAGGTCGTTTGCTCGGCAGGCCGTGCAGCAGCTGGAGAGTGACTTCAGGACGCAGCACATCTACCCCTACGAGATCTACCCTGGCTATAAGCAGGTGAATGAGCGTCGCAGAATGAAAGCGATGGCAGGCTCAGGCGACTGGTACGCCACCGGACAGGGTATCAACTCGTTTCAGTATGAGGTGATGTCGGCTGCTGAAGGCAACGAGACCATCCGCATCGATTTTTTGGATCACCTGCGTTTCGTGGATATGGGTACTGCGGGTGGTAAGAAGATTGAGACCATCCAGCGCCAGCGTAAGGCGAAGCATAACAAACGCTACGTGGCCATCTGGGACTCTCGCGGTGGCGACCAGCACCGTCCATCGATTATGCGTGAGGCTCGGCACATCGAGGCACGTATGACCAACTATCTCCAGGACTTCTATGGCCGTGAGGTGCAGGCAGTGGTCTATAAGACCTTCGCAGGCATGAAGGCCATCGACCTAAACGTATAAGCGTATGCCAACGAAACAGCCATCTACATCGTATCAGCACATCAGAAACTACACCGAGAAGTTCCAATGGCGCGATAAGACTACGGGCCTGCTGACCACGGGTTACAATCCTCCGCTGGGCGCGAAAGAGTTGCAGCGGGTGCCATTCCATATTGTGTATGTCACCAAGAGCGGACGTTTGGAGCGTGGTAACTGTGTATGTCTGAAGGTTGACCGTCGTAAAGGTATGCGCATGGTGCAATTCGTAGAGTCACGCCAATTCCGATGGATTTATGATATCCTCGTAATCGAGATCGACGGCATGCGCTTCTTTGCACACTAAAAAAGCTGCTCGTTAAAGCAGCTTGTTTTTGCGATTGATCTCCATCCAGGGAACCTTTGGGAAATACTTACTGATATTGTCTTTGGTAATGGGTATCTCTATCCATTCGTCGGTACCCATATACATCACCTGAATCTGGAAGGGGAAGGCCGTGTAGTTGTTACCGGTAACAACTCCACTGAGCCAGGGCGAAAAGGACTTACCCTTCTCGAATGGGCCAGTACACTCCATGCGCTTCGGTTTAACAAACTCCTGGTCATCAGACTTGATGCCAGTATGCAATCCAGAGACTACATCGCCAACAGCATTCACGATGTAGAAATCCACCAACACATACTTCAAATCGCGGTCGGCTGTGACCTTGAACTTGGTGTTAAGCATCTTACGACCAGGGAAGGCTCCAAAGGGATTGTCCGTAGTCAGCTTGAACTTCGAGAACTCTACCTGAGCCGAGGCAGAGGTGACAGCAATAGCCATCAGGAGAAAGGAAATAATTAGTTTTTTCATAAACGTATGAATTAATGAGTTAATGAATTAATCATCGGGTAATTGTGTGACTTTAAGTTTTGCGCCACAGTCAGGACAATGGAAGATAATGTTGCCATCGTCGGAAATCACAGGGGCCTTTGAACCATCATTAAGACTGTCACCATGGTTCGCACTGCTTTGCTTCATCAGTTCGAGATCGAAGAAGTCGGTAAAGGGGATGCCAGTAGCGACGGAGAGCTGATAGACACGATAGACGTTGGGCGTATAGTTGACCATATCGTGAATAGAGGTAACGGAGCACTCCAGCAGCTCTGCCAGACGCTCGTAACTGAAACCATAGGCACGGAGCACACGCTTTGCAATGTACCAGGCAGGTGTAAACTCCTTATCCTTTGTTGATAACTTTGTCTTTGCCATAATCGGGAATAAATAAATATTTGAATTTCGGTGGCAAAGATAAAAAGAATTTGCGATATTTACAAGAAAAAGCGAAAGAATTTTAGTAAAAGGCGAAAAATTTAACAAAAAAGGGGAAGAAAACCCCGCTCAGGAACGTTGGGGGTTCGAGAGCGGGGCAGTGTCAATCCGCATATAGTTGTGAACAACAACTATGGGTTTCCAGCATCGGTGCCGGTATTGGGGTCGGTACCAGAGCCAGAGGGCTGCTGTGGGGTGGCAGGCTCGGCGGTGGGTACGGTGTATTGGTCGGTGTTGATGCAGTTGAGATTGCGGGGCTGGTTCTGCTCAATGGCGAGTGCCAGGACATTCCAACCGCTGTACTTCGTGGCGAGACTGAGCCAGTTGGCCTTATCCAACTGGAGGCCAGCGAGGGCCTGCATGGTGGCAGCATCGTAGGTCTGACCCGTGATGGGACATTTGCCGGTATGCTTCAGTCTGGCGAGGTAGGCGAGAAGATCCTGTACGAACTCATCCATCGCCATCTGCACATTCATAAACTGTTCGTCATCCTGACGGGCGCTCTTGGCGAGGGAGGTCTGCTTGGAGCGCATCAGGAAATAGATGGTGTGCTCGTAGTTGACCACAAGATTGTTGGTACCTTCGGCATCAATCAGGATGCTGTAGGCGATGCAGGGCGACTTGGCTGTATTCTGGTTGCGAACAAACTCATTGTCCTCATTGATGGCACGAATAAGGTAGAAGGCTTTCTCCTTCTTACCGTCCTTTGACTTGCGATTGTGACCGATGGCATCGTAGAGCTCGGCCCATCGTTCGAGAATTACACTCAGGTTTGCTTTCATATCTGATGCGGTTTGGGTTGCTGTGGCACAGCAACATACTTAACACTATTCCATATCCATAGGTGGCTCCATAGGAGGCATTGGGGCCTTCGGCTTACGGGGACGGCGAGGCTTCTTTTCAGCCTCCTTGCCCTTCAGGATCTCTTCAAGTTCGCCTGGTCGCATATCGATGTGGCGCTCTACCTTGGAGCATACGATTTTCTGTACGACACGCGCCCATGTGGATGAGTTGCACGATGACTCGTTTTCGAGGATCGAGACGAAGGTACAGAGCACGAAGATAGCTGCTATGTACTGACCAAGGTGTAGCCCTCCGAAATGGCCTAAGAGGTGGTTATCGACACCTTCTGCCAACAGAATACAGAGCCAGACAATCGCCAGGTCGGAAATCATCTTGAACATGTTGGCACTTTTCAGTTTACCATCAGCGCCACCTTCGGGCACCGTGCGACGGATGCGACGGTTTAAGCGCCATGCCGTGAGACAATCGACGATGACGGCGAACACACACATAAGGGCGTAGGGGAGCGTCGGTTCCATCCACGCCCAGACGATCCCCAATCCCATGGCAATCCAGCGAGGGATGGAACTGAAGAAGTTCTGGAAGAAAGTAACGATACTGTTCATTGTTTCATTATTTCATTAAATCATTAATTCATTGAGGGTCGCTGTAGCACAGCGACATACTAAACCGCTAACGAGGACAGTGGCGAGCCGTTGATGTCGAGACGGACGGAAAACTCGATGTCGATGAGCGAGGCATTGGTGCGGTCGGGGCCTTTGACCGTATCTTCGGGTACGATGTGGCAGGGGATCCAGTGACCGGCAATCATTATCCAGGCGAACTTTGCCATCAGGAACTCGTGCATGAACCACGCAGCCCACGCTTCATCAAGCGGGCCGGAGGTGAGTTTCCACGTCTCATAGTCATTCTTCTTAGTGACCAGGCCACGCGAGAACTGACCAAAGGTTTCCTGAATGGAGCGGATGTACTGCTCCTGGGTAACGTTCATTTCAGTCTCACGCATGGAGCGCACACTGACGCTTTCGAGACAGCCCAAGCCGTTGACAAAGCGGAACTGATAGCGGTCGGGCTGTCCGGCTGCCACGGCATAGACCTGACGACCATTGACGGTCTGGAGTCCGGCGGTGGTTATATTGACTACTTGTGAGGTTGGCCCGACAGTGACGTTGCCGCTGCTGACTGGTGAAGCGAATGATAGCGGGCAAACCATAGATTCACCCACCATCACCACTTCGGGTTGTGTAGAAGGCTTGCGAGAGAAGTGCTGGGCGAGTTTACTGCCAGAGCTGAGAAGTCTCTCCAGGTCGGTGTAAGCGCCCATGATGCAATACTGCGTCGTAGAGAGCGTGACCACACCCACATTGTCGTGTACCTCGCCATTCTGCATGTATTCGTCGCAAGCAGAGAGGGTGTAGCCGATGCGGGGGTAGGAGGCAGGAGGCGTGACGGTGTACTCATACTTATCGGCCACGGCACGGAGGGCGCTGCTGATGTCGAAGTACAGGATTTCGCCACTCTCGGCGGGTGAAGCGAGCGTGAGCGCCTGACTTGCGAGGTCAACACCTTCGAGGAAGCACGTCACCGTGAGTTTTACACGGTGGAAAGCACACTCGCCACTGATGACAGCGGCCTGCACCTTATAGGTGATGGGTGAGCCTACGAGCGGCGATGCGCCTTGTATGAGTAAACCTTGTGCCATGTCGGTATTGCGTTATATCGTTATTACGACTTTTGTTCATTCGGGTTATCGGTGGTGACACCGGTCTTAGAGCGGTCGAGGGTGGTCATCGCCTCGCGCTGCACCTGCCAAACGAGGTGACGATCCCACTGGTTGAAACGGGAGAGCACTTCGAGAGGTTTGAGCATGATATTCAACTGAGGCGATTTGAGGATCTGACGCAGCAGGAAGCGTTCGCGGATGTCGGTACCACCATTGGAGCCTACCAGTGAGAGGGGCGACGAACCAAGCAGACGGGCATCGAGGCCGAGAGCCATGAATACCACGCTGGAGAGCTCGGCAGTCTCTTTTTCGTTGGCTGCTACAGCATCCTTCGAGTTGGCTTCAATCTCCACAATCTCAAACGATTTGTGTTCCTTCTGGTCGTTGCCCGTGAAGGTGAAGGCCAACAGCGACTGTCCGGCATTGTTGCGATTGGCGAGCCACTGGTTGATCTGCGTATAGAGTTTGTCGCGGATTTCAGACTGTTTCTTGGCATCAGACTGTGCCTTGGCCTGGATAAACAACTGTTGCATGTAATCGTTATTCAGGTAGATCACGCGCCCGATGACATTGCTGTTACGCTTGCGCGAGAGGCGGTCGGAGAATATCGTGGTGATATACTCGTAGATATCGCCACCAAAGATGGAGTACCAGGCTGGAGTCGGGTAATAGGGACGGCCAGCGGTGGGATAGACAGAAGGCAATACGAAATGTGTCGGACGATTCTCTAACGAGACATTCTTCAAACGGGCCTCGCGTACCTTATCCTCCAGGTCGCTTAATGGCGATGATATATTCAGCGACGGCACGGCATTGACGGGGGCATTATTCTCTGCACCCTGTTCGATGAAGTACTTATCGAGCCAGCGGTTTGAGCAATACACGAAGTTGATCTTACCATAGTCATCCATACGCTCCATGCGGGTGGTATGGCAGGAACGGTGGGCGATACCCGTCACCTTGGGAAGCCAAACCGACGTAGATACTTCCTTGCCTTCGTCGTCGAGTTGGTGCTGATTCAGCAGCAGCTCAGGGAAGGAAATACCAAATAGTTCTTGGTCGAGTACTAAGGAGAGCCACGTCTGGGCGAGGTTGTTACGGTCTAAGAACTCCTGTACCTGCGGGTCGGTCTTTTGCCACTCCTGCAAGGCTTTCTCCAATTCATCAATCTGGCCCTGAATCGATTTCTTCAAAGCCTGAGAATTGCCTTCCTTAGCACTGAGATTGAAGATTTGGGTCTGGAGGTCGATGATACGACCGCGAAGCCACTGGCCTGCGTCTTTATAGCGAATGAACTTCTGGGTGATGTTACCACCGACGTATTGGGTAGTGTCGTACATCGGCTGTGGCCCAAGACCGGCGCAGAGGTCGGCATTGAACTTTATACCGGCAGCCGTGTAGGGCAGCATGTGGGTAAGGAGTGCCACGAGGTTAGGCAGGTTGTTGCCAAAACCCCACTCAATCCATCCCAGGCCCTCAGTGCCTTTACCGTCAGCACCTTGCATCGACTCGTTGCCGCTGCTGAAATAGAGCGTCGGTATCTGCTTGCGCTGCATCTTACCGTTCTGCTGGGTACCAGCACGCAGTTGTGCGCCGATGAAGTCGGCCCATGTGATGTCGCCAGGGCCATCCATATTATAATACGAACGGTCGCCAGGCATCAGGACAGAATAGCCTTTGCCGTGCAGTTCGGCAGCCTTACGGATGAAGTCGCCTGCCTTTACGCGGGTGATGACTTTGGGTGTTTGATTCTTCTTTGCCATAATAACAGCTTTTATTTTTGGCAAAGTTAGTCAAAAGGGATTTTGAGGTCGTGACAAAGTGGTTTGGAAGGTTGCTATAGCATAGCAACATACTTAACCCTTTTTGCGGGACTTCAATTTTGCGTTGAGCTTTTCGGTCTCTTCGTTGCGGCGGGTGATATCTTCGAGCTGCTGAAGGATGGTGGTGTAGGGCTCGCGGTCGATGTCGGAAGCCGTCGCATGGAGATACTTTTCAAGGGTGGCCGTCGTGCGGGTGTAAAGTTCGAGGGGGTTGACACGCTTTTTCTTCTTATCCTTGGCCACGGGCTGCATCTTAAACACCTTCGGGTAGGTCTTGGCGAGGTAGTGCATCATGCCCTGCCACCAAAGCGTGACTATCTGCCAGTCGCGGTCGGGGAAGTTGCGGAAGTACTGTGCATTGTCGCTATGCTGGTTGGACTGGTAGCGGAAATCGCGCTTGGTCTTACCGGTGGTCTCATCGACGAAGGCAATCTTACGGCAGAAAATGGTAGCGAGAAACATCGCCTTGGCGAGATCCACGGCCTTGTATGCCTTCAGGAGGTCGCGAGGGAGTACCTTTTTGCCCATCTGCTGCATCTGCAAGAGGTGATTGGACTGGTTAGAATACATTTCCATGTAGTCCTGAGCAAAACGAAAACGTTTCCAGGTGAAGCCGTCCATCAATGGTGACGGGCCTTCGAAGGTAACAGAGCGAAGGCGATACCTACGACGGCGGGAAATACGCTCGAAGGGGAACAGCAGGAGGTTATCTTTCGACTCCGGAGAGAGCCAGTCGAGCATGCCAGGGATGGTTGCACCATTGACAGGATTCTTTCGCGGCGAGAGCCAGGAATGGATCTGCCATAGGTAGAGAGCAAAAGGCTCAGACTTAGTTGAAAATTGATAATTGAAAATTGAAAATTTTGGGGTACGGATGCGGACGGTGTAGTACTGATCTTCGACGGCAGCAACGGGATTGAGACCTTGCACGATTTCGAGGTTGGTGAGAGCAAAGAACACGCCCACCTTCACCTCCAGCATGTCGAAGGGGTGATACTTATCGGAGCGCATGGCACAGTCCTGTAAGACTTCGGAAATGGCACGGAGTTGGGGGAGCGTGCAGCGGTTCCAACTGGTAGGGAGGGAGAGATTGATATTCATAGACTATAAGACATAGAACTCTACTTCGAGGTTGTTGAGACCATCTTTGGCAGAGACGTTATAGGATAGTTTATTGATGAAACCCACGAGGCCGTTGATGCGGAAACGGCGCGTCCAATGGTTTGGTACGTCGGCCACCTGAGCGGCAGAGCACTCAATGCGGATGCGGTACTTACGACGCTTCAGAACGAAGTTCATCAGTTCGGACATGAAGGTATCGCAGAGACCACGCGACTTGATTTTCTTCTCTATCTTTCCCGTAGTAGGATTGACCACATCCGGATTGATGAGCGGTGCATTGGCCCACTCAGGCTGTTTCCACGAACGGATCTTCAGACTGAAACGTTCGCCATCGCCAATACCTTCGTGTGTGCCGTTATAGTCGAACTCATTACCCCACATATCGAGCGAGTCGGAAGCGAGGGCATAGAGACCGGCGACAGTACGCCACTTGGAATTGCAACCGAAACCGTCGTAGTTAAAATCGTAGGTCTGAAGGGTAGCGTTGGTACCACCACCACGCATGAGGGCGATAGCCAGTCCCCAATCCATTTCTTGCAGCGGAGAGTTACCGTCCTCGGTATCGCTTGGATCGTAGTTCTCTATCAGTTTCAGTATTTCGTCGGCATAGCACTCCACGAACTCAGAGCCGATGGACTGGCGTATCTTCTGCTCGATAAACTCATGTTCCATATCTTCATCGATGAAGGCCGCGAGGATGGGCTGCTGCTTCTGCTGCTGATTGAGCGTCACAGTATTGCCGCTGGAATCGGTATGCGTACCACTGGCCTGCTCGATCTCCACCTGATAGTTGACATCGTTGAAAGTGACAGGCTGGAAATCGCTGACGTATTCCTCTACAAAGTCATCGTTAAGCTCAGAGCAATCACCCATTTCCACACCCTTATACTGGCCAACCTCGAAGAGTGCCGGTTTCCAATCGCTGCTGCTGGTAGCATCGCCATTCACCTTGATACGATAGGCATTGCCAGTGGTGAGGTCGATGTAACACGTCTTATCGCGGTCGCCACCATACGCTTTCGGCGCACGGAAGATCTGCTCGTAGGTCTTAGAGGTGTCTGTTGATTTCTGAGGATAGTCGATATAGTCATAGTCCGTATCGTAATCCTTTACACCATTCTTCACGTTGGCACGCTGTTCCTTGGCATCTGATTCAGCCGAGTACTTCATACGGACACCCGTAATCTTCTCGGCCACCTTGTGCATGCTGATGACCTTACCTGGGAAGTCAATGGGTGCCTCGTTGGAACGGAATACATCACGAACGAAGTAAGCCGTAACATGGCGCTTCTCGTAGTCGTAGTGGAAACGGATGCCGAAAGAAGCCCAGAGCGAGTCGAGCACCGTCTGTACCGATTCGTCAGGGAAATTGTCGCTGTTGGCATACATCAGCATGATATCGGCCTTCATGGTCTCACCTGTCTTGGTTCCTTCTACGGTGATAGAAGTGACACCATTCTGACCGACAGAAGCATGACCGTCATACGTCTGTTGTCTCCAAGGGTCGTAGTAATGGTAATCGCAATCGTCGAGCTGCTTACCCTTCACGTCAGATATCTCAAACTGACCACCACAACCACGAGAGTCGAGCCATTCATTGATCTGCTGCTTGGTGGTGAAGAAACTATCGATGTCGGGGTATTTCTTCTCTTCATCGTACTTACAATGGGTGGTGAAGAAACACAGGTGGCGCATGTCCTCAATCTTCAGCAGTTCGGAGTTATCCCACGAAACACCGAGGTAGTCAAAAAGACAGTCGAGGAAATAGAGCACGTAGAAGCAGATGCCAGATTGCTGACGGTCGGCCTCCAGTACCCAATAGGGCCAGTGGTCGTTTGGGCCTAACTTCTGTGCCTTGGGCGATACGGTGGTAGTGGTTTTACCATCATCATCGATACCATGGTGCGTATAGGCTACACGGGCATTACAATACTTCGCATTGGGATATGGTTCTGACACATTGATATACGACTGAGCCACACGCGGCTTCTTAACCACGTTGCCGTTACCATACGACACCTCTTCCTTCAGGGCAGCTTTCTCTTTGCTATTAGTAGTCTCACAGCGTCCAGGGAACGAAAAACCGAGTGCCTGTGGCGTAAATTCAGCCTCGCTGGTGCGGTTAGAGGTGATGGAATGATCTTCGTCCGGTTTTTTACCATCGTAGGTGATTTTGATGTTGAAGTCATAGTTGACCGAACACTTCACATTACCAATCTTCTCGCCGATGAGTATCTTATCCTTTACAGGGATGTCGCGGCAGTTTAGCTGACCGATGAGATCCTGCATGGAGTGCTCAGAGGCAGAGATATTCATCGTAAGAGCGTTGTCAATCTCTTCATCCTCAGAGGTCACGAGCGTACCAGAACGGAAGGGTTGGTTATCCACGACGATACGCATCTTCGTATGCTCCAGATTAACGGGACGGTCGATATTCGTAGGGTCGTCGATATTACCCAACAGGAAACGATTGCCCTCCATCGGCATCCGACAGGGGTAAGAAAACATTTCGTTGTCGTTAAACAACGGATTCTGGTCGTCGATATCTATCGAGAAATCGTCGGGGAGGTTCAGCGGGCGCTGCTTTCCATCCTTCAGGGCGGTAATGGCAATGTGGCTATTCATACTTACTGCTGTTTATAGTACAACTTAGCATTGGCTTGCACGGTGATGCGACGGTTGGTGAAGGAATAGACCATAGCATCGCCGGAAGCGACAATCTCCATGTGGCCATGGTCATCGAGACGGCCACCATTGACGTAGAGGGTAGCAGCATCATAGCAGGTGATGTTGCCCTTACCAGAGACAAAGGCAAAGTCGCGGGCGGTGAGCTTACCCTGTTCGATGACGGCACGGGCATGGCCTTTGACAATAACATCAGCACGGTCGGCAGCGACATGTACGGAACAGTTGTCATCGACGGTCACGGGCATATCGCCGAGGACATAGACACGATGACGGCCCGTGATAACCACCGGATTGATGGCCACGCCTTCGGGCTTATCGCCCACGAGTACCATACCACCGGAATTGGTAACGGGCGACTCGTTGTAATAGACACCGGCACGGATAATATCGGAGCGATAGACGGGATATAGTTTCGAAAAGGCCGTGATGACCTGCTCAGGCACCTCATGGAGCACACCAGCCCAGAAGCGTTGCCAGGCAGCCACCAGTTCGGGGACTGACTTAGCCTCGCGGAACATGTTCTGCGACTCCTGACAGTTATCGCTCTGCGAGAGGATATCTATACACAATTCTTGAAATCGAATGAAATATTGCTTATCCATTTTGTCTAATTGAAAATTGAGAATTGAAAATTGAAAATTAGAAGCTCACGATGTTCGGAATCTCCAAGCCGTCGTAGGTGGCGGTGACGATGAAGTTCACCTTGGCGCACATAGGCCAGGTAGGAGGCATGTCGGCATTACGGATGCGGATGGTTCGCGTCATAGGCTGCTCAGGCCAGTGGGCATTGCGCCATCCCTGGTCACTCTGTTTGTCGGCAGGTGTGCGAGTATCGGTATCTTCGCCATAGTTGCCGGTATAACGCTCCCACGCCCAATCTGAGTCTGTGAGTTGCGAAGTGATGTCGAAGTTACCACAGAACAGACGCGGATCGAGATAGAGGTCAACCTGTCCTGGTATCTGTGCGGAGGTGGTGATGAGTTGGGCGTTGGCATCGTAAAAACGGATGGTGAGATCGGCCACACCATAGAGCATCTTCCAGACAGATGATCCAGGGTAAGGTTCATCGTTAGTACTGGAATTGGCATTGAGATACCACTTGCAACCACCATAAGTAATCGTAGGATAGGCGCGAGAGGTGCGGGTGTACGTGACCGTCGGATCCCATTCGCCCATGAATACCTCATGGATGACTGCACGGGTCAACAGGAACGAGGCAGAGGTGGTATATACCTGGTCGCCATCCTCGGTATGGATGGTGCGCGAGGCAGCCACCACGAATACGGCACCCAGCTCAGGCACATCGGAGTAACGGAAGTAGAGCGCCGACGGAATACCATCGGGATATTGCTGGGCAATGGCAGCGTCCCATGCGGCATCGGCAGCAGAGTTACCAGACTGACGGGTGATGGTCATCTGATAGCCAGACTGAATGACCTGACCACTGACATCCTTCAGCACGAAGTCGGCACGTATCTGTTCGTCGGAGGCAATGGTACCATCAGGATTAGACAGTACGATTTCCACCTTATCAGAGAAACGGGTGAGTTGTTCGATGACACCATAGATATAAGCATCCTTGGTAACAAACGACTCACCATTGAACTCCTTGCGGTGGATGGTCTGACCTTCATCGTCGGTCACAAGCATGGTGAAGCCGGTGAGGTCGCCCCAACCTCCCATAAAGCAATGATCCTCCCATTCCCAAGTGTTGACACCTTGGAAGCGGGCCATGTAAGTAGTGGTATAGACGAAGAATGCCTGACGCTCCGGATGATTGTTGTCGAACGAGCCAGAGACACTGAGCACGCTCCACTGTTCGGGTGCGGGCGACCATACTTCAGGTTCGCCTTCCTCGGTGTCGAACTTACGCATTACAACGGTAACGAGACCGTTCTGATAGATCTTATCACCCTCCATAGGAGAGTAGCGGGCATCCTTAGCGATGTAATAGGTTGTATCATCGATGACGCGCTCCACCACGTCGCCTACGGCCTGCACACGGCAGTAGATAGACATGAAGCCCGCACGCTGGATGTTACCGTGATGGTCGTCGCTGTTGGCTGTGGCATTCTTCGAGCCGTCCATATTCGACCAGAAACCACGCAGGATATCGCCAATGATAAACTCACCAGGTTCGCCATCGTTCAAGTCGAGCACGAACTGGCAGGTGTGGTTGGCCTGATTGACATCGATAATCTCCTTCACACGGCCCTTACCGGCAGAGTCCCAACGGGTACCAGAGAGCACTTCAATCTGGTTATACTTGATGGTGGGGACAGATAGCGACTGCGACAGTTCGAGCGAACGGGCGATAATGGTACCATCGGGCAGGATGCGGGCACCATCACGCGAACCGATGCCCACCTGGATATCTTTCTCGAAGTTGCCGACGGTAACGGCCTTCAGAATGGTAATGGCACCCTGAGCGGTATCATCGTGAGTACGCGAGAGGTAACGCTGGCCCAACCACTTCGGCGTAACCACGCTATCCTCGGCATCCTCAGCGGTGTCATCGCCTGCCACGAACTTCAGCGTCTTACCACCAAGTACGAGAGTAGTAATAGAGGCCCACGATGCGGTCAGTTTCTCAAAGACAGCCTCGGAGATTGTTTTGAGGAACTTCACCATATTGGTGGTGGCGTTGTACTCCCACCAGGTGCCTTCACCTCCGGATGCAATGGCTTCGTCAGAAGCCAGCGAACCATTGTTGAACTGCTGTTCCCATGTGCGGTCTCTGAGTACACCACCATCTGATGAAGCAGAGATAATACCCTGCGTATAGATGTAATAGAAATCAGTGGGGCCTACCTGTGTACCTTCTTCGTTCTGTCCGTAAAGGTCGATTTCCTGTGGCGAGAATACCACCTGAGCCTGAGCATCGGCAGCCGTGCTCTTAGGAATGGCGATATAGACCCAGCGCTTATTGTTATCGTGGAACACCGTCGGCGAGGCAATGAGCGGCCAACGGCGGTAGTTGTGGGCATTATCATACTCCAAGCCAGTGATACCCTTCATGTAGCACATCACCATGGAACCGCTGGCGCAGTTGGCATGGATGTAGTTACGATCACCGGCAGCGTTGAGCTGGATGAAAAGGGCGCTGGGCGACACCCAATAGTTAGTGGGCTGGGCTTGGGTCATTTTTCAAATTGATAATTGAAAATTGAAAATTGAAAATTAAGACAATGCAGGGGTGACGAACATCACGGAACCTTCGGCGTTGTTTTGGAACTCAGGTTCGTAGTCATCGCCTGCTGACGCTTCGGGAGTAGCGGGAGCCACGTAGAGAGGAGAATCTTTGAAGGCTTCCAGGGCCTTTTCGTCGAGGTCGGGCTGGTGCGTCTGAAGATACTCTGAGAGGTCGGTCACACAGCGCACAGCCTCGTTGTGGGCAGCCGTGCGACGGGCATCATCGACCTTGATAACCTTGGTACGCTCTTCGAGGTGACGGGCCACACATTTGCGCAATTTATGAATTAATCGATTCATCAATTTATCATCGGTGCCCTTAGTAGCCACCTCTATGAGATAGTCGATGAAGTCCTCACCAAAGATGGGTCCTAAGACATCCTCCTGAATGGTGCGGAGGTCAGGGAGCATCTGAATGAACTTCTCGCGTGAGTCGTAGATATCGAGATATTCCTGAAGCACGGTGGCAGATGGAATGGCGAGACCGGCTGCGAGATAGAAGAAACGACTCTCCTTCCATTTCTCGGCTATCTCTCTCTTCTCGGTAGCTGCAACGGCTTCGGGTGAGTCGGCATCATCAGGCAACGGATCGGGTGACGGGTCTGGCATGGCAGCAACATCCTTCGTCCACTGTTCCAGGAGCACCAACAAACGATTAACGGCAGCATGGGCCTCCGTGATGCAAGTGGTTTTATAGTCGCGCACGGCATCGCGGTCGGCCTTGCCATAGTCATCAGCAGTAGCCATATTCACGCCAGATCCATTAACGCTGACAGCCTGGATATTTACGCTTCGGCCCAAAGCATCAAAAGTGACGACACGCTGGGCAACAGTCAGCAGACGGGCGTAGGGTGGAAGTGTAGCGCCGTCGGTCACTTGCTTAATGAACTCAGAGATACCATCCTCGCCACTGCGAAGAGTCTGGTAATACTCCACGATGGAGTCGTAGAGTGGCTGACCCAACTTCTCTAAAAGGAAGTCCTGTTCGCTACTATCGAGAAAACCCATAATGGACTCGATGTGATCAATAGCATTTGCCGGAGAATAGAGACGGAGCTCTTCGGTGGTAGATATTAACATGATATAAAACGTTTTATTTGCCACAAAATTAAAAAGTCACGGCCATAAGGTCGTGACAATTTCAAATGCGAAAGCCCGATATTTTACTTCTGGAGGTACTTCAGGATGCCTTCGACATGGAGGCGTTCGATGGCATGCTTACCAGAATCTGACAGGAGAAACTTCACGTCCAGTTTATTATCCTGGAATAGGTTTTCAGTGAGCACGGCGGGACAGTTGGTGTGGGCCAACACATAGAGATTGGATTCATAGTCACGATCACCATCAGTCTTATCCATACGAATAGGCGTTTGGTTGCTACCATAGTCACCATGAATCTTACCAGTGTTGACAATATCGATGTACTCGCGAAGGTTGGTGATGGCAGCATCATAGAGACATTCAGCGAGGTTGTCGGCCTTCGTCTTACCAGGCGACGTATAGGCAGCCCAGCCACCAGCACCATGCCACTTGCCATCAGCACCAGCGGCATTGAGGTGGACGCTCACGTAAATACAATCATACTGCTTACAAAGGTCGTTGACCAGACGGCAGCGCAGGGAGAGCTCACGCGACTGTTCGAGTTTGACATCCTTCGTCTGAAGATTCTGAGGCAGGTAGCCGTCCTCGTAGTCGATGACGACATTGTAACCGTAACTGCGTAACTTAGCTGCTATACTTTGGATCCTCTCACGGCAATAGACTGCCTCACGGATGGAACCATCAGGCGCACACTTGCCAGGTGTACTGAGCAAGTGCGGCGTACCGAGAATAATCATTGTTTGTTTCATAGATTGATGAATTTATGAAGTTATGAATTAATTATGAAGGAACTTATTGATGAAGTACTGCTGTCCCTTGGGTGTAACCTTCGTAATAAAGTGACAGGCCATTTCGCCATTTTCGGGATGCACGCCTTCATCGACAAAGAACAAGCCCATTTCAGAGTAACGCTGCATAGGCATATTAGAGAGCGTGAGATACTTGTTATCGCGAAGCCAACAGTACAGACGTTTCTCACCAATATCGTAGCCATTCTGCTGAAGGAGTTTGGCCATGTCGCGTACCAGGATGTTCGTCTTACTACCAATGACGGCATCTGCAAAGACCACCTTCGGGCGCTGATCTTCCAACTGCTGTTGCTGTTGTTTGTTCACAAGTTCCAAACGCTCCTTTTCTTCCTCAGCCTGGACTACCATCATTGCCAGCTGCTTGCGCGACAGTTGCTCGATGGAGTAGGAGCCAGTACGACGAATGGCAGGCAACACATCATACGTAATCCAGCGTTTGAACTGTTTGGCCTGCGGTAGTGTTGAACCAAGAACCAAAGAATACATTCCTGATTCATTGACAAACGAAACCGACACGACCTGCACAGCATCTGTACCGTCTGCCTTTTTGCCAGTAACTACCCCTATGTCGCGTTTTGCTACGTCGGGGTCATCAACATGTTTTGCAAGTGCATCACGCCCATTCTTATAGCCCAGCGCACGACAAAGATCCATCGCACAGAACTCTGGATTGTCGAATGACCCTGCTGTGCGGATTTCACCAAACTGCGGATGATTGAAAACCTGAATATTATCCATAATCGGGGAATTTAGGAGTTATCGGGGAGAATTAACCAATCAAATCAACCTTTGACTTATTATAATAGAAGAATTTACCTTCCACTTGCTCACCATTGACAAAATGTATAACCCAACAATAATAGATGGGATCTATATAATAGCCCTCATCATCGGTATAGAAGTTGACTTCTAAAGAAGAACCATCCAATGAAGTATCATAATCATCAGGTACAGCCCTTCCTTCATAAACAGGTTGATCACAAAGCGTCCCAGAGCGATTTGTCATAAACAAGCCACCCATAGGCTGTCCGTTTCCAAATCGACTAAAGCGAACAAGTCCAGTGAATTTGGCAATATCACGTATATATTTCCTTCCAGAAGGAGTAGTAGCTGCTGGTTCCAGGAACATACGTTTATTAGCTGCTTGTGCATCAGCGGCAGAAGCACAATACTGACCTGCATCGAATACATTAGCAGTTATCTTTGCCTCATAGAAATACATCGCAGTGGGCTGTCCGGCTGTATTCTTATTAAATATCTTATTATAATAGGAATAAGCATCGTCCATATTAACATCACTGTTATCATTAGCACCTACCAACTGATAACGATCCAAGAAACGGCTAACTTCATCCTGGGAAACCGTTTGAGAGATACCAGCAGGACCAAGGTCGTACATTAACAGTCCATCCTTATTGAAGAATTTCAGAACAGCACACCCATCATCATCAATACCCAATCTGATATTCGGGAAAGCATGAGTACCAAAGATATCCAATACGGCATCGTGCATTTCGACATGAGCACCACGATCATCCGGAGTAGTCAACAAACGAGCCACTGTCAACTTATCCGTAAAGATCTCTTCGGCAAACATGGAGTCCACAATGGTAAACTTCATTTTGTTACCCTTTTCCCAATGATCGGTATCTGCATAAGGCTGAATAGTAGATTTATAACCCAAGAAAGTCGTTCTACGTTTCATTCTAAACCAGTTGTAGCCACCATTTGCAGAGTCGAGAGCACGCACAACATCCCGAACACCATTACAATAATAATAAGTGTTTCCACTTACCCAGGTGCCACATGGATTATGGCTACACTCCGTAGAAGTATCATGCTCATTCTCACACCACTCAGTAGGCATTGCATTCTGTTCCAATTTGACCATGCAGATTTCCACATAGGTATTATACATTCTAAATAGAACTTTCTGCTCTGCCATCGTAATGGAAGATTTTGTTTGGAATGTCACAGAGTGGCGCGTCCAACCGAGGTTGTCACAATCGTCATCATCTTCATCCAACTGCCAGCAGACATTACAATCAGTAGGAAGATTGCTCTTCACAACACCATCCACGAAATAGGTTGTACCATTCTTAACAGCCGTCGGATAGAGAAATGTATAAATCTGCGAGTTATCGCCAACACTGAGAATGCGCCACCAGTTAATATGAACTATATCATTTTCCGTACCTGCATGGCCTGAAGTCTTATAGGCATAGAAACCAATCTTATAATAACCGGCTACGCTAACCGTGAAATTACCAGTCGTCACAGTGGTATCAGCCTTTGACAATAACGACGTATTGGTAGATTTACCCCAATCCTCAGTCTGACCATGATCGCCGGAATACCAGAGATAACCATTCAGACTAACATTATTATTATAAGCAGAGACAGAGCAACGACCATTATACTGAAGTTTATAAGTTCCAGCCTTCAGATAGATGTTCTGGAAATAGAAACCATAGGTATTACCATCCATATCCACATAACGACGGGTACGAGCATAGAAAGAAAGCGTGTACCATTCGTTACTCTTAATCTTCGCCAAAGCACCAGGATCAAAAACCACCTGCTGAAGGAAGTTCTTTTCGGATGCAGAAGTCGGGAAAGCGCCGAAAGCATTTAGAGCACCACGCGCTTGTGGAATAACTTCACCAACATTTTCAATACTACCAAGATTGTGCATCCACTTATCCATAGAGTCCTCAGAGTCGAATGCCGTTTGCTCTAAAAGATTTGGTTTCACCTCCGTATCACGCATCAGTACCAGACGCAGGATTTTCTTATTCTGCGAAGTATCGACAGAGTATTGAATATAACGACACTCCCAAAGATAGTTATTCTTTCCAGTTGGTGCCGTCGGACAATTAGCCGAACCACGTAAATACCAACCGTAAGTTTCCGTCAAATATGTAGTCTGCGGTGGTTCTACTGTAGTTGTCTGACAATAATAGAACTCATCAGAAGAAATACCGTTACCAGTAGGGCCACCATCACCCTTCTTACCATCAGAAATGACAGGGACAGTTTCTTTGTCAACAAGGATATAGTTACCTATATTCGAAACATAGAAAGAAGTAGAGGATGCAGTACAAATAATAAACTCTACGGCATCGTAGGTAGTAACATCGAGGGCCGTCAGAGAATGGCTACTATCAGAGCGATAGTAATCATAGCGGAAATAAGTACCCTCCCACGTCTGATTGCTACGGGTGCGACGACGATAATAAATGTAGTACTTACTATCAATACGCGAAGTTGCGTTTTCAACAGAGGTAATCGTACCTCCGTTATTCTTCTTATAGCCACACGTCAGTTCGAAAGTAGTAGGGCTATACCCACCGGCATCTGTACGCCCGATATTAATCTCACTGACGCTTGGCATCAAGTTATAAAGGATGGCATTTTCACCCTTCCCACCAGGACGGATGCCATTCATGGTCAGTACCAAGTCAGCAGTGCGGTCGGCACCATCGATGGTAGATTTAACCGTAATAGTGATATTCGTAGAAGTAATAGACGTACCGGACTTGATATAGATCTTCACGTTTGCATTCGTGGTACCAAGACCAGTAACAACAGCCTTATAGGTAGCTGCTGGAGTAGGAGAGCCTTCGGCGGCATAATCAGACCCCAATTCATAACTACCAATCTTACAGACAATGCCTCCAGAACTCTTGATAGTCTGCTTGGTATTGCCCTTATAGAAACATACATTAGTCTCAATATACTGCTCACTGGTAGTCTTACCATCAGCATCACAGGCTACTGAATCCATTTCATTGTCAAGATCGGCCACATAAGGCGATGTACCGTCCTCTACGAGTTTACGCTGCTCACTCCATTCAGAGGCGGCAATCTTATCGGTCGTACCCGTGCCAACAGCTGTTGCCTGAATAACCCAGCAAGGATGACCATCTGTAGAAGGAATGTTCTGCGACCAACCAGCCAAAGGATTGGTACCAGAACCAGTCAAAGCGCCCGTAGAAAACGTGTAGGTTAATTCGACAGTTGGCTTATCTGGAGTCGTTGCACCACGCTTATAGAGGAATACGGGTGCAATGTGCATACCATCCTTATTATACAAGACAGGCGAGCTCCATTCGTTAGCCGCAATGGTATCAGTATCGCTGCTGCTATAAGCCGTGGCCACAATAATATATAGCGGATTGCCATCATTGGCTGGTACGGTCTGAGACCAACTGTTAAAACCATCACCCGTGAGTTTTCCTGTTGAGAAGGTATAGGTCAGCGTACCGGTAGGTTTATCGCTTGCTGTCAGGGCCGTAGCACTGCGACGGAAAAGTTGTACGGTAGCGGTGTTATCGCCAGCCTTACTAACCTGATGAGCAATACAGATACCTGAGAGGTTGCCAGAGGCATTGGTACAACGATAGGTAGCCGTATGGCCATTGTGTGTATCTGTAGCCGTACCAACGACCGTAAAGAGGTCGCCCTTACGGGCTCCGTTACGAATGCTGCTGGTGTCAGTGAAAGTGTCACTATGACCTATCACACCATAACCAGGATCAGTATTCCACTGAGCTTCTGTGAAATTATTACGCTGCACAGAACAAACAATACCATAGCCACGCTCATTCTGACGGACTACAGGCACATCCTCGATATCGATGATATTAGCATCCGCAATACCACCAACGGTAGTTGCAGACGACATCACAAACTCTATGGCTGCATAAGTATCAGAGTTCTTAACCTGAATACCACTCTTGGTCATCTGGGTATAACTGCCATAGGTGCCATCGGCATTCTTTATACGATAGTAGATGTAATAGCGACTATCAATGTTGGTATGCTGATTGTCGCCCTTACCATTAACGGTAGTAACCGTGCCATCCTGATTCTTAACATAACCGCAATAGACATACATCGAAGAAGGGATGAGCACATTACTATCATCGCGGACGAAGGGTATCTCAGAGAGCGAAGGCAGCAGATTATAGGTGGCTCCGGATTTATCGGTCACGAGTGTAAAGTCGGCACTGTAAGAGTGTCCGTTATAGGTAAGCGTGATTTTCTTCACATAACGGGCATCACTGACTGTAGTACCTTTTGCAAAAGACCATGTGTAGGTGACTTCACCATCAGCAATATTGACGGTTGGCGTGACACCCGCAATGACCATAGAGGCAGCAGGTGTCGGCGTGATACCCGACGGAATGATACCTGCACCTTTGATAATGCGGGCCGTCGTGCTCACATCAGTCTTTGACGTAACTTTACCATTGGCATCGACGGGAACAGCGTCCATCTGATTGGTGAGGTCGCAAACGAATGCGTCCTCACCTTGCTTCAGGGCCGTCAATGCGAAATTATTCGATATAACCGGATTCATCTTCGAAATTGAAAATTGAGAATTGAGAATTAAGAATTAGGGCAGCGCCTTGTTATTGCGCTGTCACGATACCCATAATCTTATAGCCGTTCTGGGCCACGAAATCATAACCGATGGTGACAGATCCCTTATGGTTGGTAACTGTCATCGACGGGCCTCCGGATATCTCACCCTGATTACCGTTATACAACTTCAGACCGAAGGTATTGTAGGCCGTATTGATAGCCGTAGAATCCTCCATCGTAGCTACCCATGCCGTCACGATGACGCTCTCACCAGGCGACAGCTGACCACTGAAATCGCTGTTGCTACCATTCATCGAGATATAGAGGTATTCTGGATCCTGCGTATCATCGATAGAGGCAAAAGCAGAAGTCACTTTATTGGTATGAGCCGAGTCAGTGAAGAAATCGACACGGATGACCAGATTATCCGTTACATCGGACTCCGTGAAAGTCAACTGCTTCTTATCGGCTGAGTTAGAAATCTCGGTACCAGTACCGGCATCGTACCACTTACAGAACCACGAGGCAGGTGCGCGTCCGCTGTCATCATAAAGCGAAGCCTTGATGGTGACACTGCTACCAGCACCCGTCTTTGCGGAGATAATGGCAGACTCAGGCGACAGCAAACCGAGATAGCCCTGCGTACTCATTTCAGCAATCTTCACGTCAACCGAACACATCGGGAACTGAAGTTGCTTACCATTGAGTTCGACAGAACCCTGATAGCTGATGCTGTCGAGGTCGGTGTTGCCCTCAGAAGCGAGGTTAGATATAATAGTCAGTTCCTCTACCAAGACATCGACACCACCCAATTCTACAGTCGTCGTACCCAAATGGAAGAGCGGGTCGTTGGCTGCATCCTTGAAGTTGGTGGACTTGCCATCAGCACCAAACTGAATCTGGATATCGTTGTAGTACCACTTAGCCTGGAATATCTGATTTTTACTCATATATACCGAGCCACGACGGATGACCGGATAAAGCGACGGACGGGTAGAGGCATCACCCTTCCAGTCGGGAACAGCTGTGCCACTACGAGGATTGAAATTCTGCGAGAGCGATCCGTTGATACGAAGAGAACCCTGTACGGTAATACCCTCTTGGAGTGCCGTAATCGCAAAATGGTTGGATATTGAATTTGGCATAACGTTACAAGTTGAGAGTTGAGAGTTGAGAATTGAGAGTTAAAAAGAACACCAGGAGACTGCCGATATAAGAGGCATAGCAGATGGCTTCGCTGATTAATACGGACTTATGATCGTACCAACGTGGCTTATCGCCAGCCGTAAGACTGTCGAGTAAGAACCACACCATCAGCAGCCAGAGCGCGAGGAACCAGGGACAGATAATCAGTACACAGACCTGCGAGAAGATACCACCGGCAATAGAGAGGATATAGTGTGTACGAATCATTTCCTTCAGGAACAGTGGCATGGCACCCGTGAATCCGATACAAACCAGCGTGAAGAATCCAAAAACCTCCAGACCTTTGTAACTCAGGGCCTCGATTGCAGGGATGCACGTCAGCAGTGCCACCACCCAGAGCCATGCCGTCCATAGCCAGCGCCAACCACCTTCAGGCAGCACATAGACCATCGACGATATGCTATCGGGCAATGCACCGAGCCTCCAGGTGGCCACGCCCACGTAGAGCGTGACCAACAGGAGAGACAGTATTAACAGCGTAACCATAGCGGAAAGAATCATTAATGATTACTCAGCCTCGCCGACGAAATCCAACTGTGTGGGATAGCCCTGTGTGAAGTCGTAGGCCAGCACATCAGCCACATTGTCGAGGGCCAGCACAGCAGCCTTGTGGCGGGCCGTCTGGTCGTAGCACTGACGGGCATAACGCTCCAGATCCTTAATCAGGCCAATAGCCAGGTCGATAGGCAGGGTGATGACCAATTCGCCATACACAAGGTTGGTCTGTGCCAATCCCTCTTCCTTCTCATCGTTGAAACGCTGACGAAGGGTCTGACGCAGTTCACGGTCGAGCCACATGTCAATAGCATCGAAGGTGAAGTTGTTGACGGCATCGCTGATGTCGTACTGACTGATGCGGGCAATGACGGCCTTCTTTGCATAAGCCAGGATGCCAGACTCGTTGCCGTAGCCTTCCATCACACTCTTCATCACCAATGCAGCCACTTCGTCGGCCTTGAACTCAGGGAATCCGGCTGCCATGACAGCCTCCTTTACGCGCTCCTCGTTGAGCGGATTATCCATACGCACAACGTAAGCCAGATAGATGGTACGAGGCTCCTGCTCGCCACTCTCTGCACCATTGTTAGACACTGCCGTACCAGTCTCTACGTCGAAATTGATACGAACCTGAGCACCCTCGTACTCGATGAGAGCGGGCTGCTCGTTAAACTCGATTTTCTTAATCTCTGTCATAATAGCTATTATTTAAAAGTGAATACTATTCTATCTCATAGTCGGGGAGACCACCGGTCTTATTCATGTTTACCAACATGCCTTTGAACGGAAAACCATCCTGATTCTTCACATACTCCATCGTCTTGATGAGCTTCTGGTTGTCTGTAAAGAACTTGAACAGCTGACCATGCTCCTCTACCTGAATGAGCGTAGATTTCTTCTCTCTGCCATTCTTGCTGAATTTCGAACGTACACCAATCTCGGCATCACGGAAGATAATCTCACGACCCACGAAGATGGAGGCGCTGCATCGCGTACCTTTAAGCATACGCTTGCCCTCGCCATCCACTTCCTCAAATTTCGGAACCATCAGCTCCTTAAAAGATTTCATTCCCATAACTCTGCACCAGAAAGAGAAACCATCACAGTACATCAGCCATCCCTTATAGGAGGTAGCAACCTGATAGCGAATCATAGGATCCTTGATATTGTGCATACGACACATAAAGATGCCCTTCATGCGCTTACGAAGATGTGTGCGGTTCATATAGAAACGATAGCCCACGAAATCGCAGAAATGCTCGTTATCGATAATCTGCATCCCCACCTCTTCGTGTAGTGGCTGCTCCATCACTTTGTTGGCATATTCCTCTAAGAAGTTACTGGCCTTCCACACCTCCTTCTTATCCTCTCCGATCAGCAGGATATCATCGCAATAGACGAATATCCTCACCTCGAAACGACGCATCACCTCACGGCAAACGCCACATGTGTAGAGGTTGGCTATGGGCTGTATAGGAAACAAGCCTATACCCAATCCCTGCTCACAGACCGTAACCGCTTCATGGAACAGATAGCGGATGCCACTGTCGCCGAAGAGGTTGCAAACACAGTCGAAGGCTTTCTGCTGATTGATGTTGTGATAGAACTTCACGAAATCCCGCTTGATCCAATACAACCTACCTGCCTTCGCATGCTCACTGATGTATCGTTTCACACGCTTGGATGCGAAGTGCATACCCTTACCAGAGATACTGGCATACGAATCATAGTAATAGAATCGCTTCATTATAGGGTAGGACACATTCATCAGCGCGTGATGAACGATGTGGTCAGGATAATATGGGAGCTTCGTCAGACGGCGAACCTTACCACAGGGACACAACTGATCACAGACCGTCGGTTTACTGGTGTGATAGGTTCTCGCCTCCAAAGCATCGTGTATCTCCTTAATGAACTCATCAGGACGGCTGTCGAAGATACGAACACCCTTATGATAGTTCCTTGGAGAAGCCTTGCCCTTACGCGCCTCTTTCTCACCGACACGAATGTTATTCATGTCGTAAACCATACTGAAACGAACCTTTCGGTTCTTACCTCTCAGCCTGGCTTTACGCTTATAGGCCAGTTCTGCCATACAATATGCTTGCCCACACAAATCTGACTACAACGACCTTCTCTAACGGCCTTCTACACTTTCTCGGCTCTCAGGGGTTCGGTATATGCGTACAACTGCATTGCTTACTTGCGTGAGGGGACTCTGTTGCCTTGCGGCTCATACCCAACGCCTCCTAATTCGCTCTGTCGGGATTTATCCCTCCATCGAGACAGGCGCAAACGTGTGCTCCGTAGCTTTACCTCGGTCAACACGTAACCATTGTAAAGGGGAACGAAGCTCTGGAAAAAAGGAATACAACGACTCCCTTTCATGTATAGAATTTCAGGCGAGCGCCGATGTTCGTGTTCGAGTTCGAGAAGGCGTTATTCGAGTTCGAGTTCGAAAGCCCACAGTGAGCGCCATTATTGGCGTTACCACCCACGTTCAGCAGCTCCACGTTGTATTGCCTTTCGCATGGTAGATGTCACCACCACCATACTTCGTGTGTACTTATTCCTGCTAAGTAGTAGAAGGATAGGAACCTCACTTATCAGGCCACACACGCATATCTTTGTGCAATTCAGGAAAACCGTCATGGTTTCTTCGTTGCTGTCATCATCATGTCAAAGATCTATTCTCCGTTAAAAGGCTCCTTGCGGATTACCCTTCTGGATTTTATTAATTAGTTATTTAATTCAATTGTAAGTAAAGGCACAGGGCGCTTCGCGCCTAATTCCGCTCAGGCTGCTACGCAGCCCCGTGCATTACGAGAAAACGCCTGTTGGCTGGCTATTGTCCGCTACGCGGCCAATGCCACCAACTCCGCGCCGCTGACGATTTCCGGTTCTCCGTAGAAGGCCAGGCGAGCGCCGAGGGACGCGTACGAGCGCGAGAAGGCGTCAGCCGAGCCCGAGTACGAAAGCCCACAGAGAGCGCCATAAGAGGCGGGACCACCCACGACCAGCAGCTCTCCTGTCGTAGCGGCCCAATAACCGTCGCAGTAGTATGTCGTAGCACTACCACCGCTAACGCTCTGGCAAATCATATCCCAGAACTCGCCACATTGCATAGATACAATGTAACTACCAGAAGCAGCAGAGAGGCATTCAAACTCATGGTCGAAGGCGGCATCACCATTGCTTACGGTGTTGCTTACGATGTTACCATTATAAACAACAGCCTTACGAGTCTGACCGTCCATATAGAAGCGGATGCCAGGACGGAACTCCCACAACTTACCCCAAAGATCCTCAAAGCCGAAGAGCTTCACAGGGTACTGGTCGCCCAGGGTAGAGTCATTGTAAAGCACAGAACCAGAACCATCGCCCAGATGCTTCAGCAAGCCAGTAGGCACGTCACGACATGCCTCCCAATTCGAATGCTGGAAACCGGCACCGATAGTAGCCTGTGAATTGAGATTGCCATAGCGAGCCTGGTAAAGGGCATTGATCAGGCAGAAGAAACCATAGTTAGCAAGGCCCCATTCCGAACCGAGGTTAGCCTGCACGCGATCCCAGAAGGCCTGCATTGTCTTACTGTGAGCGGGCTTGTAACCAGGGCGAGAGTGCCAGTCGTTCGTGCCATTGCTACCATTGGCAGGATAGCCCATCAGATAGGCACCTACCCAATGAGGAGATCCGAACGTCTTACCACCATCGATAGGAGTAAGGCCACCGAAATCCATGTGCTTACCCTGACCCTTGAAATGGCAGTCAGGAACCTTTACCATACACTCGAAGAGTTCAGGGTTAGTAACTGGCGTACCATCAGCAAAACGATCCCAATTTGAACCATTGAGCTTGGCAGCATAGACCTTACCATTCTTAATTAAAAGCATGTAACCACCCATCTGAGCCTGGTAAAGTTCAGCGGCACCACGATTAGAGAGATTGATAGCAGGGCTACTGGACTCCTCCAAGGTGTACTGCGTAGCAATGGCACCTACTGCTGGAGCAGGAGTAGCACCCTCCATGACTTCTGAGGGCGTTGCCTCATAGACATTGTTCTGATTGGTGATAGTAAGAACCTTCGAGATTCCTTCACCAGAAGCGAGAGTTGTCTTTGATTTAATCATAATAAATAATGTATTAAAGAGTTATTTTTAAGAGCGTATTGCGAAGGTCTGTCCGAAAGAGAGTTCTATCTCATCACCACCAGAAAGACCTACGATGTCATAGACACCCCGCATACCCAGGTTAGGGTCGAGGATGAACTTTTCGAGATTCTGACCGAAGAGATATGACTGTGGCACATCCACTTCCAGGTCATGCTTGTTAAGAAACACCGGAGAAGCACTGCTGCCCTGCTTGCGGATGACCCATGAGGTCAAAAGCCAGTGCTTCTTTTCCGCTGTTGTCAGGTCATTGTGCTTCTGACAATGTACGATCAGACCGAAACGCATGCTGGCATTCTCAGCAAAGATGCGGTCGCCTCCATAGGAGAACACCTGTGCATTGAGCTTGGGCCATCGCCATGCGATGCTTGCCGTAGCCTCATTGTTGACATCAGGAGCAGCAGTCTGAGCTCCGTTGGTCACACCGATGCGACAGCGAACCATCAGCGACTCGATATAATCCATGTCAACTCTCAGTTTCTTGGTATTCTTACCGCTGACATACCAGAGGCACGAGGCATCGATGGTTTTCCACGTCTGGCCCATATTGTCGGAATAATCCCAGAACCACGCCACACGGTCGTCATAAAGAATGGCACCCTTGCGGCATTCAGCCTCTATATCGTAGATGGGCGAGGCAGCATGAAGCGGATAGTGCTTCAGCGTCTTATCGCACAGGAGCGATATAGCATACTGTTCCTTCGCCTTCAGTACGGCATTGAGCTGCAACGTATCAGAGAGGACTATCGGCTGTGAGTTTCGGGGGTCGGTAACACGTACCTCACAATAGACCTTCGCGCCTGCCAGGTGAGTAAAGTTCTTACGAACGTAGAGATCACGGCCAACGATATAGAAATCCTTCGTCGGGTCGGTATCTGTAACCTGTCCGCTTTCGGCATCATCAATATACCAGAACACCTGCGGAGAGAGGTCGGCCATATCAATCAGACCATCTTCATCCTGGATGAAGTAGTTGGCATGCAGGCGCAATGTCCCGTCCGTCTGATGACCGTTCTCATCGAACACAGGAGTCTTGGTATGATCCGGAAACCACTCCAGCGCTGCCTGACTGTAGAACTGCGTCGTTGACAGATTACCCAATGGCTCTATGCGAAGCACAGTAGTCAAGGGGCGATAGGTCATCGTCACCGACAACGGTTGGGAGTTATTGAGCCTTTTCATACCTTAGCTACTAACTGTTAGAAGGTTTCGGACGTGCGATGACATCGTAGTCAACCAGCGTTTCCATTACATACTTAATGAGTGTCAGCGGCGTAATGGCGTGCGGCTGTCCGTCAGTACCAATACACATGATACGACGAATCAGCGTCGGATCCTCCGTCGTAGGCATATTGACACTGGTAGCGGCAGCGATGGCCTCGGAGAGGTCATAGTGAAGGTTCCACCATTCCGTATCAGTAACCGCATGACCGATATTATTCGGTTTCTTCGACTCATAGAGGGCCGCGCCCTGCTGTACGATATCAAGGATATCATACTGCTGGGAAGCACTGTAGGCACCCTTGCTTTTCTGTAAGATTCTTGCGATGTTTAAAGGCATATCATTATCATTTTAAGAGTTTCCACTTGCAGGTGCGGGCGTGAAGGTCAAGTAACCTGTCTCGTAATCCACACCGAATGTACCATTAACAGAGCCGGTCTGCACGAGCATGCCGGTATCATAGTCAACAGACAGCATGAAGCTACCGTCGTCGGCCTCCAGTTGGGTCACGCGGTCGCTCAATGCTGCATGTGCGACATTAGTAGCGAACTTGGCCACGGCCAGTACTGACATCTTCTTCAGCAACAGACCAAGTGGACTTAATTTCTTCTTTGCCATAGTTTCTTTCTTTTCGCATTACAGCAAACGACTTTCGGTGGGCGAGGGTGCCAGGATAACAAGGAACACCCTCGCCACCGTCAGTCATTCATCACGGATTACTCGTCCTCGATGGAGTCGTCACTTACAGCAGGCAGAGTGGTAGTAACCATAGTGCTGTTAGAAGCGTAACCGAACCAGCTGGCGATCTCAGCGTCAGAGCAGAGAGCGATGTTCAGCTTGTTCAGGTTCTCCTTGTCCTGAGCGGACATAGCACCGTTAGTACCACCGACACCAGCGGTAGAAGGAGTAGCCAGAGCGAGCTTCAGACCAGCAGAGGTCAGAGCCAGACCGTTAGCATTGCTGCTGTCGATCTTGATGGCCAGCTTCTTAGCGCCATCGGTAGAACCAGTGAACTCCAGACCGCCGTTAGCGTCGAGGTCGATGGTGATAACGTTGTTGGAAACGTTGATACCATTACCACCGGTGTAAACGTCGATGAGCTCGCTCAGGTTCACGCTCAGGTACTCGTCGGTTGCAGAACCGCTCTTCACGTTGATGGTGAACAGAGCCCAGATACCAGCAGCGTTGATAGAAGAAGGAGCCTCGTATGGAGTAACGGCAGTACCGTTCTCAGATACGATCACCCACTTGCCTTCAAGGGCACCAGTACCGGCTTCGACGGTCACGCGCTTCACAGCTGTTACCAGGAAGTCCTTCGGGATGTTGACCTTACCGATCAGGTTGTCCTGAGTAACCTCAGACTCCAACGTTACACCCTTTGCGAAGATGTAAGTTTTCAGATAGCCCGTCTCGGCAGTGCCCTGCTCGATGATGTGAACGGCGTTAGCAGCAACCTGCTCATCCGTGTACGTCTTGGCTACAAAACCAAGTTTCTTGAGAATCAACTCAAGTTCAGATAACTTTTTCTTTGCCATAATGCTTGAAAAATTTGGGGTTAATAAAAATGTGAACTATTCTGATGGTGCAAGCACCGTTTCAGACTTGTTAGGGTTCCTCCGGACTTTCGGGTGTTTCCGGTGTCTCAGGAGTTTCTGGATTCTCTGGGGTCTCTGGGGTCTCAGGATTTTCCGGTGTCTCAGGGTTCTCAGGCGTTTCGGCGTTTTGGTTCTGATTGTCATCACCACCTTCAGCGTCGTCATCGCCCGTATCAGGAGCATCACCATCAGGGAAGAAGATATCCTCAATATCCTGTTCGGTCAGTCCGATGTTATTCATTTCGTCAAGACCAGCCAGGACTTCCTCAGAAAGATCTTCGCGCTTGATACTGCCATCCTGAATAGAATCGCTATTCACGGTGTCCTTTGGAATGGGTACGCCTGGTGTGATGTCAGAGCCACCACCACCGCTACCCTTGATAGGCTCTATGTCGCACGACACGGGACGCGCATCACAACGTAGGCGATACTGCTGACCACTGGCAGAGCCAGTCAGAGAAAACTCGTTCTTAGTACCAATGGTGAAAGAACGCAGTTTGCGCCAAACATCGTTCTCATCCGCACGGGTATCTACATGAACCAAATTCAGAGCCTCACGGTCGAAGGCCATACTCACTTTGCTGTCGCCTTCGAACACCGTCGAGACGAAGCTGGGATAATCGTAAGAGAAATCAAGACTTGTCATATCTTTCCGTTTTAAAATTTCTGCAAGCAAAGTTAGCAAATACCTTCTTCGACTACGTGACAAACTGATTATCGGGGTACGGAAATAATTAGCCAGGAATAGGCAGACACATACCCGACATGGCTGTAAGATGATAGCGACAGCCGATATAAAGCGAGTCGAAAGCATCGGTGCCGTCGGTACGGTATTCCAGTCGTACTGCATCGTCAGCATCCTCGGACAGCTTCTCACCACTCTTACGTTTGCGGAAACCCTTATAGCCTATTTCCACCTCTGCTGTCTGCATGGCCACTATCAGCGCCTCGTTATTCTCGCGGTTAATACGGATGGCGGGATAACTCACGCCAGCCAGCGACTCATTGATATCGGCATACTTTTTTTCGTGGCCCAACGGCGAGCCCATATCCACAGGTCGTACATTCCAACCATAACGGGTCAATTCATTTATCACCACATCCTTAAAGTCCTCCATGCCCTCGATGGCATAGCCCTTGAACTTTGCCGTCGCATCGTAGAAATACACCACCTCCTTACACTTCGACATCTTAGGCTTATAGTAGTGGTTCCAGTCGGCCATCAATTCACGCAGTTTGCGCTCATGTTTGACATACATAGAGGAAAGTACATTGAGGCATTCCTGATTGTCGCGCTTATAGAGTTGGCCCGTAACAACCCAGTTGATATTGGCGTTATAGTCCATGCTGATATACAGAGGGGCAGCATCCACTACGTCACCATCGAGCGTACAATCCTTAATGGTCTGGAGGTCGCCAAAGTTAGGTGTCTCGTATTCCTCTTGCTCCATCGTACCACCCACGATGCCCGTCGCCATGCGCTTGGTAAACGAGTTGTCGATAGCCGGACAGTCATCAGGAATATAGCCGTGAATGTTTTCAATATCGAGGTTTGAATAAAAGCCGTCGTTACTCTTAGCCACCTTCTTATTCAGAATAGATATGGCAAAGACGACCGGCGGCAGGTCACGCGCCATGCGAGCTATGTACGACTCGCCAACAATATCAAGGTTGTCGAGGGTAGAGACACGCCAAAAGGCAAAGGCATTGCACTGTAACTCACGGATCTTCTTAGCATACGACTTCGACTGATTAATCATCTGCATGTCGAAGTCCTGTTCTGGGGTAATGAGATACTTATGACAGAAAATCAATTCCGCTTCTTCAGGCGTGATGAGTTTGTAGTTTACGGCCATGTCGAGCATCGCTTTGTTAATGCGCTTGCCGTAGTTAGGAAGAATCTTAAACGGCCCTTCGTGGTTCATCATGGCTTCTGCCTTGATGCGGATTGCCTCGATATCCTCCGGACGCTGTACGATAGGCACACACTTATCTTTCTCGGCTGCATCCATCAGATCATTGTAGTAGATGACGCGCTCGGCATACGCCTGCAATTCATCCTGGATTTCACGATAGGTCTTATCCACCAACGGGCCTGTGTCCGGATGTGCGTCGAGCTTATCCTCCTCCTTTTCGAGCCAGTTGCCCTTGCTGGTCAATGAGGCATCAGAGGCAAAGAAGGTGCTCTTGAACATCGGGTTATCCTCGGTGTAGCCCAGATTGCCGTAGGGGTCAACAATACCCGACAGGGCAGGCATAACCTCACCATCGAGTTTCGATTTCGACATGAACTTACACTCATCAGCCACAATGGAATTGGCTGTAATAGAGTTGGCAGATCCGGTGACGGCGAGTGAAATGAGTTGCCAAAGTGTACCATTGGCAAACCAAATGCAGTTATCCCAGGTCTTTGGCTTAATGATCGGCGACTTCACCCAACGAGGCGGTTTGCCCCATCCGAAATGACGGCCCTCCTTCAGTCCGAAGAAACGCTCAATAGCTGCTATCGTACCTGGCACGGTACGGGTGTATAGCTGCTTGCGCGAGTTACCAAGCCAGATGTTCGTAGCACGGGGCATAGACTTCGACACCCGATAGATGCGAGGGCCTAACGTGCCATCAGTCTTACCGAAACGACGGGCACCAAGTAAGCGTCCGTCGCGCACGTTCATTAAATATATAAGGTATTGCTTATAATTTAAATAGACCTTCCTCATGGCAATGGATCTTCGTCAAACACATCCTTTTCTGGTTCCTTATCACCTTCTTCGTCGGGCATTTCCCAGGTGCCGTCGCTGTTCTGAATCATGTCAATCACCTGTTTGTCGGTCAGACCATAGCGACGGGCCAGTTTCTTACGCTCTTCGTCAGTGTAGTTCACACGGTCACGTTTCACGACAGAGACATCATGCGTCAGCACAATATCCGAGTCAGGCATCTGCTCCTCCGCATCATCCTTTTCCTTGAAGCCGTTGTAGAGATCCATCTTCAGGTCTGCACCTGACTTCACACTTCTGGGGTCGCCCATTTTCATGCCCTCGCGGATTAGCCAGTCTGAGGCATCCTGCACCTTCGCACGTTCGATGTTATCCATCGGCACCTCAAAGCGTCCGATGATATGATTGAAGAGTGCGAGGTCATTGCTAATCTCGGTCGGTGTACGCGGAATGCCAGGGCGCACATTCATGGCATCTACATACTCCTGGGCCTTTGCGTCACCCTCGGCAGCACGACGGAGTAAGATAGGGTACTCACGGGCTGCAATGTTACGGAGCACATCAGAGGCACGGAGTTGCTTATCCTGAAGCCATCGCTGATAGACCTCATAGGCGAGCATGGCACGGAAACGCTGGTCGGGCGACATCACCATCTTTTCGATGGAAATGCCACCTAACAGCCAACGTTCGACCTTATCAAAGTATTTCTCTGAGGGCTTCGACATTACGCAATACCTTTGGCAATATGCTTACGTTTGCGCTTATTCTGCTTATCCTTACCTGTGCGCATCAGGTACTCGCCATATTCCTTGGGCGACATGCCGTAGTTACCGGCGATACGCAGACCACCGCCACCAGGGATGGTAGGATTCTGAAGATACTGCTGCACCGTCTGACCAGGATTAGCACGCTGTGCCTGCTGGCCCTGCTGATTGAGGTAACGCTGCGGAGCCTGTTGTGTGACTTGCTGGCCTTTGACCTGCTGCATAGACTGTTCAGCCAACTGCTGACCCGATGGTGATGATACCAAACCCAGAGCACCGGCAGCCATAGCGCCGAGTACTGTCATAACTTTACTCTTCTTCATTTTTCTTTGATTTTTTGTTATTAATAGTATAATTTTCCGCATCCTTACGGGCTGCTTCCAAAACGGGATAGTAGTGCTTTGCCTCTTCCTCACCAGCCAGTTCCACCAGCTGCTGATAACGCTCCTCCATCGTCTTTACACGGCGAGGGGTGTTGAGCTTATCCTTACGGGTGAGATACTTAATGAGGTCGGCGATTTCCTTCTTCTTCTTTTCCTCGGCCTCGCGGATCTTTGCCTGCTCAGGGTCGTTACGCTTGATGTCGTCGATGACCTGCTGTTTGATGGTAGCCTTCTGCTGGTCATCAAACTTATCCCAATACACACGGAGCTTGCTACGCCACTCCTGCGGGTCGGCCTTCGCTGCCTGGATCTTCGCGATATAGGTGGTATCTTCCTTCAGACGTACATAGACATGAGCCAGTTCGCTATCCACATGTTCATAGATACTCTCGTACTGCTGCTTATACGTCACGGCATCTTCAGAATAAGGTGCCACCTCTTCCTCCGGCTTACCAGCCAGAGCAAGCGCCTTTGCCGTTGCCGCACAGTCGGATTCCTTCTGACGCAAATCACGCACAGTCTCTACGGCCTCCTGAAGGGCAGGGGAGAGCAACCACTTGATTTCATCCAGGCGAAGCAGCGTGCCACCACCCATCGAGCCAGAGACCGATTCCGTGTCGGGTGTCTCTACAACGGGGATATCACTCTTTTTACCAAACAGCGTCTCTTCCTTTTCCTCCTGTTCCTGGCGCTCCTTCTCAGCCTGCAACTGACGGGCAGCCTGTTCATCCTTCGTAGGACGGCCCACATGGGGAGTCAGAAGATTGGGGTCGTTAAGATCCACGGTTTTCATCATACCTATCATACCCTGTACCTCCGTGGCCACCTTATCGGCATAGCGACGGAGCAATTTACAACGGGCTCCATAATCCTTAAACCTGAGAGATTCCTGTACGAACGCACGGCAGTAGGCAAACGGCTCCATCATGTGAAGGCCGCGCTCAAACTCCGCAAACAGTTCGCCGGTCACGCCCTTCTTCTCAATCTGCGGCAGAGTGGCGGCATACCATTGCTGAAAGTCGGACAGCCAGGAAGTACGCTCCTGCTGCGACATCTGATTGAATAATTTTTTTTCCATACTTTTACTTTCGATGTTCGATATTCAAATTCACGTAAGCAAAGGTAGGAAACCTATCGGGGAAGTACGTGACAAAAATCGGGGATAGAAAAAACCCGCATCGGGGATAGTCCTCGGTGCGGGCCTTATGATTGTAAACGAAACGCGCTTACTGTGCAGAAACCAGCAGTGAATCCCAGCCGTCTGCTGGAGCGGTCACGTACAGGTTCTGATACAGAACACCGTTCAGGTGGAACTCCAGTGTGGTCTGGCGGTCGTCAGAGGTAGCAGCGCCCGTGTCGGATGAGATACCGCCCTGCTCCACCTTCACGCGATGGTTGGGATCGTACATAATTTGCATGTCGCCAGTCTGACCATCAGGAACGATGATACAGATGTCGAGGTTGTTCAATGCACGGCTCAACTCAGCGATACGTTTGTTGACGCTCTCAATGGTAGCATTGTAGGTGAGGTTGAAACCACCGTTGTTACCCTGGCTCTCGCCCTTGATCTGCTGTGTCTCATCCTTCAGGTCGAACTTATACAAGCCCTTACCGCTCTTGAAGGTAGGAGTAGAGTAGATGCAACCGCTAAGAGTCATAGGAGCAGCGAGGTCGCCCTTCACGAAGTAATATGCTACAGCCGATGTACCACCGATGTTTTCGAGGCAGTTCTCTTCATTCAGGTAGTCGGCCAGCTCAGGACAATTAATATTTGCCATATTCTTACTCTTTTTTAATTGATTACTTAATGCAGAAAAATAAAAAGCGGAAGGGCCGGAGCCCTCCCAGACTTTTTTACTGATAGAAGGCGGTGATAGCCATTGGCATACCGGTAGCGGTGATGGTGATCTCCTTCTCGGTCTTGCCGTTGCTCCACTGCTTGAACACCTTGTGGCCTTCGGCAGAGCCTTCAACAGCCTTCAGGGTAATCAGCGCGTTAGGAGCGAACTCCAGGGCCTTCGGATAATCCTGACCGTTCACCTGTACCTTAGCACCCTCATCGGCACCGTCGAGGGTTACAACCAACTTAGAGTTCTCGTAGTCACCATTGATGACGTTCTCAGCAATAGAGCCATCGCTCATCACGAATGCGCTGGGGAGCGGATTCATAATGCGGGTGCCCTGGATTGACTGGATCTGGAAGATCACATCCTGAGCGTCCTCATCCGAACCGAACTGAGTCTTAACAAAAGACTGGTTGTTTTCAGAATCCACACCATACTGGAGGTTTCCAGGTATTGTGGCCATCATACGGGTACCAACACCCCAAGCGTCAGAGGGACAGAACTCTACACGAGGCATTTCAGGCACAGTGAAGTTGCCATTAGGCAGGTAGTTCACCTTAGCATTGCCGTGATACTTGTTGGCATAACCCTGAGCGATGTAGAGACCACGCAGGATGTCAACATGCAACTTCACGAGCTTCTGCTGACGGAGGCGACCATCCCACTTGGTGTACCACTCCAGAGCGGTGTCGAACGGAGTAGAGTCGTGGGCATCGGTAGGAGCAGAGATAGCGTCGCAAGGAATCAGGTTCTTATTCTGTACGCTGATAATGCCGTCGGCAATATCATGGGCCATGTCAGTATGGAAACCATCGTACAGAGAGAGCTTCTGCTTGTCCTCATCGAGGCTGTCCTCATTCTCCATGTCACCGAAGAAGAGGTTGCTCTTCAAATCCTCTGCGTAGCTCTTCAGGATTGCCTCTACTGCTACGGTTGACATGGGGTATTCGCCACCAGGCTTGCCGTCTGTACCAAAGACAGTCTCAACGTAGTTGTCGATGTTGTCTTTGTAACGGTTCCATGTCAGCTTCGCAATCAGGGTGCGCTCCTTCAGGAAGCCAATCTTGTTTTCAACGGGTGTACCAACCTTCTTACGGCGAGTGGTACCACCCTTACGAACCAACAGGTGATCAGTCTTTTTGAACTGTACGCCTGAAATCACACTAATACCAAGACGGTCGAGCAGTTCAGGATCCTCGTAAGCGGGGCCCATAATGATCTGCTTACCAACTTGCTCGGCTACGTGGGTCAGCGCCTCACGACCGATGAACTCTGGAGCTTTGTTGTCAGCCATAATTCTAATGTTTTTAAAGGGTTAATAATTGGAAATACTTAAACTTGGTGAGCCTTCTTCCATGCCTCACGAATCTCCTTATTCTCCTTTGGAGACTTAGAGTGGTCGTAGGCAGGCATACCACCTTCCTCAGCAGCGGGAGCTTCTGCACCCTGGCCATTGTTGGCGGGAGAGCCACCCTTCTCAGCAGCGGGAGCGGCAGTCATAGCCTCGATCTGACCCTTCTGGTCGGCGATAATCTGATTGGCTTCGTCGAGCTTTGCCTGGAGGTCTTTTGCTTCACCCTCGGCTTTCTCGCGTGCATCCTTCTCCGTCTGGAGAGCTTCAGTGTGCTCAGTGTTGAGCTTTTCGATGGCCTGGTTGTGCTCCTCATTGAGGTTAGCAATGGCCTGCTCGTGAGCTTCGTTCAGTTCCTTCTCACGGTTAGCGACAGCTTCCTCACGCTCAGTCTGGGCGTTGTCAACCTGTCCCTGAAGGGTCTGAATCTTTTCCTCAGCAGCAGCCTTTTCAGTGGCATGCTGTTCAAGAGTCTGGTCGAGTGCGTCGAGCATTTCGGGTACGAAATGTGCGCCTTCCTCGGTCTGTACCAGTTCCTCTACACCGCAAGCGGTGGCAATGTTCTTGTACTCTTTCATACTGTTGTTATTATTTGGGGTTAAAGAATTAGCATTAGCGGCTGGTGCGGGGTCATCCTCTGGCACGTCATCCTCCGGAGCCACCGGCTTTACACGAGTGATAGGCTCGGCAGAACCGTTAGCCACCTCAAAGGCACGGGTAATCACCTCACCCAGCGTCATTTGTCCGTCACACAGGATGCCAGTCACCTTATCAGCCTCGAACAGCTTACCATGGATGTGCTCTTCCTTAGCAGCAGGAAAGGCAGCCTGAATATCCTTACGGAACTGTACGCCATCCTCCTTCAACTCTTCGATGAGCACCTTATCATTCTTCGGGTCATCGGCGAGGTCACGATACCATTTGTTTTTGTCATAGGACTCAGGATCGTAGAGCTCATGGAAGGTCTCATTGGTGTACTTGTTTGTAGTACCATTCTTCTCGGTGTAGAACACAGCCATCACACCGATAGAGCCAAACAAATCTTTGGGGTGCATGTAGTACACTTCATCACAGACAGAAGCGAGATACATAGCTGCTGATGCACAAAGGCCGTCAACGAAGGCATACACCTTCTGACCACGCTCATGCGCATACTCGATAGCCTGTTTAAAGTCATTGATAGCCCAAGCGGAACCACCAGGGGAGTTGATGACAAAGACATGTGCCTTGCAGAACTCGTTATTAGCAGCCTCCATGAGCCAGTCGCGCAGATCCATAGAGCCATAAGAACAGGCACCACCTTCGCGAGTGATAGGGCCAGCCACCGGCATAACATTGACAAAAGGCGCATCCATATCATCCATCCACCAGCGCGACTCTACCTTGCCTTGCTCCGTAACCTGATACTCCTTTATTTCAGGAGCGGCATCCTCGGCAGACTTGATGAGTTGCATGGCGTATGGCTTTTTCTTTTTGTCAAACTCCAAACCGATATGACCATTCAAATTTTGTTCCCACATCGTGCGAGAACCATGAACATACTCAGGCATGATCATCCACTTCTTCGTTGACAATATTTCCAGTAATCCGTTCATACTTTTTCGCTTTTAGTTTAAAAATTCTATCGCAAAAGTAATGAAACGTGCGGGCGAGGTCGTGATGTGGTTTTCCTTAATATATTAGGGTTTTAGGACGTTTTAAGGCATAAAAAAGCCCCGACAGCGTTTCGCAACGACATCGGGGATGGAACAATTACTGTTATTTACGTGGTTAGATTCAATATACCTTATTATATATATAGAGGCCGGTTTAATTGGTTGGTGATGCCAGACGGATGAGGGCCGACATGGACTGCAACTTGATTTTCAGAGTGGTCACACTGTTATTACTCTGCGTCTCATCGATGGTGGCCATCGACGCATTAGGCAGGGCGTAGGACAAATCCTTAGCGCCATTATTGCGGGTATAGACCACATTAAAATCCTTTCCGTTCAATGCTTCAATAGCCGATTCTACCTGCTGTCGAGCCAGTTGCACAGCGGCCTGCAAGTCATGTGTATAGACGTTTCCAGAGGCTTGGCGGGCATTCTGTACCTTCAGCGTCGGCACATCCTGCATCGGGGTGTCATCACTCAGCGGCAAAGTCAGCGTCAGCACCGGATCGCCCGTAAAGAGATTGCTATTCACAAACTGCACGCTGTTCACTTGGGCAGGAACAGGCATGCTGCACTGCGAGGCCAGATAGACATCCACGCGCACGATGTCATCCTGGCGAAGTTCCAAACATAAATTCTCGTTCATAATCTTATCTTTTTTGATGGTTATTACTCTAACGTTAGAGGTGTGACAGGGGTGTGACAAAAAAACATAGAAAATACCTCATTATTTAACATCTTTTCGTAGTCGATTTTGACCTTTTTTACAATTTAATCGTATTTCGGTAATCCACCCCTTAATTCGTACTCGTCAACTCGCGTAATCTCAGCGTCACCTATCACGTCGGCTTCATTCGCCATACGCTTACCTCCCTCGCGCCAGCGGAATATCTGACGACGCAGGTGTTCACGCTCTTTGTTATCATGCGACACTGGAATATCCCACTTCATAAAGAAACGCTCCAGGATCTCTACATCCGTGCGATCGATGCGCTGCTCACGACACCAGTCACGCTGTCGCTCTTCAAAGTAAAGGTATTCTCGGATGAACCTCTGTCTAAAAATTCTACGAAGCTGGTTGGCAGCCGATGTATCGAGGGTATGCGAGCTGCTGACCAGTTCTATACGACCATCCACATATATCTCCCTGGGCAGGGCGATGCACAGAAACTCGTAAGCCTCGCGACGGGTCTTGTTAGGCAGACGCTCCAACGTACACACCTCAGCGTAGGTCAGGTAATCCTTCGGGTCGCGCTGGATAATCGGTTTGCCACCTTCAGGCAGACGACCACGCAACATGTTATTCCAGGCAGACTGAGAATAGCAACAGGCACGACGCTGTTGTGTCTCAGGCACGATGCGAAGGCTATGCACCATCACAGCATATTCATCAGAACATTGCGACAGTTGGATAGGTGTCTGTTTTGAAATTGAGTTTCCATTACCATCGGCACGCATAAAGCTACCGACATACTTAGATACACGCAGATAGATCTTAGGCATAGTGATTTCCTTACTTACTATAGTCTTTATTCAGGTTTTCAATTTTCCAAAATTCAGCAAAGGCACTTTCGAGCTTTGCACCACGAGAGTAGTCCCACATGGGGAGTTTCAGGATAGCATCACAACCATGCAGCTTACAGATATCAATAAGCATCTGGAGTTGGTAGGGCAGGCGACGAAAGAGCCAGTTCCACCATCCCCACATCTTCAACGGATTAACGGGACGGTGGCCCAAGCCTATCAGATTCTTCTCAGCCCTCGCAAACTGCGATTCTACCCATTCAGGATCACAGCCGGTTATCGGCCCAGAGATATACACTTTCTTCGATGTCATTACTTCACACCAGTATGTCCGTAACCACCTTCACCACGTTCTGTCTCATCGAGGACATCAACGGGAATAAACTCTGCATGCTCATGGCGGGCAATGACCATCTGAGCAATACGCTCACCATCCTCAATGATAAACGGCTCATCACTGAGGTTAATCAGTATAACGCCCACGTCACCACGATAATCGGCATCCACAGTGCCAGGTGCATTCAGCACTGTTATACCCTTCTTCAGGGCCAGGCCACTACGCGGACGTACCTGTGCCTCGTAACCGACAGGCAAAGCGATATGCAATCCCGTTGGTACCAAACGACGCTCCATAGGTTTGAGCACTATCGGCTCATCGATGTTTGCACGCAGATCCATACCGGCTGACAGCTCAGTGGCATAAGCGGGTAGGGGATGGTGCGACTTGTTTACAATCTTAATCTTCATATATTCAATTCTTTTAATTTTTGTTCTGCTTCCATTTGTTCTACTTCGTATGGGTCGATAAGGTCAGAAAGGGCAACCAGGCGAATACGACCACCACCGGCATTACATACCAAGACTTTGTGCTCCAAATCTATCTGCAACACACACGGCTCATCAGACATCATCTGCCGAACCATTTCGGCTGCCTTATTCATATCCATAACCACCTTCGATTTCCTCTTTAGTAAATCTGATAATATCCATCTTCTCGAATGTTTCTGATATTCCAGTATATCTTTCCGGACTTCATTACAAACCCAGACGATTTGCTCCCTCGTAAACCCATGCTCGGCTGCTACCTGAGCATAGCGTTTGAAGCCGTCCATTAACAGATTCACCTTCGACACCATTATCCGTTTGAGTCCTGTTCGGCGATTTGTTCTTTCGCCTTCTTAAATTCCTTCATCATATCAATCACCATAGCATTCAGAGCGGCTTCTACGCCCATCATCAGATAGGAGATAGAGCCAACCATCGTTATCAAGTGATTCAGCCGTTCGTACTCAGGTTCAGTTTCCTTATACTTCTGCTGGCACACTTGCATATTCTTCAATGTCTGTGCGATAATGCTCTGCGTCATCGGCAATTCTTTCGCTGCCATCGAGAGCGACACACCCCAAAGCGATTCTTCTACCATACTATTCTTTTCCTTCCATTTTGTTACGCATCAGGATTTGAAGGGCTTCGTCACCTCGGCCCATCTTATTCATCAACAGTGCCACGTTCGTATCGAAGTCGCGACTCTGCACTATCAGGAGGGCAATCAATGCCAGGTGCTTCAACTGATTCGACTGGATAGCCGTAATCTCGATCACCTTATCCAACATACCCTTCTCAGTCCAACCACGTTCGCGAAGCTGTGGAAGGTTCTGCATGAACTTATCCGATGCCATAATCATATTCACCAGATACTCCAGGAGTCCACGCTTATCCTTCAACAAATTCGCTATGTCAACATTCATATTTGCCATACTACAACTGCTCTACAAAATGATCAATATTTGCGATTTCAGACTCCACCAACTTATACATAAGGGCATTGAAAGTTGCCTCATGGATGCTTGCGGTCTTTTTAGTGGTACCCATATTCACAACCACATGCACCTCTGCCTGCGTCACATACGAAGAAAGCAGTTCCTGTATTGCTACCAACTTCTTACGCTTCTCAGCAAATAGCGCTGCTGTGTCTAAATTCTCTACCTTCATCAGTCTATCTTCTGTAAACGTTCATCTATAAATTCCAAGTCATCGTCATGGTAGGTGATTCCACTCTCCGTGTTATGCCACATATTATAATACGATGTACCAAAATCCTCTATGGGAAAATCATCCACCATCACCTCTTCGCCAGAATCTATCACCCTTGCACGAATCATCGGCCTATCCTTTTTATAGTAGTTCTTACGATGCAGAAACTCTTCATGTTTCTGGCGAATAGACTCCTGACTACGATACTTGCATTCATCACACAGATAATGTCCCATGCCGTCACAACGACCTTCTGGCGTTCCTTTCTCGAAATCATCACAATCGAGATCAGAATCCGGCTTCTGTTTGTTTTGAGCACTACTTACGGCACCCATAAAGCGCGTAAAGATTGGCAGAGGCACATTCTCAGCTTGAAATTTCTCAACCATCACGCGGTCGATTGTCTCACTGTCCGAACACTCCAGCACGACAGTCAATGATATTGGATATTTCTTTATTTCAGCCATTTATTTTTTATGTTTCAATATCTTTTCAATATTCTTATTAATCATGTGATCAACCATAATATCTTCCACTGTAGCATATTTGAAGCGTTGACGGCATCGAAAGCATTCATAGCAAGCCTTCATCTTACGTCCCTCCTGATGTATTACTACCAGATGCAGTTGGTGTCCCAGGATGCTACACAGAAACCGTTTCCACTTATAGTGCTTTGGATGATTTACATGCACTTCCATCCTAATCTTCTTTCTCTAACTGTTCACGAATAGCTTGCTGGAGTACCGGCAGGATGAACTTAGCATGGCGACGTGCGGCCATTTCAACCTTTTTGGCCGACGTAAACCACTCCACTTCGCAGAGCTTACCACCAAAATAATCTGGCGAGATACCTACCATAAACTTACGAATGCCATCCTTACCAGGAGCGTTAAAAACATGATAGAAATTGCCATATTCAGAATAGGCCATATAAAGCCCATCAGAAGTCAGGATGACACGAGCCAACCATTCACCACGTTCATCTTTCAGGTCATACATGAACACCTGCACACCAGGTTTATTTGACAGACAGCATGTATTACCAATAAGTTCACGCTGACCATGGAAATTTTCTTCAGCACCAGGTTCAAGTAAATCTCTATTGTCATAAACATTTCCGACAATCTCCATACGATTATAGTCTGGCACCTCACCTATAACCGATGGTAACAGACAATTCTTTCCCCAAGTAAAACACCATCCGCTAATCTCCACCGGATTGCCATCAGGAACAAAATCCTTCAATGCTGCCAGATGCCTTACCTGGCGTTGCCACTCTACGATAAAAAGTCGAGTAGTGCCATCAGGAATAGTCAATGCAAGAATATCATCCTCAAAGATTGGCTTACCCTTCTTATCAAACCAACCCGTAAACCTTCCAATGGTGTTAGGATTAACTCTAACAGATTCCAACGGAGAAATATGAATATGCGGAGTTGAGCACATAGTATGTGGCTCACCTACCACCCAACGGCCATCATCTACGGCCTTTGCACGAAATATATTACTATTCATAACTCTACTAATTTGTATTCTGAGGGTTTTCGTTCTGCGCCAGCTTTTCCTGTCTGCGAAGTTGTGCTGCACGACTATTACGGGTCTTAAACAACACTTCCTTTGCACGCTCTTTCAATTTCTTAAAGAAGGGGAATACATAATGCTCCATCTTCTCATCAGTCATCCACTGCATACCGACAAAGATCTGCATCAGCATTTCTGCCAGAATTTCTATCGAGAGGTTTGGATCGCAATTATGCTTCTTAAACACCTCAGACATTTCAGCCAGGATTGCCGATTTCTCTTTCATGTACTCCTGTTCAGGAGTCAACTGTTCTTTCTTTTCTTCAGCCATAATCTTATTTTAATATCAGTTGCAAAGCGAATCGGGCATTACCGGCATCGCCTACGCGAACCACTTCATTATATACTTGTTCAAGACTACGAGGATTCACCTCTTTAAACTTATTCATTTCTGGAATAGTCAGTTTATGACCTGCCAGCGTCGCTATCTTAAACAACATGGCGGTACGACTCAGACCGTTTCCTCTGAAGGGCGATTTTACCCCCCCCCTGTTTCACTCCAACATTAGACCTATTCATTGTAACATTCCTTTATAGTTCAACGTCGGATTATACAACACATCACAAAACCAGACATCGCCATTGGCACGAACGCACATTCTACAGTTTTCCAAATACGGCTCACTCTCAATAGTAAACTCACCACCATACTTATTAGTGACTTTCACGCCAGGCTTCAGGAAATCCAAGAAATCCTTAAAATCATAAGAGGTAAAGATACTGAGTAGGTCACGCTCACCATTCCAATCATAACAAATCAAACCGGTGCCCATACTTTCTGCTACGACCTTCGCTTTAGTAGCTATAGCCGAACAATTCCTGAGCGTAATTTTCTGTACGCACACATCAGGAACATGCTTTTTTACTTCATTCTTTGTCATACGTTCAATTCTCTAAAAATATATTCATATATTACACATTCAACACCACATATTTACCTTCAATCTTACACTGGCGCAAGCGACGGTCACACTCATGGCCAAAGGCAACGAGTACAGAGCCAAAGAACGGCGAACCAGTAGAGCCTTCTGGCGTAATGAATTTGATGCGATGACGCATAAAGAGCATCGAGGCAGCCTTAGTAAAGATGACCTCCTGGAACAGCAAATTATCCACCTGATTCTTCAGCAGCGCAATACCATTGCCATGCTTGGCCAGTTTCTCCACAAACGGACGAAGCAAAGGACGGCTATAAGGTGGATTCATAAACACAACAGCAGTATCGGGCCACGTCTGACTCAATCCATCCTGCTCCTGATTGAACGACAACGGCGCAATCTCGTATGGAGGTTGCATAGGCGCACACGGATCGAGGTCAAACGGGCCGAGTTCATCAATCACCCAACGAGGGGTGTACCACTCATCGGAACTGACTACTGGATTCTGCTGTATTCTATTTGCCATGATTATACCTTCTCAGGATCAACCAAAACCCAATCGTCGGCCAACATATCGGTCTGCGATGCCAGCCAACCATTCACGATAGAACCATCAGCAGCCTTCATACAGATATACTGAGTGAAGAAACGCTCCTTACGCTCATTAGGATGGTTCTTAACCCACTGCTTGAAGTTGTAGGGCAACGACTTCACAGTATCGATGATAAAGTCATCCTTCAACATGTCAAACGGACGCATGAAAAGGAACATGCCCTTACCATTCCAACCTTCACGGGCCACCAGAAAACCATGCTTCAGCGAACCGATAGCCTGGCCAAAGCTACCACTCTGACCAACCTGTAACACCTGCGATTCCGAGGCACCCGTCACATAACATGTTTCCATGTCGCCACGAGTAAACTTACCATCAAAATCTTTGTTTTCAGTCTTTTTCTGAGTCTCTACTGCGCCAAGATATTTCTCGGCCATTTCGTCTAAATTCGTCATAATAATACCGTGTTTAAATAAATATTTCGATAACTGTTTTCCTAACCAGTCAGTCCAATCTAATACCACAAATAACGCCCAGAAATAGTTGTAGGCTGGAACAAACATCATCAGCTGCTTCTTCAAAGCACTACTGCAATAGCGTTTACCAGTCCAGGCATTACGGCATGTCACCACCAGGAAGTCAATAAACAAGATGACTACCGGCACCAAGTAACCGTATATGATTGTGGCATCAATGAGCTTATCCATACTATTCTAAAAATTTGGGATAAAGGTCGATCAGTTTGAAGGCGTAGGCATAGACTTCGGGATTGGAGTCCCAGGTGCCTTTGCCACATACATGGTCGATCATGTCGATAAAGCACTCACGCAAATTGCTATGGATGTTATGCCGAATGCTGACATGATACTTTCCGTTAGGAAGTTTCTTACGCTTGATGTCGAGCCAGGTAAAGTCACCCGTTTCCTTCGTCTTGATGTCCGTCGCGCTCATAAGACCATGGAAAATACCCTCACGCAACATGTCGGCCTCGGAGATATCCTGAAGGTGCTCACGACGTTTCTCGGTAATCTCTATTTGGTACTGCATCAGCTCCGGACGGACAAAGAGTTTGTTTTCCCACGCGGGCAACTGCATAGGATGCTCCACACCCAACTCACGCTGCAAGCGATGGATAAACCTGATCTTATCGCCAGGAGTGGGCAGACTGCGCCAGATAAAGCCATAACCTTCTGCGATAGCCACCCGTTCGCCCACCTCATACTGTCGGCGGTCTGTGGTCAACCGGCGGGTCATATCCTTCTTACCCTCTGTAACCAGCGTAGTAAGACCCTGCGTAAAGCGGATGATCGGCAACTTATCCATCACTTTTTTGGTTTCTCTACCTTCAACGTAGCCTTCTTTGCCGTGTTCACAGTAGCCTTCACTGCTGGCTTCTTTTTCTTACGGGAATGCTTGGCTTCCTCAGCTGCTTTCGCCATACGCTGCACGAGCACGGCATCCTGCATGGGTTTATACACGGGCAACAGTTCGTTGAAGGCATCGAGTGGAGTGATACCCTTCATGTCGCCCAACTGCTCAACCATAAATAGAATATCGCACGTACTGATACAGGCTGCCATCAGCAGGGCCATCGAGGTATGCTTCTGGAGCAAGTCGCTCTGAATGATATAACCTCCAACGAGTGCGGTCAGTTGTGTTTCCAGACCCTCTACCTCTTTTTCCAGAGCCTTCAACTCCTGAAGTTCCTCTTTGGTCTTAGGCTCATGCTGTTTCATCATCACTTCCATTGCAATGCGGACAAAATCACCCTTCTTCAATGGACGCTGCTTAGTTTCTTTCTTTTCTGCCATAATTATTCTGGTTTTTGTTCATTATAAAATTTCTTGATACTATCCTTCCAAACGACCTTAAAGAAACCGTTCTCGCGCTGGAGTTTGTGAACGGCATCCATGAAACGGTCACACTGTTGCCAGTCGTAGCGGTTCTTAGAGTAAGGCGACAGGAGGCCGATGCGGTATTCCTCCACCAGTCCGGTAGTGTTCAGAATACACGTCAGCGACGACTCGAAATCAATCACTGGCTCCAACGATACCCAGATATGGAAACCCATATCATGCAGGCGACGAATGAAGGTGATGCGGTCGGCATTGCTGGGCGCATAAGGCTCCAGTTCATTATGCCCCGTCAACGTAAAACCAATGTGCAACAAATCGCGATACTCCCAAAGGAATTGGGCATTACGGTACCACCATGTCGTTTTGGTCAGCAGCCACACAGGAACACCATGCTCCAGAGCATAACGCGCACAGCGATATGTCAGGTTCCACTGTTCCTGAAGCAATGGGTCAGTACTGAAAGAGAAGAAAATGCCACCGTCAGTCTTAAACTGCTCCTGGTAGGCATCCACTTCTTTACAGAAGCGTCGGTAAGCCTTCTCTTCAGTACCACCCACTTTCTTCTCAATCTCAGGCACAGCACCACCGAGCTGCTTTCCCATCGGGCCACGACGCAAGTAGCAATAAGTACACTGATGACGACAACCTTTATACAGATTGCAACCCCATACGGCATACTCCGCTGCGGGGCCTTCCGGCTTATAAATGGCACGATGGGCGAGAGGTCGTTTCATACCTATTTATCATAATTATTATTATAGTAACGTCGAGCTTTCACCGCCATAGACCCGCATCTGGGGTAAAATGACATCGTGGATCTGCTGTGCAGCGATATGTGCATTGGGATGCGGTTTACCGGTTTCACCTGTCAGACGCAAACGCATGATATTGCGCCACTCAAACACATTGTAAGTGTAAGCCACACGGGTAGCAGCATCGAGACAGAGGAACCCACGCGCATCCTGTGCGGGCAGTCCCAGACGGAGGCCCAGCATATAGCACCATTCCGACATCTTCCAACCAACACGCGCCAGCAGCTTCTTCGACCAGTGCGCACACTCATACCAATGCGGCAGACAGATGGTGATGCCACCACGTTTGCCAAAGTTGACATATCGTGTCGATTGCTCGGCGATATTGTTAGGTGAAGTGCGGTTCAGCTCTCTCGAAGTAGATATCTGTGTAGTCACACATACGGTATAACGAATGAGTGCGAAGGCCGTCGGGAAATTCAACTCCTTAGCCTTGGCCACAAAGTCCTGGAGTGTCACCTCGTAGGGTTTCAGTTCCTTGGCGATGGCCTTTGCATCCATCAGGAAATGACGGTTTGTAGAGACAAAGAAGGTACGCTCCTTTTTCTTCTTATCCTTATGGTAGCGGATGCACACATAAGGGGTGTTATTGAGGGCCGTAATGAGCCACAAGGGAAACACGCTGTTGTCGGGTTCACCCTTCACAGCAAAGACGAAATAGGCACTGCCATGTCGGAACATCGACAGGTGCTTACGCTTCAGCAACATGTCGCAGAAGTCCTCTGCGCTTTTCTGGCCACCCTCGGAGGCGTAGCACAGACGGGCAGCACGAGCCACCTGTTCCTGCCATACCTCCGGAGAGGGCCAAAGTTCAACTGTAGGTTTTATTAATTGCATATCAATCGTTGAAAAGTTAATATCCTCTGAGGGTTATTCCCGCATCCTTACAGCGGGCAAAGAAATACGCTATCGAGATCTTATCCGGACTGGAATTGTACTTGAACTTTTCTTCCACATCCTTTGCATTATACTTCGACACATTGATACGGCTCACGCGGTCAAAGAACTCGAAGCCGTAGGGTGCCGGAAGGTTGGCCAACGACAGGCCCACACGAAACCACACATCGTAGTCATTCACAATGTCGGTATTGGTACGCTCCAGCAGCTCTACCATCCGGCGCACACGCTCAACCAACTGGTCGTCACTCTCGCCACTGCTGCTATACACCGCTGCCTTCGGAGCCAACACCTGTTCGCTGGTCTCTAAGCACACACCGGCATAAGCCAGGGCATGTTCATTGATATAGGGATCTGAGTCATACGAAGCAAAGCGTATGCGAGTCACGTCACCACACTTACGGTCTATCTGGATGCCCAGCGCCGAGTACTCACGCAACAGGGCCTTGAACTGTTCCTTATGGTATTGCGGATAGAGCAACGGAATGAGAGCGAAGTAGCCGGTACCACTGCACGACTTCATCAGCAGCGCCACTTCAGGACGGTGGCGAAGGGTACGCAGGATGCTCTTCATATCGCCCAGGCTCTCGTTATCCTGATGATCGATATCTATGCAGAGGAATCCCGTATGCTGTGCCAGATGCGACCCACGACGCGACACCATTTCCTTCACTATGAACTTCTCACCCGTCCGGCGGTTGGTCTTTTCCACCTCCACCTCTCGCGGCTCAAAGAGTCCGGAGAGTGTAGCGCCTGGAAGGAACTGCTTGGTCTCGCGGTATTCGTCAGATGCCTTTGCAGCCTTCTCGCCCATCGTCTCTACCATGCCACGCAACTTCTCAACCACAGGCTGCCAGCGATCCGTCATACAGAACTCGCGGATGGTCATCGACTGGATGATCTCACCCGTTTCCATATCTACGAAGCGCCCGACGTTATCTTTCGCATCGGTATAGACAGAACACATGCGGTCGAAAATGGAGTCCATTACCTATTTATTATTATAATAGTTGTAATAGTTATGCCACTTGGCCCAGGCCCATTCCACCAGAATATTGATGAGCCATGCCAGACAGAAACCGAGGCCCATCAGCCAGAAGCCACGCCAGAACCAATACGACAGAACAAAACACAGGGTACCAAGAAACAGGTGTACCAATGTCTCTACTGGATAATCCTTATGGAAATAACCCTTGCGCCATTTCCAGTCTTTGTCGGGCGACTCATCCTTACTGTACTGATAGGATATCAGACCGGCGGTAGCCATCGAACCAATGAACATGCCGACAGGTAACGTCCAACCACCACCGAGGATGCCCAGCGCGATCACCGTCAACAGCGACATCAACAATACCCAATTCAGGATAACGAGATAGATTTTCATAAGCGTTTCACCTTATATGATATTTGTTATTCGCGGACAAAGTTAAACATAATATTTGAATAGACAAAATAAAAATCTATTTAATTTCTTATATCGTGTAAGTTTTAACATTTGAACACAATCGGAGCCACCAAATAATCCGTTTTCGAGGTCGAGGAAATTTTCTCCCTGACCAGGGATATTTTCTCCTTTTGAACCTCAAAACTACTTTTTGCAGCCCGAATCCCCAATTTCTGTAAAGTCAAAAACGGGGAAAAAAGTTATCGAAAGTTATGAAAAGATTTCAAAAGGAGATTTCGAAATAGCTTTAACTCGCTGAAAATCAGACATAAACATTGGTAAAAAGTTATTTTTACCTTTTTTCTAAAAAACTTAGTACACACGGGAAGAAAAATAGAAAACAGAATTTATGACAAAAATTCCATGAAAACCGCTCGCTTTATGCCACCTCCCCTCGCCCCCAAGTATCTGATAATCAAAGGAGAAAGTGGAACTTTCGCTTTGTTGCTCAATTCCTTTTAGGGTACGGGATTTCTATCTCTATCAGAGAGAAATTTTTTCTCAAAATATATATGAGGTATGCGGAAAACCATCATTTTCTCCTTTTGACCCTCTGGAAATGCCCAGGAATGCCCTAAATAGAGGGAAAGGAGAAAAATATTAATTCATCCTCGAAATTTCCTTGAATATCTTTTAGTAGTTTCAGGGATTTTTCGTACCTTTGTACCCAGTATTAAATTGGGGTATTATGCCCTAATTACATTAGGTCAGAGAGGTGGCGGTGCCACCATTTTGATTACTACCGTAGGTGCGGAGTAAGATTACTACCGTAGGTGCGGGAAAACGCGAGATTTAGATTACCTTGGTGGCGGGAAAGCCGCGAGAGGGATATATGACAAGCGAGGGCCGTGCTTCACAGCACAGCCCTCGAACGATTACTATACATAAACAGATGTATGTAATACAAGATTTTACTAATACTTAACCTAAAACTAATCTACTAACTACTAACTAAAAATTCAAATATCATAATGAAGAATGCCCATCCGCTGATGGTGCATTAAGGTTTCGAGATAATGATAGAACTGTTGGTGCCACCGAAGCCGAAGGCGTTACACAACACATGATTGATATTAGTGACTGTCGGCTTGGTTGGAATATTCAGACGTGCGGCAGCTGGTTCCGGCTGTTCCAGATTGATATGCGGAGCCACAAAACCACCCTGCATCTGGATAAGTGCATAGACCACCTGTGATACACCAGACATCCAGCACTCGTGGCCTGTCAAACACTTCGTAGAGACCACGAAGGGATTACCGATAGGTTTCCCTACCCCACATGTATATTTCGGCAGCCAGAGCGACAATGACAGCAGCGCATCGGCTTCAGCACGGTCGCCATCCTGCGTTGATGTGGCATGTGCCATAATCATCGATAGCTGCTCCGGATTGATGTCGGCATCCTGAATGGCGTTGCTCATACAGCGGAAAATACTCTCTGCTGAAGGCGTAACGATGTCGGGCGACGTACAGAAGCCATAACCGCGAACCGTGGCCATGGGCTTACGATTACCCATAGCAGCATGCTCGGCGCTCTCCAGGATAACACAGGCAGCACCACCGCTCGGCACCAGACCGTCACGGGCTGCATCGAAAGGACGGCTTGCCTTCTCAGGATCATCGGCACGCTGCGAGAAGATACCCAGTGCATCAAACGACGTATAGGCATGCAGTCCTACCTCCTGAGCACCCACGACAATACACGCATCCACCTGTCCGCTACGGATGAGCGACAGCGCCAGTCCGACGGCATGACCACCACCAGCACAAGCGGCAGAGACCGTCAGCGAGATACCACCGATGCCGAAGATAGAGGCCAGCGTCATCGATACCGTCGAGTTCAGCGAACGGAACACCGCGCCAGCACCCAGACGGCGTGAGTCGTGATGCAAGCGCATGATGTCCTCCACCTCTGCCAGTTCACAAGCCGTCGAGTCGTTGCTGACTATCAGCCCTACCCGATGGCGGTCGGTCATGGGCGCTTGCTCCAGGGCCTGCTTCACGGCCATATACGCATAACGACCCGCCTCCGACAGGCACATACGCTGCGAACGGCGCAAGCCTTCATGCGACAGATCCGGCTCAGGCACGATACCCGTCAATGGCGACTGGTAGCCGTACTCCGTGCGTCGTGGGTCAGCACCGATGCCAGAACGTCCCAGGCGAAGCGACTGCTCAACGGCTTGGATGTTCTCGCCGATGCAGCTCCAGATGCCCATGCCGGTGATGACTACTCTCTGTTGCATGCGTCAGGATTTAGGGTGATAACAGCCTGCACCAGATCTCTCAGGGTGCGGGTATTCTTCGCATTGTTCATGTCGAGCTTCACGCCAAACTGCGTTTCCACAGCCAGGATGAAATCGAGAATGTCGAGAGAATCGAGATTCAAATCCTCCTGCAAGCGCGTATCAAGGGTTATCTCCTCCTGGGGAGGCATCGTGTCGAATAGTTTGATTAGCAGATCGACAATGTAAGGGAAAAGTTTTTCTTCCATAAATTCATCAATTCATTAAAACATTAATTCATTACTTTTTCTTATTCCACAGACGGGAGCCGGAATAGCGGCCCATAAACTGAGCACCATCCTCGGCTTCCTCGGCAATACCGCCACGTCCGTACTTATTCACATGCAAGCCATTCTTCTGCAACAGCAACATCATAGCCGTAAACTCAGTGATGGCTCCGCGCAACTGCTGCACATCCTCCTGGGAGAGCGAGGGAGCGGCGGGAGAGCCGTCGGGGTTAGCGAATGCCCCAAACTCACCTACGTTACCTTCGTCAAAGACGCGGTAATTCATGCCGGAACGATTCTTATCGAACTTCACTATCTCTGCCATCAAGTCTGGGCGAGCCATCATCATGGCAGCCGTCGTTTCACGACCAATCACCATTTCTGGGCCTTTTTCAGCCACCAAAGCCGGTTGACCATTGACGAAGGTAGTGATAGGATCCTTCACCAAGCCAGTACTCAGTTCGCCACCGTCAGTAGCGGCATAGACGTTACCATCGCTACCAACGACAGGATAACTCTTACCATCGAGAACACCGGCATAAGCCTGCACGTTACCAGAGTCGTAAGTCAACATACCCGTCACAAGTTTGGCCGTCTGACCGCCACCATCATCGGATTCGCTGCCACCGCCAAAGAGTGATGACACCTTCGACATGGCAAACGAGAGCAAGCCATTCAGCAAGGCAGTGATGACGGCAATCAGAGGAATACCCCACCAGCCTAACGTACCAATGATCTTAGAGGCACCACTGGCAATACCCATTGAGGTGTTAGCCTGCGTCTTTGCGGATTCGGTCTGCACCTCCTGTTGTACCTGAGCCTGCTCAGTCTGAAGGGTCTCATTGCCAATCTCAGCTGTAGCCTTCGAGATATTACTCTTCACCTCTTGATTCAAGAACTCCTGGGCCTCGCCTCCGGTCTCTTGTGTCTCGATGATTTCATCCTGCTTATCCTCCTCCATTTTGACTTCATCCTTCTTCTGTTTCTTGAAGAGGGACATAAAGCCATTACCTATCTTCTTAAAGATGGACTGCTTCGCCTCGCCACCTTCCTTCTGGGCATCAGTGATATCATCCTGCTTCTTTTCTTCAAGAGCAACTTGCTCTTCAGCAGAAGCAACGATTTGCTTCGACATCAGATTGTCGTACATCGTCTGCATCAGACGACGCTTAATCCATTCCTCAGTCATCTTCACGGTCTGCTCCATGAAGCCGTTAATCATGTCACCGATGGCAGCACGGATAGCCTTACGGCCTGCCTCTGCGTCCTCGGTCATCGTGGCGAAAGCCTTACCGATGTTAGTACCAAAGGTTTCGACAGGAGCGGCGAGACCATACATTTCCTCCATCTGCGCCTTCAGTCTGGTACCAAGCTCGGCATAATACTTTGCCTGAGCCTGCCAAAGTTCTGTCTTACGCTCTGCAATATTCTCCTCTAACTGGCCTTCGGCAATAGCCAATTCCATAGCCTGCTTGCGGAGTTCCATTTCAGCCTTCAACTGTGCCAGGGCTGGGTCAGCCTTGAATGAGTTAAAGAAGGTAGAGCCACCCATCATACCGGTACGCTCCACTTTGCCTGGATCGGTAACAAGTTCCTCTTGCTCACGACCCTCACGCATAGTCTGCGCACGAGAGTTTCCATCATTCACATTACCCAACTTACGTTTGCGCTGACTCTTTGCCAACTCATGCTGCGCACGCTGGGCATAACCTTCATCTGTAAACTGATAGATGCTCTTATCCTTATAGTCGGCACGAGTTGCCTCACTGGTGGCTTTCTGGTATGCCTCGTAAACCTTCAGACGGAAATCCAACAGTTTCTTTTCACGGTCGGCTACCTTCTTCAGGGCCTCGGTATAATCATCGCCATAGGCAATCAGCTTTTCGTAGAACACCTGCCACTTATCAGCCTCCATCGTCAGCAACGACTTCAGCGGAGAGTTCTGCAAGCGGTTCTCGTAGTCGGCACCATAGAGCAAGGTCATAATAGCCTTGCGTCCCTTTTCCGTTGACGGGTCATTGGAGATAAGTGCTATCATATTCTCGCGGGCCTTCACGAATGCCTCGCGCCATAAGCTGCTGCGCTCATCGAGGAATGCCTGCACAGCATCCTTACCACCCTTCTGCTGCAATCCCATCAGGTAAGCGGTCTGGTCAGGAGTAAACTCTGCGATTTGCAGTTTCTCCATCTGGCCCTCGTAGTCTTTATCCACCTTACCCGTGTAATTGCTCTCCATGATAATCTTCTGGCGCTCCTGGGAAGCCTTATTCTCCTGCACGGCATTCTTCAACTGGTTTTCAGTAGCCTTGCGCCAAATCTGGTCGAGCAATACGCCCTGACTCTGACCAAGGGCCTTCGAGAGATCCTTAATCATTTCACGGAGTTTATCGACATCGTTCTGAATGATATTGTCGAGCAACTGCGTTGACTCGTTGGTACCATCAGACTTCAACGGCTCGTAGAGGTCGTTAATCATGGTCTCGCGGAAGTCACTCCAACCATTCTCAACACCGGCAATAGCCTTACGGACGTTCGCCAAAGCGTCATTCATGCGATTCTTCATCGCATCCACCATCTTTGCCTGAAGCTCAGGATCCATGTTCGTCTTGGTGGCCATATCGGTAATGGCGGCAATCTGACGCTCATAATAGTTTTTGACGTTATCCATCACAGCCTTTGCCTGCTCCTGCTCGGCTTTCATTTCCGCACGGAGTGCCTTACGACGGGCCGCTTCCTCGGCCTTCTGCTTGGCACGCTCACGCTTATCAACAGCATCACGCTCCAACTCGCCCAGGTCGTCATTCTTGAATGGGTCGTAGTCACCAATGATAGGATTGAAAGCATCGTCAATCTCAGTCTTGGTGGTCGTATAGTTCTTATTGGCGTTGACGAAGTTCGCAATACGACTGCGAAGGCCGGAGTCACGCTTCGACTTATTATTAATAATGTAATCGCCATTATAACCAGACCAAACACCACCCTTACCATAGGTCTGCTCGATGACAGACTTATAGATTTCATCAACAGTCAGTCCGGCATCCACTTTCGACTGGAGCCACTTGGTATCAAATGCCTTGAAGTCAGCCTTACCATTGACATAGCGGCTGTAGTCCATCACGGCATTCTCTACCCCACCCTGCGCTTCGCCTAACTTATCACTGTAGGCACGCTCACGCATCTGGTAGTACATCTTTTTCTTAATCTCGGCATTCAGATCCTCATAGGCTCCCTTCAAGTCGCCCACGCTCTTTACTTCAAGACCAAGTTTAGTAAGGTATGGCTGGTATTCGTGATTGAATTTCTTAATGATACGCTCGCGCTGTTCCTGAGCCAGGTTTGCATCATCCAGCACATTGCGATACGATTCCAACTTACGACGCTCTTCATCGTAGGCTTTGGCAGCATCCTCCAGGTAACTGTTCAACTTACGCTGCGAGTTGGCTGCTTCCTCCGTTTTTTCGCCATAGTTGAACATATAGACGGCAGCCATCGACAACAGCGAAATGATAACGCCAAAGATATTGGCTTTCATGGCTGTGTTCAATCCCTGCTGGGCAACAGTGGCACCCGTAATCTTCGCCATCAGCTGCTGATAGACTACCACCATACCCTTCCACATACCGACAACGACGGTATAGGAGCCCTTGAACATCATAAACTGAATCAGGGCAGGCAACAGGTACAGACCAAGTTTAACCAGCGCCCAAAGCAATCCGAGCGTAAGTTTAATCTGACCCATGTAAACATTGGATTCAGTCAGGGCCTTAGAGAGGTCATACCATTGCTGGGCCATCGACTTCACATAGTCCACACCCGTAGGGTTGACAAAGGCTTTCTCCCAGATATTCGATGCACGCTCCATGAGGGCGTTGGCGGTTTCCTGCTGGATATTATACTCAGTGGTTACGGCGGTTGCTTCCTCGAATGCCTCACTTGAAGTATAGAGGTGATCTTTCAGCATATCGACATTCTTCGACATCGTAACCATCACGTTTACCAGACGGGCACCATCCGAACCAAGATCCTTGAACAAATCCTGCATCACGTTCATGTTACCCATCTTATTCATGCGCTCGAACACCAGTACCATGGCATCGACAATACGACCCGTCGAATACAGGTTACTGATTGTGCCAGGGTCAATCTGGAGTTGCTTCTCAATCAGGTTGTGATTCTTCTGCAAAGCGGTGATGAACTTATTGAATGCCGTAGAAGCCACTTCAGGCATCAGGTACATACTATCGGCAGCAGAACCGAGGGCCAGCAACTGATCCGTTGTGATACCTGCTGTGCGGGCCATACCGGTGAGTCGTTTCGAAAACTCAACGATATTGCCAGCGGTAGCGGTAGAGGTAGCAGCCAACTGGAACATAGCAGAACCGGTGGCCAACATCGATTTCTCTACGCCCATCTTCGGTATCAATCCCATTACCTCAGTAATCTTCGAGAGAGCGGTCAAAGCATCGGCACCAAGATCTTCTTTCAGGGCAACGTTCACTTGGTTAGAAGCACGAACGAACTGCTCCAGGGCTTCAGTTCCCCACTTTCCGATGCCGAGCTTTGCGCCTGCATAAGCAATCTGATTGAGTTCCTGAATGGTGGTACGAGTATCTATCTTTGCCAAATTCTCCGACATGTGGTTAATGTCACTCATGGCCAATCCAGATACCTTACGGATGTCGGCCAACTGGTCGGAGAATTGCAGATTAAGTTTGATGATAGAAGTCAGCTTCGATTGTATCTGTGAAAACAGTTGAAACAGGCCAAAGTAAGCTGTCAAGTTCTTTAACGTAGTGGCGAAAGCACCACCAGATCCACGGATGGCACTATTAGCAGAATTGATGTCCTTTGTCATCATGCGTATCTGCTGGTCAATGGCCCGATACTGCTCCTTTAGTTGAACCAATTTCGGATTGTTAGCGGAGGTGTTTTCTATCTCCTTATTGACCTGCTTCAATGCCTGGCGCAACTGACGCAAGGTGGCGTTACCTAAATTCTTAACCACCTTATCGACCTTCTGCATATCAGCCTCGGAGTTCTTAATGGCGGCCTTCAGGTCTTTAATGTCTTTGAGCATGTTCTTTGCACGCTGGGTACCGGCCTTACCAGCGTTATTCAACTGTTCATAAGACCGTGTAAGTTTGTCAAGCTCCACCTTCATGGCCCTCACAGCGGCTTTTGGCTGCTGAGAATTAACCGTGATCACGACTTCCGATTTTTTTGAATTGAAAAGTGCCATAGCTTACTTCTTATACCTTATCTATTATTACTGCCACAAAATTACGAAATCCGAAGGCTGACCATGTGACAAAGGGGTATGCAGAAAAAAGTCCGGAGCGGGTCGTCGCGACTGGCTCCGGACATGATTTATTCAGAAGTTGTTTATTATATTTGAAAAAGACCTTATTTCAGTTTTACGTCCTCGATGGCTTGCTTCACGTCATCCCAGGCAGCCATGACAAAGTTTTCGGTGTCGGGATTATATTCACCCACGTAGGTAATGGCAGCCTTCGCGTCACCCTCGGCATGGTCGTTGATGACGAAAAACTCGAAGGGTTCAATCTTCGGCGGCTGCACAGCGTCAGACTCTATCTGTTCACGCACGGCGCGACGAATGCGATCCAGTTCGCCAGGGTTTACCTTCACGCCCTGCGCCACACGCTCGTTCACGGCCTTGCGCTGTTCGTCACGCACATGTTTATCCCATGCTTCAGCCATCAGCTTATTCATCAAATAGAGGTAGGTGTTATTCAGGAAGCGTTGCCAGTGGTCGGCACCACGTCCCAGCATGACAATGGCCAACGGCTCGGCCACGTACAGACGGCGCTCCTGCTGGTTCCATGCCAACAGGCCCTTCGTCATCAGCGTTTCCAGTGAACCGAAAACCGATGCCGTCTGATGCAGATCCTTCAGGTCAGCCTTACGCTTCCTGTGTTCCCTCCACGCTTTCAGCGGGTTCTTCAGTCGTATCTTCATGCTCTACGGGTTTTTCGTTATTATCTTCGGGCTGTTCGGCAGCGGCCTCCGACGGCTTCTCATCCGTTTCCTCAGCGGCTTCCTTGCCCTTCTTTCCACCTTTTCGACCTGCCAGACGGAACAGCGACCATGCCGACGATACCAGCATGTCGATGCGCTCCTGGTCGGTGCCTACATAGGTGGTATAATGATACTGTCCTGGTGTGACCACACTCAGCAAGGCACCCTGCACGATGACGGTGGCTTTCTCGCCCTCTATCACCAGCAGCGACTCCACCACCGAGTCATGGTGTCTCGCAGTCAGCGGAAAGTCCATGCCCAACTGTGAGCGCATCAAGGCCGTCTGGTCGTCTTTGGTCAGGATGGCCACCTCTTTCAGCCACTCGCGCTGGCGATACCAGAGCAACAATCTTAGCATCGGAATATCTATCGTCGGGATGACGATCTTCACGGTCAGAGAGTTGCCTGCCAGACAACTGATGGCTTTCATCAGTTTATCGAAGGTCACATCACCATTCGACTGCCACGTAGCAAGCGGGTACTTTTTCAGCAGCTGCGGCAGTTGATGCCCTATGCAGCACGGTTCCATAATTGAGAAAGTTTCCATACTATATACCTTTTTAAATATTAATACGCCACAAAGTTAGGGGTAAAACAACGTAACCATGTGACAAATTATAGATTGTATTCGATGAGCACAACCGTCTTAGGATAGTGTGCGAGTGATAAGATGTCCTCCGGCAACTGCATGCCGTCGTATCTGGTATTGAGTGTGCAACAGATTCCTCCTGCTGCGGTGTTGACAGGCAACAAATACCCCCCCCCATAAGCCCTTGGAGGTGCGGAGGTAGTCTTGGATAGTTTAATCGAGGTCATACTCCAGAAATACACATTGTGAGGTTTCTCCTGCCATCAATGCCGATGCCACACGGCCATCGTCTTTGACACGGGCGCGACGAAGCTGAGACGTAGGGTAAGCCATATCGAACACGCCACCACTGACGCATTCGATATAGCCTTGCTCGGTTGCCTGACGAACTTGTAACACGATTTGCCCCCCCCTCGTAGCAATCTGAAGGAAGGGACACCGAGGTTTGAAATGGCGTACCTTACTCATACTCAATCAATATATTCATCGGACATTTATAATCATTCATGCGAATGCAAGGACAGATATCTTTCCACATAGTCGAGTCTGCCCCCCCTCGCCGTGCCACTCTAAACGATGGCCTACGATATGAACACCTATCTTATATTTCCTATTCATAGTCATACTCTATCAATATTGCGGCATCATTCATCGAGGCTTTGATACATCGAGAGAGGCCCCAAAGCCAACCTCGGTTGAAGTCGGGAGTACATTGCGAATATACCCCCCCCACATTCCTTATAAATCTCGCTCTATCCATACAATATTATCCTTCTGTACTGAGGTAATTGTGTTCGTTGCTTGCCATGACCCTAATTCGATGACTTGGTGGGTAGCGTTTTGCCCCCCCCTACCACGGCTTGCCGATATTCGAACAGGCTTCATATCGGCAGTTGGCTCAGTCTCTTTAATGATCATCATACTCAATCAATAACAAATTATCCTTCAATATTCCAGTTATCGTATTACTACACCCATCAGTAGCCGGAAGAAAATTACGGTCAGAGAAGTGGCAATGCCCCCCCCCTATCTCCGTAAATGCGGCGCACGGCACGGGCATGCTCAGTACGAACACCCCGCAACACGGCACTACTTACGACTACGAGCCTGGGCGATTTCTTCATCCGTCAACTTATGGTCAGTCACTACATAGAAGATCTGAGCCTTCTGGTCACTCTCATTCACAGTCAGGAACTTAATCACTGAGTCGGGCTTCAGGAAGAAACGCTCATCGACATCTGACTCCAGAATGTCGGCAATACACTTATCCAGGGGGAAAGGACGCGGGAACTCATACTGCGTATCACCCAACACATCCTGACGGATAGAAATCATATAGACGCGCTCGCGGTTCTGAGGCACGCCATAGTGCTTCGAATTGAGAATGCCAGGAATGGTTTTTTTGTCGCGTTTGGTCTCTCCCCACAATGTCGGGAATGAGGGCGCAAGGAAGTTCACGTAACCATATTTCTCCAGCAGCTGACACCACTCCTTGAAGTCGGGCATGTTCACGCTGTTTATCAGCGCACGCACATTCTCCTGCATCAGGATCTTCGGTTTCATCACCTTCACGGCTTCCTCGGTGTACCAGAGCACAGCCGAACGGGTTTCAGATCCCTTCTTAATGCCCTCACGCTTACCTGCCTGTGAGATCGACTGACACGGCGTAGAGTAAGTAAGAAAATCCACCTCTGCATCCTTCAGGTCACTCCAATCACACTTGGTCATATCACCACGATTACGGTCGGCCCACTGAGGGAATAGCAGATTATGGGCCACCACTGCGGGTTGCTCTTCCAATGGGCGCTTGCTCTCAGGGTCAAACTCAGCCCATGCCGTCAGCTCGTAATCAAAATCAGGATAACGCTCTTTCAGCATGTCGAAGGCAATGGCCTGCGAGTCATAGCCAGAGCATAGCGTAACAAGTTTCAATGGTTTCTTCTTCCAGTCGCGCTCTAAACGGAATTGCGGCAGCGCGAATAAATCCTGCTGCTCGGTAGGAATACGGCGACCGGTGGGATAGAGAAATTCTTCATAGATATACATCAGCACATCGCAGACAATCGAGTTTCCTGCGAGTTTATAGTGCGAACTATTTGAGATTATCTGCACATCGCCAAAACGTTCCTCAGTAGGTGCGGCACGGATCTTTGCGTATCTTTCATCGTAATTCTGACGTACCAGTTTGTTACCTTCCAAATCCTCCTTCAACTGCTCCAGGTAACGTTGGTAGCTCTCTTCATCGTCGTAGGGATAGATGATTTCCTCACCATCTTCATCGGTTGTGGGTCTGCTGTCAGGACTGAGAAAACCTTCATCGATTTTCTTCTGTGTTTCCTGGTCAAACTCATCACAACTCTGCATCGCCTCCTTGTAGGCATCCAGCACATCTTTCATCGAGGCTGACTCTTCCAGACCAAAGAGCCTTAGTTCCTCCTCTACACCGATAAATGCCGTATATGGGCGTTTTTCGGTTGCCATCAGCTGCGCTATGCGCTGCTGCGGTACCCCCATGAGTGTATAGCATTCGGGGGGGGTAAGTTTTCGGATGTCGAAGTATCGCACGGGATGCTTCGGATCCTTTTTACCCTGAAGATCAGGGTGTCCGTCGGGATAAATCTTTGCGATCATATACTTTCTGAATTTATTGGTTCTTTCTTCACAAACAAAATAGTGGTTTCGCGAACTGATGCCAGCCAAAACGGTTATCGCTACCTTACGATGGGCGTTCTGGTTATAGGTGTCAAGCATTTCGCCATGATATTGTGGTCGCCATTGCCCCCCCTAATCATTTCGCACAGACGCGAATTATAATAGTTCATACTCAATCAAAATATACGGAGTTGTGTTATACATGCCTGTTACTGAATCCTTGCCAATACCCCCCCCTACAAAGGAAGTAATGCAGTTGCAGATATCCTTCAGATGGTAACTGATGACATCACCACGTCCGGAACCGCTTCGCGTCCAACCAATAGCCTTACAAATCATGCTCTATCAATACAACTGTCATCGGGTAATGGGCCAAAGTGATAATATTAGTAGGCCCAACAGCATCGTAGCGGGTAGTGAGAGTGGCAGCGCAAAGATCTTGCGTAACATTGACAGGTCGGATTTGCCCCCCCTAATCGGCTTTGTAACGCCCACATTAGTCGTCTTAAATCTCATACTCTATCAAGATATACCCCCCCCATTTGCGGCTAACACGGTCTGGGCAATGCCGGAAATGCCCTGAACATTGCCATCGAAACCATTACGAAACGAGTCGTAATATAGGTTTCCTACCCGTATTATACCATTACAATTCATATTCTACGATTATTTTAGGTAGTCCAAAGTCTGTAGTACCGATGCAGGGACACGCTTTGCCCCCCCCTCGTACATCCACTATCGCTGCATGGTTCTGCAACGATCCGAGCACCATCACCACCTCACCCTTCATAGGCATAGCAAGAGAATGACCAACAAAAGGAATAGCAGCTGCTGGAGCAACGACAAACGGAAACGGATATCAGCACGGATATACGAACGGCTATGAGTGGTGTAGCCATCATATACCTTATTATAGATATCATAAGGATCGATGCTCATCACCCTCAGTATCATCATACCCAGACGGGAGGGATGTATCGAGTTCCACCAACCGCCACAATCACCCAGATAGACACAGCAACGGACTATCACAGCATGCAGACGCGGAGAGTTATGGCATAATCCTCCGCATCTGTTGTGTCGCTGCAATATACGATTAGAGTTCATATTCTATCAATACCTTTGGTTTGTCCGTATCATGGCCATTACCCCCCCTGCCAAACACAATGCGATACCATCAGGAGATACCACAATGCCATTCTGCGAGTCGGAATAACGGCCCAATATTACTGGTCTTTGTGATTTGACTGTACGGCGCTCCATTCGAGATTTCTAAAATCATTGTTCTCGCGGTTGCCATCCTTATGTAGGACGTAAGGCAGATTATCGGGGTTTGGAATAAATGCCGTGGCCACGAGACGATGCACCTTGAACGTCTTACCCTGAATGCGAATGCGACGATAGCCCTTGCCGTTATAGGTGGCGATGACCTTCCACGTATCGATGGGCGACAGTACGTTACGTGTCGAGCGTACCGTACCATCGTCAAAGATGTAGTAGAAGGTATGCCCCATCTGGTAGAAGCAATAGTATTCTTTCCTCATACTAATTCAACTGCATGGGCATGGTGAGCTCAGTAAGTACGGAATTGTCGGCATCCTCTTTGAACAGGATGGGCTTCGAGTTAGAAGTGAGTTCCAGGCGCACATTGTCGGTACTGATGTTACCCAGCAATTCGATGATATGCGCACACTTACAACCGATACTGAAGCCGTCGGGGATATTCATGGCATCCTCCACCTCGGCGAGTACCAGGTTCTCGTTGGCAGCCTTAGAAAAATCGTTATCCTCGGCAGAGAGATTCAGGAACATGCCTTCCTTAGTCAGTCGTACCATATTCGACGACTCCGAGGCCATCAGCGACACACGACGGGCAGCACCTATCAGGTTCGAAACGGGCAGGATAGCATGATAGGGGCATTCCGACGGGATAACTGAATTGTAGTTGGGATATTTACCTTCGATATCGCGGATGGTAAAGGCGATGTCACCAGACTCGATACACATGTGCTTACCATCGTGGGTCACAGTAACGGTTTCCAGACCGGCGAACGGTGCGGAGAGGGTACCGATGAGCGAGTTGTGTATCAGGATGACACGCTTCTCACCCGTCAGGAACGGAAGGCCATGCTGGTAGGCATACTTATAGAGTTTATGACCATTGGTAGCCACGAAGATAACACCCTCATCCTGCACGTCGAGACATACGGCACTGAATACGGGACGCAAGGGATCGTCGGGCGTACAGCACGAGGTGGCAGCCTTCATCGCGGGGAACAGAATTTTTGTCTCTATCTCGAAACTGGTGGTCGGGGTGGTCATCTTTGCCACAGCGGGATATTCATCAGCACGCTCTACGGGGACGCTCACCATACCAGTGGCATACTTGAACTTCGCCACCAATGCCTGCATATCCACATCGATCTCCACAGGCTGCTCAGGCAGTGAGCCCAACAGTCCGATGATATCATTACACTGGAGGCAGAACTTCTCAAAGTCCGTCTCGCTGTCGAGCGTCAGATTGATAGGCATGCACAATGAGTTTTCCTGTGATGAACCAGTGATAAAGAATTTACCATCACGCTCGGTAAAGAGGTGGTCGAGCAATATCGGCAGCGAACACTTCTTCTGCATCACGGCTCCAGTGGCCTTCAGCACACGGAGCAATTCTTTTGCGGAAACATTAAACCTCATAACTCAATTCGTTTAATTCGTTAGAATGGCAGATCGTCGGGTGCATCTTCGCCTCCGAAGGGGTCTGCATAGTCTGTTGGTGCCTGGGTAGAGTAGCCGGTCACACCCTGAGCGACGGGTGCGCTGCTGTTACGTGGCTGCTGCTGGGCGTTCTGTTCCTCGATGAGATACGAGTCACCCATCTGGAAGGGCATCAGCGTAGAGATAGCCTTTGCCAGGTCGGTGCCCTGCGTGTCGGTCTGGTTGGCCAATTCCGGATGCTCGGCAATCACACGTTTGGCGAGGACGGCACGGATCTTGGCACGCTTCTCTTCGGGCAACGTGTAGCATACCGAATAGGCAGGCACGTTATAGGCGGTAATCTGTTCGCCCTCACGGGTCAGACGGTCGCGGATGGTCTGGATATACTTACCACTCAGTCCACGATGTACGAAGGTGAGGAAGGCACGGAAACCGCTCGGATTACGCTTGCCCTCATCGCGGGTGTCGGCCTTGATGTCGATGCCGTTGATACCAGTGGGAATGAAAATACCAGGAATCTTCACCTTACCTTTACCGTCGGCGGTGGGAAACTCCGGCTCAATGTAACGGGCTCCAGTGAAAATGCCCGCGTCAATAGAAAATCTGTACTTACTCATAATTGTTTATCTTTTAAAATGGTAAATCTTCTTCCTGTGGCTGCTGTGGAACAGCAGCAGACTCAACACCTCCGGTCGCTTGGGGTGCGGGGTTGGTAGCGGTGCGCTTGCGCTGCTTGGCATCGAGGTATGAGCGCCAACGGTTCTGCTCCTCCTCAGTCAGTCTCACCTCATTGCCATTGTCATCACAGATAGGTGCGGGGTCAGGGGCATTCAGAAACGAGGTATATACCTTCATCAGTTCGTCATTGTTGGCGGGGATGCTGTCTTTGCCCTGACGATAGAAATACACAGCATGCTCGGTACGCACAAGTTCACGGATCTGCTTGGGTGCGATGGTAGCGTCATCCTCCCACTCACGGCCCTCAAAGTAACGGCGCGTACACCATGCCTGGTGTGCGAAGTAGTTGGTCTGCTCGGCCTTCTTCAGCACCTTACCGTCAGCACGTCTGAAGAGCTGTGGCGGGTTCATCACAATACCGGCTGTCTCGCAGTAGTCCAGAATACGACGCTTGAAGGCTTTCGGCGAGAATGAGTCGGTCTTGTTTTTCGAGGCTTCGGCAAAGTCGCTCTTGTATTCCTCCAACATCGAGTCGAGATCCACGGGGACACCATAGACATGCTCCTGGGCAAAGAACACACGGGCAAAACGCAGGAAGGCTTCGCCCAACGACTGCGTGAGGGTACGCTGCTCCATGTATTTCTTCTGGGCATCCACTTTTTCGTCATAGCGCATCACAAACTGCACGGCCAGCGCACAGATCATTGCTATCTGATTACGCGAGGTGGCCGACAGCTTATCAGGACTAACAGCGTTGAAGTCGGGCATGATATCGCTGATATAGCGGGCTGCCTTATTCTTCATAATGTTCTGACCACAGAAACGGTGCGAAAAACCTCCCATACAGACACGGCGCATGGTAGAGTCGTCGAGGTCGTGTAGCGGATAGTTGGAAGTAACCACATGCCCAGGGCCTTCGCTCAGTGGGATGGTGATACGATCCTTATACATATAGCGCACGCTAAAATCACCTGTAGTCAGGTTGTAGAGCTTACCGAAATCGAGCGAGGCATCCACATCCTCCCAATGCACCACGCGGTGCTTATGGTGCTGGTACTCGGCGAGGTTGGCCGAAAACTCCTTATTCGAAATCAGGTCGCGTCCGTTGATGTTCAGGATGTGGGCCGCACAACCGGCAAAGATACGCACGAAGGTACTCTTTCCTGAGCCACCTTCTGCACGGTTTGCTGCTGATACCACATTCTCGATGAGATAACTGATGCAGTTCGATTTGCTATCCCTATATCGCCAGAGCATACGACCGAGACAAAAAATCAGGTTGGCAAAGCGACAGTCGAGTTCCATCTGTTCCTCGCTGCTGAATTGCTTACCATCGTGAAGCAGCTGCTGTTCCTGTTCCCATTCCTCGTTGGCAAAACCACGGATGACGCGCAAGGTGGGCCACATTTCATCTTCGTGCTTACCTTTCCAGTCCACAATCCACCGGTGGCTCTGCGCCCACAATGCCAGTTCGTTCTTTTCCTGCTCCAACTGCACCAGCGTATAAAGCGGTTTGCCCAGGTCATCCTTTTCGTTCTGCTTACGGGCGATGGCGGCCAAACGCTCCTGGTACTCCGGATTCTCAGAGATAGAGAAGGGCAGTTCCTTCAATGGCTGGATGTTCCAATGCAACTTCTCGGCACGCTCCACATTGAAGTCTATCTGGTCATAGGGCAACAGCGTAATCTCATTGTCGGTAATACGCAGGGCACCATTCTCATAGAAGAAATGCTCAATGTGTCGCCCGTAGCCTTCGTTATAGTTCAACTTCACGCTGGGCAGGGATGCAATGGTTTTTTCGTTGATCTCCTTATTGGCACGGAGCACGGCCTGCACCATCAACTCGTATTCGTCGGGCATGCCAGGACGGGCATCGTTCAACTGTCGGGCATACGCCTTCAACTGTTCGATGGTGGCCTGCACCATAGAGGATGGTTCCAGTTCGTCGGCAAACGGCCCGTCAATATGAACAAAGCGGCCTATCTTATCCGCTTCGTCGGGGCGCACGTCACGGGCATAGCCAGCCGATGCCATAAACTCCCAGAGCGTCGCGGGATTGATGGTATAGTACACCTCTTTCACCATGCCGTTCTTATCCCTTTTCTCTTTTCGCTCGAAGGGGTCGCTGGATAATGCCGACGTGATACAGCTGCTGAAGAGGCGGTTGATATCCTCATCGTTCTGGAAGGCTTCTCGCGGCAACATACGGTATGCCAGGAAGAAATCTCTCACCGTCTGTACGGGATGACAGAACAATCGGGGAAAATACAGATGGATGCGGTCGCCGATACCCTCCGGCAGTTCGGCACGCAGGATGTCACGATAGCGACAGCTGATGTCGCGGGCCTTCAGGGTGGTCTTGGTGGCCGACGGGTAGAGGGTGTAGATGCTCTCGGCAAAGCGGTGCATCTTATTATAGTGTACGCTGCTGAAGGGGACGTTTCCGTAGGGGAAACACACATGGTACCAACGATTGCCGAATGCCTTCGGATAGGTGCAGCGCAAAGCCTTCAGATGGTAATAGGTGGCAATAGCATCCTGAGCGGTGGTGCAATAGATGACGGCACGGGCCTTCATGTCTTTGGTCTCGATAGGCACATCCACCTGTTCCAGTACGGTATTACCCTTGCTGTTCACGGTGGGCTGCCATTCCTTCGTGGTCTTACTGATATTGCCATCTTCGAGCTCTTCCTCTTCCAGTTCCTTGATAGCGGCAGCCACACCGGTACGGTCACTATTGCGGAGTTCTACGGCACGAAGGAAAACCTTATCGCCAGCCAACCAACGGCTGACCTTCGCGGGCGTATGTTCCTCGGTGGTACTGAATACCATCGGCGGCTGCTCTTCGATGGCGGGTCGGAAGATGCTACCGCAATCCTCCTTTTCGTCATCACACAGGGCGATAAAGATAGGGTTCCATGGGGTACTAATCAGTACCTCCGATTGCGGTTCACCCTGACGCGAAACGGCAGGAAGCGTCACCTTACCGACGGCCCACACCTTGAAGTCCTTCTGAATGTCCGACGGATGGAAATGCCAGGCTGATTCTTTATTCTGGGTGTCGAAACCATACTGTTCGATGCCGTCGCGACTGAGCCAGGTCGTACAACCGAGGGCTGCCAGGTCTTGTGGCGTGAAGTCAGTCTTAGGTTCAAAGGTAAGAACCTCCTGCGGACGGACGGCCACCTGTCGGAAGTCCCTATAACAGAGCGAGGGCCATTTCTCCTCCAGTTCCTCACGGGTATGGCCCGCATGCTCGGCGAGTTCCATACAGGTGTGTCGCAGATCCTCACCCACACAGATAAACGTCTGAGGCGAGTGGGAATCCTTCTGCCACCAATAGCCATAACCCTTCATGGCGGCATAGAGTTCGATGGCACCATAGCCACCACGCTTGGTCTTGGTACAGAACCAGTGTTCTACGGGCTTGCCATAGAGACCGCCACGCTTGCGCTGGTAGATAATGAAGTGGGGTGTGGACTTCTGCTGCTGACCAGACGACTGACTACCTGGGGCCGTCTTACAGAACGGACACCAACAGGCCAACTGACCTTCCTCGGTCTGTTGGTCGGCGGGTGTCACAAGCATCTGCAAAGGCAGCGCTGCCAATTCATCAATCAGTGGGTCGTAGATCATACGCCTTAATCCACGTCAGGTAACATCGAGAAACACTGCCATAAGGCCCATGAGGTACGGCGACAGTCGTAGGTGGCACTATGCACATTGCCTTCCTCCGGATAGGGAGGCATGGCATCATATACTTTCTTATGGTCTGCCAGACCGTCGTGATGCAACAGACAATAGCGGTCGCCAATCTCGGCAATGAAGGTACGGGCATCACGACAGTCGTGGAAGTGGACGGGGAAAACTTTCTCCATATCGTAGCGACGCAGGATGGTGCGCAGGATGCTCACGTCAAAGTCGGAGCCTTGCGCCCAGAGAATAAGCACGTCGGCCTCTGTAAAGTTCTTAACCTCACACAGCCAGTCGATGAAATTCGTCATCACCTCGCTCAGGGGATAGCAGTTGCCGGTCAGCACCTCACGTTTCACCTCTTCGGGTTTCTCACTCCACCATTTGACTGTGGACGGATTGAAATCGAAGCCGTCGGCCACACACGAACGGATATCCACCTTCGCCTCGAAGGGAGCAATAGCCTTGGGGAACAGCTCTTGGGCATCGACGGCATAGCGGTTAAATACTACGGCGGCCAACTGCAACACAGCGGCATTGCTCGCCAGGGATAATGTTTCGAAATCAAAGGTAATGTCAACGATCTTCGTCATAATTGTCAATTTTCAATTAGAAATTAAAGAATTTCGTCAGGTTCAACCATTGGAAGTGGCAGGGATGCAGACGTTTCAGGGTAGCTTCTATCAGCAGCTTCATGTCAGACAGCGAGGCGAAGCGGAAATTGGGCTCGTGCAGCGTGACCTCTATTCGCTGAAGGTTCTTACCAATGCGCCTGATGACATCGTGGGTCTCGCGGACGGTGACGCGCTGGGCAATGCCGTGACCACATCCTATCAGATAGTCGAAAGTGCGCGTGAGCAACTGACGATTGGCTCCGCGAAACTGGAAGCACACCTCACCGTCCTGTGCGTCTCTGTCATCGACCACTGCCACGACATGCAGCGGTCGGTAACTATCCTTCTGCGGCCTTCCCCTGCGGCATAGTTTCTTCACCAGAGCCTCCCTTCTCTATCTCACGCTCAAACTCTTCGATACATGCCTTCACACCGATGCGCTCGTAGTCGCTCCAGTCGTCGGTCGAGAACTTATTCAGCACGGAGTTCGAGCCCATGCCCATCTGGTTCATGTGTTCCGTGAACACCTTCTTCAGACCAAACGACATACCCAGCACTCGATAGAACACACCCTTGCCGTTCACCATTTCGTCGATGGTGGGCAACAGGTGGGTATCTACCCCGTCAGGGAAGATCTCGGCACGGTGGGCATCGATGAAGTCGCGCTTGATCTGATTGATACCCTTCAGTTCCCACTCGTGAAAGCCCTCCTTGAAGAAACGGTCGTAGGCAAAGTACTGCAAAGCGCCATACTTAGCCATCACCGCAAAGAGCACCTTCTTCTGAGATGGTGTAAGGTCGTTACACTCCAAGTGAGTTTTCGGCTCTGTTATTTTTTCAATAATCATATTGTATATTTGAATTTTTTTATTTAATTTTGCGCAAAGGTAAACATTTTATTTTGTCAAACCAAATATTATCTAAGTTTTCTTTCAAATTTAACATTTAGCGACAAATATCATATTTGAGATTCAGTACATATCATATAATATATAAGTAGGCATTTCGACGAATTGTTACAGATAGGTTTAGTTAAATAACATTAAAACGAAAAAGATTATGGATTACTCGTACAATTACAGGTTTCTCAGCGAGTTTCGCGAGGAAAACAAACTGTCGAAGCGTGACCTCCTGGAGGCATTAGGCAGTTCAGACTACACAGGCATCAACCGCTGGCTGGATGGTAAGACTCCCATCCACCTCACGGCCATGCTACGTTTGTGCAACTACTACAACATTCCCATGAGCCGTTTCTTCTTCGATGCCGACGGCGAGAGCACCCTGCACATCCTACCACCGGACGCAGACAGCCAGACCACACCCACCGACGACTACGGCATCAACAACACGGCGGGCAAATCGATCATCGAGACCCACATCACCACACGCCTCATTTCCTCCCAATCCCAGGAGCGCATGGTCACAAAGGGCCTCTTAGAAAAGGATCGTTACTACGTGGGTGGCGCAGCGGTGAATCATGGGGACACAATGGGGACTGTCCCTGCTGTGAGTAGCGATAGCGGATTACAGAGGGACTGTCCCCAATGTGTCCCTGGCTCCTCAGAGCCAATGCCTGAGTCAGAAGCTATCCTCCGTCTCAAACTCGAACACGCCAACGAGCTCCGTCAGTTAGAGCGCGACAGCCACGAGCGCGAAGATCGCATCCGTCGCGACTGTCAGGCACAGTTCGATGCAGAGCGCAACCGGCTCATGGATATCATCGAACGCCAGAACGCGGAACTGGCCAAACTCTATAACGAGGGCAAAGAGGGCGTGAAGTAACCGCCACCTTATTATTATATATACGCGCACAAATAGTAATCCCCGCCTGGCAAACACGAGCGGGGATTACAGTTTAATTCCTAAAACAAAACTACTACAAAACGAAGGTTTCCCTACGAATCGGAAAGAAAAGAAATTTAGTTCGATATGTCGTACTCGCGGTTTGATACGTTATAGTTATAGATGAATTTCTCTTTGTTCGAGTCGTGCAATCCCTCTACCAGGCACGGACACTGACTGCCAATATAGAACTTATCGCGATGCACAAAGAAGATGGGCGTAACCATATTGTATAGGAAGGCGCTACGCTCAGGATCTTCCTTCGGCACGTCACACTCCAACAGCGCAAACACCTCTTCCACCGTAATCACCGGCAGGGCTACCCTATCCTTCTCGGCCTTAATCGCCTTGCGCAACCACTGAGGGGCATCGGACTTCGACTTGCACGGCTCGGAACCGTAGTACTCCAAGAAAGCCACGAAGGTCTTGTTGTGCAGGGTCAGTTCTACGGCTGCTGCATCCTGCTCCTTATCATCAGTCAGTCGGTAGCCGATAATGGCAGCCCACTGAGCCAACGACTTCTGACCCTTCACCATCGGCCATGTCAGATGGTCTTTGCCGTAAGTCTTATTCCAGGTGTCAGAGGGATGGAAACGGTCATCAGGCAATACCAGAATATCGGAGCGAACCATACAGTTGGGCTCATAGATGCCGTTACCCTCTGCATCATCCAGACGCTTGCGCCACACACGGGGATCGGGCGTAACGTCACCAAACAACAGATAGTCGATACCACCGTCATAGAACTGCACGGGTGGCTCATACTCTGTGGCACCGTACTTCTTTGCGTAGTCGTCGGCACGCTCACACACACGGATCTGGCGCTGCATCAACTTCTTCAGTCGCTTGCCAGCCTTGCTCTCTACATCACACCAATAGAAGTGTTTGCATTTGTCAATAACCAGTTTTTCAGCCATATCGGGGAAAGATTATATTATTTGGGCGCAAAGATACAAATTATTTTTCAATATCGAGTCATTTTCCCCGATATTATATATGTTAAATTTTACATCATATTAGAAAATAATAACAATTTTATTTCGTCAATTCAAATATTATGTTTATCTTTGCCGACAAATTCAAATATCATATAAGATGACCAGGAAAAAAAAGAACCAAGACATCCTCGAAGATGCGAAAGCAGCGAAAGAGGCCGGTGCATCACTCTACGATTTCGTGATTACCCAGAAGGTCGATGCGTTTGTGGCTGCCTACCAGCCGGTAGATCGTGAGTCGTTAGCCACTCAGCGTTTCGACGAAACGCGCCTGCGTACCTTCTTCAAGGCATACCCCTGTACCCTGGGCGACCCGCTGACCATCTATCTCTCCCTGCTCGAAGGCGAAGGCTTCTTTATGAAGGTCTCTACGATGAACGAGCCCGTCATCCTCGCCACCGAACGCGCCACCGAGTCAGAAATGCTCAAACTGGATATACTCTAAGGTCACACAGATCTCACAGACAACACAGATTTTACTAATATTATACGATTATGGAAGAAAATTTTTTGAATTTCTGCGCACAGGAACTTCAGCAAGCAACATGCGAGGCTATTGTGAAAGAGGACTGGATTAAGCCTATCCTGGGCAACATGACAAAGGCTGCCAGCAAGGGAGTAATGAACGGTGTCATCTTCGTAAAAGACCACGAGGCCCTGAAGGATGACAACAACATCACCAAACTTTGCTTCTTCTTCCGTCAGAAGGGTTTCTTTGTAATGGTGAACCACAACGACGAAAACGGTCAGTTTATCAATGTCTCTTGGGATTGGAATGCCGACAAACAACGTGCCATTGACCTTGCGGAAGCCATCGGCGACCAGCTGCTGTTAGCAGTAGAGGGAATGACCGGCGACATTGAGAACATCAACGAGATCCTGGGCAACTATGCCATCGCTCAACTCAAAGGCGAGTCAAAAACTTACCGCAAAGCCATTGAATTGATTGAGTCACGTATGGCCGAACCAACGACAGAGGAATGATCGTACATCGTTTTATGTCTCGCGAGGAATACATCAAACTGATGACGGGTCAGCAGTTGGTGAATCACAGTAAGCACGAAGGCAACCGTACCAAAGCGGTTGGCTTCTGCTTCACTCAGGATGACCCCGACAAAGCCATTCACTATCTGAGTGGATGCGTCGATACTGATGTATGCCTGACATTCGAGTTCCCAGCAGAGCGCCTGAAACCCGTCAAAGCCATCTATCGCGACTACGAGCACGACGATAAGCTGATGACACGCCCGATTATCCCCTACAACTACGACGATGTTCCTACGATGGAAAAAACGGAGTACTGCACCACAGCCTACGACATTTCGATGTGCCGAGTGATCAACGTCACCACCAAGTACAACGTGATACCAAGCCGTCGCGACTTCGAACAGGTGATAAAGGTGCTACATGGCGAGAACCAAATGCGATTTGAAATAGAACTAATGAGTAACCCAAAATACCGTCGAGGATGAGTAACCGTACATCAAAGATAACCATACAAGAGGCATACGACGAATGGAGCCAACAGGACGGCAGTAAGGAGTTCGCCATTAAGACGCGCAACGTATTCAAGAATACCTGGAAGCATCTGGATATGAACATGCCTTGCAACGATGTGACCTTGGCCAAACTCCATGAGGCATGTAATCAGGCACCAGGATTGCCAGCCGATAAGATTAAGGCTGCATCCGTCATGGTGCATGTACTCCGCTATGCCCACACACAAGATCCTGCGGACTGTCCCCTACCCTCATTCGAATATTCCGATATCACGACCGGAATGTTCGAGACTGTTAAAGCGGGTAGAAAATTTCGCGAGAGTGTACCAAAATTGACCGAAAGCGTATCAAAATTGCCAAAAAACGATCCAAAATTGACCGAAAACGTTCCAGAATTGCCAAAAAGCGTAGAAAAATTGCCCAAACCTAAAAAGCAGGTGGTCAAAAAGAGTGGTCAAAAAGTGGTCAAAAAGACTGCGAAAAAGTCAAAAGTTGAACCTAAGAAGGAACAAAAAGGGAACATTCGCCTGACGAAGGATGGCAAACGATATAACCCTTCGAGGGAGCGTAGGCAGATTGCTCAGATTGATCCGAGCACGATGGAGGTCATTAAGGTATGGCCCACACTCAGCGAACCAGAACGTGCGCTGCGCGTGACGTCACTCTGGAGAGCTATCGCCAACCGTCGCCCGTCAGGTGGTTACTATTGGTGCGACTTCAGCGACATCGACACCTTCGAACCCTCAGAGTCACGCAAGAAGCCCGTCATCTGTCACAAACCCGTCACCATCAGCAAAGATGTGGAGTTTGTCGCTCCTCCTACCAAACCAAAGAAAGAGGAAGCGCCATCCGACGGCGTACACATTGGGAATGTACCGGAACAAAACCCTGCACTCTCTGAATGTACCGACAAAGCACTCATCGACGAACTGAAATATCGTGGCTGGCACGGACATATTCACCTTACTATCGACGTTTACCTATAACATATTTTATTATGGCTACCAAATGCAAAGGCAACGGATGCCTACTCAAAGGCTCCTGCCAACTCTTCGACTGGAACAGCACCGACGAAAACGCGATGGATCACTGCGACCCCGAAACCCGCGAGTGCTACATCACACGGGATTGATTTTCGACCACGAATTTCGCGAATTATACGAATTATATTAATTTCTTAAAACAAAACAATTATGAAACAAGAAAACGTAAATTACCCCCCCCTAAATGACTTGGAGGGTATGACGGTAGATGAGCTATTTGCTCTCCGTCAAAAGTGCCGTGAGGTGCGCGACAACATTTTCCACCGCACGAATGAAGAATCAGACAACACCCAGGCGAAACTCCGTAGAGAGTACCACATCGAGCGCCACCATTTTGATATGCAGCTCGACGAACTTCGCCGACAGTTTGATGAACTGAAACCCAAACAGGGTGAACCGGCAGCCAGAATAGAAATGGCCGACATCCGCACAAAGATGACCGAACTGAAATATCAGTTTTCGTGCAAGCGTGAGGACTACGAGGCTAAACTGGCTCAGAGTGCAACAGAACGTATGCGCAAGCGTGCTCAGGCTCAACTCGAATATGAGAATGCAGAGATTGCCGTCTGCAAAGCCATACGCGATAAAAATGGTTTCCTGAGCTTAGGACTACCCAATCAGAGTGTCGTTCGCACAGCCGATAACCCCAATGGAACTACATCTGAAGATTAACGACGTGGTGGGAATGGATGACGATGGTAAGCACGTCATCCGTTTCCCAGCCGAAGATCTGAAAGCGGCATTGCTCGAAAAGCCTGGCTGGGTCATCGATGAGATTGTACGCCCACTGATGCAGACGAATACCCGCATGATAGCCGAAGCACTCGACAACAACGAACTGCGTAACACCATCTATATGCAGGAGCAAGCCCGACGGGAGGGCATCAAGGAAAAGCGCGAGCGTAAACGCCTCTTTGAGATTGAGCGACAGCGACGCGAGGATCAGCATAAGGCATCCATCGCTACCCGCAAGGCCCTCGACTTCTACCACGATGTATTAGGAATTGAAGATTGAATTATGAGTAAACCCAAAGTTTTAGCACGAGGAGTAGAGTACTACGAGGACACGGACACGCTGCTGCTGATCCGCTGTCCCAAATGTGGCAAAGAAAACTATGCACCGAACGTCGCCAAAGGCATCTGCACCTGGTGCGGCTACGATGCCCACGAACTATTAAAGAAGTAGGTTATGGCAAAGATACATTTCATTCAGGCGATCGAGATACCCGACACGATAAGTCCAACGATATTCAATCTGGATGTCGTGGAAGCATGCCATAAACTCAAAAACGGCGAAGTTCTCTATGAACTACGTGAAAAGCAGCTATACCCCAACGGCGAACGTAGAAGTTGCAAGGGCGCTTTCGTAAAGAGTGGGCAAATGCTCTGCCAGGACACCGAAGGCTGGTGGCACGGACTATCAAAAGAACATTATCAAGAAATCATTAACTCATATACTTATGAATAGAAAAATCAGAATTATAGATGAAAACAGCCCTTATTACGGTAAGGAGGGCGAAGGTCATCTTTGCTACTACGACATCCTGCACGGAAAGAAAATTAACGGCGAGATACAAGACCTCTATTGGGTAATTATCGACGGCAAAGAGTTGAACTTTAAGAGTTTCCAGGTTGATGTCAACTACTACCACCAACAGGAGGATGACGAATACCGCGAGAAATACGGTTATGGCAAAGGTGATGAAGTTCAGGTGTTGGAAGTTCAAGAGGTCAGCAGCATGGCACGCGACTTTAAAGAACACAATACGCATGTCATCAGAAATATATCATACTCCTGCGGATTGGTATATTTCGAAGATGGCATCACCTGTGTACGCTGGCCCAAAGTGAATGTCGTAAAGAGGGCTGAGAATGTTAATTGGAAACGATAAAACTATTTAATTATGGCATGTGATTGTATCAGCAACTTCAATAAACTTTTGAAGGAGAAATTTAACGAGACAGCCACCGTAAATAGCGAGGTACTGTCCGGACGTGTGATTGTAAACGGCATTTACCACAAACCAAAGTATAAGGGTAAGCCAGGTGAGTATCAGCAGAAGTGGGAAGAGGTAGCCCTCTGGCCTAAATACTGTCCCTTCTGCGGAAAACCCTACGACATCAAGGAAATCTATGGCCCCGATACAGTAGAACTGAAAGAGAACCTTTATTGCACCCACGTAGAGCTGAATAATTGGGACTATGACGACAAAGACCAGATGCGTCCAATAACCTACGAACTGAGTTTCCGCTACTATGGCGTAGAGGTGTCAGCCTATATCTCTATCATCAGACTACAGAAACATGAGGTGGACTTTAGCATGGTAGAATGCGATGGCGACCTGATGGAATCATTCGAGAACCTTTTCCGCGATAGCGGCGAACTCTGTGAGAAAATCTTCGAGCTCTGCAAAAAGCATTGGGACGAAGTAGAGGGTAAAGATTCAGAATACAACTACGACGGCACCCGTCAACCATAACGCTATGGAGTATAACGACGATGGAGTACCCCGCTGGGTAGAGCGGTTCTATAACGGACTGTGGGACATTCTGAAGGTGTTGCTGATTATCGGCTTTATAGCTGCTATCATCTTCGGGCGCATCCTCTTCGATAAATGGTATTTTAGTTGGTTAATGAAATAATTATGAAGAAACGAAACTATAAGAGAATCTTTCGCCCTGGCACTCTGATGAGAATACAGGGAAGCAACTGTGTGTTTATGTCGCTCGGTCTCAATCCGAAAAACAACAGACAGATATTTTCCTTCAACGGCATGGATATCGTAGAGCGCAAGCCTGTGACCCGTGCTGATGGACGCGCACGCCCTGCTAACAAATGGGAACAAAACACCTATTGGGCCGTATTGAAGGAAATCACAGCCAAACAGGACAGCCTACACATCAAAAAAGTGTGGACTCCTGAAGCAGAACAAATGATTCGTGAAAAGCTGATGAGTGACTACGCTCAGGCCAATAACATGATAGACTATGCCAGTCGTGCTGACAAACCTATCAATGGTGGTTTTATCAAAGAAAAAGAGTCCGTTGACTCCATGATTAAAGTCATCAGAGAAGCATTAGGAATAAAAGATTGAAGTTATGAAGAAACTTAGCAATATACTTAGTTGGGCCATCAACATACTGCTGTTTGGTGGACTCGCATTCTTTACGGTAGCGTTTTTCATTCGTGGCGATATGTTTCATGCCATTATCGATTTGCTCTACCTTCTTATCATCGTGAGCAACGTCGTTTTCCGTCACCTCTATAATAAGATGAAGCGCGAAAACGAATCTCTCCTGGAGGGTGGCAAAGTGCTGGTAGAACAGAATGCAAAACTGACGGAACAGTTGGCCGACATCAACGATCCATTCAGAGATAACAGAGAATTAAAAATACGCACAGCCTCCGTTAGAATGGAAACAATTACTGGTTTTATCAAATACGAGAGAGACTTTGTAATAGAGTGTAGTAACGAGGAACGGTCACGAAGATATAAAGACATCGAACATACCGCTAAGTATAATTTGTTAATGGATATCATCGACACCGAAATCATATCCACCAAACATATTACAGACGATGAAGGCAAAAGGCGATGTATTGCTGAGATCATCGTCGGCGTAAAGAGCGACAAACCCATTGATGAAATCATTAAATCATAAATCAATGATTGAGCCAAACAACATATACCAGGGCGACTGTCTGGAGGTGATGGACGGGATAGCTGATAAGAGCATCGATGCCATTATCTGCGATCTGCCTTACGGCGTATTGAACAAAGGAAATAAACACGCTCAATGGGACGTGGTAATTCCCTTTGCTCCGCTGTGGACGCATTACGAGCGTATCATCAAACCACACGGTGCCATCGTACTCTTTGCCTCTGGTATGTTTACGGCCCAACTGATGATGAGCAATCAGAAGCTATGGCGCTATAACCTGGTATGGGACAAATGCCGTGCTACGGGATTCCTGAATGCCAACCGCATGCCATTGCGCTACCACGAGGATATCTGTGTGTTCTATAAGCAGCTGCCGGTGTACCATCCTCAGATGGAGGCATTGAATGGGCGCGAGCCAAACCACTCGCAAGGTCATGCCACCGAGGTAGAGACCAACCAGTGTTATGGCAACATGAAGCGCATCAATCCCACCTATACCGATAAGAAGCACCCACGTAGCATTATCACCATCCCAGCCATCCATTGCAGCGAGGGCCAGAAGCATCCCACACAAAAGCCCGTGGATCTAATGCGCTATCTCATTCGCTCATATAGCAATATGGGGGGGTAATTCTCGACAATACGATGGGATCAGGCACCACCTGCGTAGCTGCTATCATCGAGCATCGCAAATACATCGGTATAGAGCGCGACCCTTATTGGTTCGACTACGCCCAAAACCGGATAAAAGAAGCAAGCCGACAACTGACATTTGATTTCGATATTTATTAATATGAGCCACATTACTATATATAATAAAGAGACAGGAGCAAAGGTAGGCGAATGCGAAGGCTGCCTGACTACGCACATCCCACCGGAGGAACCACAGCCGAAAGTGCAGCGCGTCTGCATCACGGCCTATGGCAACATCGACATATCAGCATTAGTCGAAGAGACGAAACGCCTGAAGGCGAAGCAGTGCAAGGAGCGTAAGAAGATGCTCTGGTACGTCACTCATGGCTACGATATTGCTCTACACGTCACGGTGGTTTATAAGGGAGGCTTTCAGCACGAACAGCTCTTTATCATCGACCGTCCACGTCACCTGAAAGCGATGCTTCGCCAACTGCGTTTCATTCCGGAATGGGAGCCATTACAACTAATGCGCATTCCACGCTATAAACCCAATCCTGCATGGGAGCGTATCTTTGGCGATAATAAGGATCTGATAGAGACTACAAAAATTCTCCTGAAGAAATTAGAAGTTGACCCAAGACTATACGAATAATGATTGCAATAGACTATTTTCGTTCAAAGGAGTTTGATATACCTGCTGATTACAGGTACTACAGACATCTAAAAGGTAAAACCAAGTATAAAGCAAAAAAACATGGCAAAAGAAGAAATCATCGTACCAAAGGAACTGGAAGAGGACATTGAGCATGTAGCCAACGGAGAGTGGCACATGATAGAGGCAAAAGGCATCAAGAGAGGGAACCAACATAAAGGTTTCCACACCGTTTGTCTTATGGAGCAAGAGGAGTTCAAAGCCTTCGTGAAACGACTCCTATCCACAGGTATCAAAGCCGGTATTGAATATTCAAGAAATCATTAATTCATTATGGCAAACGAAGAATATGTTTACTGTCATATCCTCTGGGTCGATAGCGTAAAGCATCGCCTGTTTTGTCTGGATAAAATGTGTGGGCCTATACGCGGTCTGACAAAGAACGAATATGAACATCTGAAGCCAAAGGTGGAAGCCTTGAAACTCGACGACTTCAAGATGATTCCTAAGATGTGGCCAACAATGAAGGGCCTGACAAAAGAGGAAATCGAAAAAGACATCTTATATATAAAAGACTGGTTTAAAGAATTTGAAGCCCATCCAGAACAATTAGGTAAAGACCTTCAGGATATCACTTACCGTCTCATGCCAACAGCCGGTATGCTGACATATAGCAACGATCACCGCTATGAAGATGTCTTTATTGCTGAAGGTTATCTAAACCCTTGGGGAAAGTCATGGAATTGGACGGAAGGCTACGTGGCTCCAAAAGATATACGCGATCAACTTTTCTTCCAGGTAGAACCGTACCCACAACCAACAAACGGGGAATTAGTATTATCCAAGAAATCCCGCGAAGAATTTGGCAGAAAGATGGCCAAGGAAATGCCAAAGATAAAAAAGCTACTCAGCAGCGAAGGGCTTTCCGAAACCCTCAAACGTTTTATTCCTTCACCACCTACCAGTGAGGAACAGGAAGCATGGAAACGTCAGGTGCTGGCTTACCCTGGTTTTAAGAAGATGACGATTGAAGTAGAGCTGTCCTATCCAGATTGCGACACCTACGACGCAAAAGACTCTTTCGAGTTTGTAAGTGAAAATATTCAGGACTGGCTTAACGCCAATCTCTCTGATGGTGATAACCGTCTGAGGATTTCCCGTTTATCAGTCACCTGCGACAAACAAACAATAAAAACTCATTAATTCATAAATTTATGGAATATACAAAAGGAAGTTTGGAGGGCAAAGAAGTCCTGTGGGATGTGGCCCTGAGAAGCATCGGAATATTTCTATCCGACGAATATGTACTACGCTTTACAAAACTGATGAACCTCGCCAGCCAAAAGGGACTGGGTAACATCAAACTCGATGACACCACCGACATCGAATTTGAAGCCCGCGAGGAAATTAAAGCCAGGCACAAGAAAGAACTTGAACACGAATCTCACAAATCGGACGAATGAAAGCAATAGTACTACACGAAAATCTTTGGTGGTGGGGAAAGAGCTATACCTTCATCGCATCGGACGGCAGGGCGATGGTCACACTGTCACTCGATGACGAAAACCCTCGCGCCGGATATATCAATTCGCTCATGGTGTTCGAGACCGACAGACAACAGGGCATTGGTACCGCTCTGATGAAAGAGGTGGAAGCCTTTGCCCGCAAGTTGGACTTGGGTAGCATCTATCTCGATGCCCGCAAAGGGACATTCCTCATTGACTGGTATCGCAGACTCGGTTTCAGCATCTACAACGACAACTGCGAACACACCAAAGGCAACTGTGTAGCCATGTGTAAATGGTTAAAAGAAGCATAGCGTATGAAACAACTCATTATTCAGGTCATACTCCTGGGTGTTTCCATCTTCGGGCTGGTGATGATGTATCTCTATGCCTACTACCAGGATCAAGACCGTAAAAAAAGAAAGAAGAAATGACAGATAAAGTAACCCCACAACAGGTTAGGGCTATCAATCGCATGCTGCACGATCCGGAAAAGCATGCTCAGGCCCTCATAGCCATGCGAGATATGCAACGACGCTTAGGCGAACAAATGGAAAAACGTAGAAGAAATGAAGAATAAAGATTGGACTGGAGGCAGCGCCTCCGTATTCAAAGGCATCAGTGCCAGCAACCATGCCGATGGTGATCGAGTGGCACAGGATTACTATGCCACAGAGCCGAAGGCTACGGAGTGGCTACTGAAGCTGGAGCACTTCGATGGGCCGATACTCGAACCGGCATGTGGTGAAGGGCATATTGCCGAAGTACTTACGAGGGGGGGGGTATTCCGTCATTTCCAGGGATATCATCGATCGCGGCTATGGCGAAGTGGCAGACTTTCTGGCTATCGACAACGTGGAATGGTCGGGCGATATCATCACAAACCCACCCTACGCCTTTGCTCAGGCGTTTGTGGAGAAAGCCTTGGCCATTATCCCCACTGGTCACAAGGTGGCGATGTTCCTCAAACTCACCTTCCTCGAAGGTAAGGCCCGCAAACACCTCTTCCAGACACAGCCACCGGCACGAGTATGGGTCAGCAGCTCACGTCTGCTCTGTGCTCCCAATGGTGACTTCGCCAACGTTAAAGGCTCCGCTGTCGCCTACGCCTGGTTTGTCTGGGAAAAAGGTTACAAAGGGGACACAGTTATTAAATGGTTTAACTGATTACGAATTATGGAGCGCAAGAAACGAGAGACCATCAACGAAATAGAGCAACATGCAAGGGATTTGCAAGAGCGGGGATATGTTGACACCCGCTTTGCCAATGCCGGTAGCATCTGCCATGACCGTTCATCGACTGGAACCAGAAAGAACGGACAGAAATACTTCCACGACCGCTGGGTAGGTGAGTTCCAGGTGGGCGACGTGAAGTTTCGCTATAAGAACCGCGACCGCATGGCCGTAGAGGAATGGGTGAAGGCTGTGCGCTCCGGACGCATTCGCCCTTGGGACAATAAGGCTGATTGGTTGCTGATGGAACAGAAGAAAGATTTGGAGGCACAATATGGCGAGAAGATATGCTGCGCTGCTGAAGAGTCATATCTCATGTTTATGTACCATAACGATCACGACTTAGGGCCTATCAAACAGTACATGACGCACAGACTGATGCCACACCTTACTTATTATTCATGCCACACCCTGCACATGGGACAGGATAGCGCCCTTGCCAGCGTCAAACACTGCATCGCTCTGTTGCTGACTGAAATCACAGCGGGAAAGCCCGTCACCAATTTCACTAAGGCTGCCAAACGCATGATGCGCGTCCGTAAGTCTCATGGTAGCTTCTGGTACTACGAGAAGGCACCACGCGATGTAAAACTCATTGTCGATGGCATTGACTACAAACCCCTCGCCGAAATTTACCAACTGACGCGAGACAACAGAATTTAAATTCATTAATTCATAAATTCATAAAACGATGAAAGTAGTATTGATTCAAGGAATAGACGATAGAAAATTCCGCATAGAGCCGGAAGCCAGCGAGATTAAAAATCTGGACGGACTTCAGGACTTGATAAAGGACACAGTATCGAAGGCACTGGATGCAGCCGATATGATTTGGAAACAATTCCCAGACTTCAAACAGATCACCCTCGATACCACCACCGATGAAGAGCGCAAACTCATGGCCATGGCATCAAGAGCCAAAGGTGGAAACTAACCACTTACAGATTAAGACGATTCAAAACTGCTTAATATGCAAATAGGACTTGTGGACGTGGACGGACACGCCAAAAAGAAGAAATGGGGAGCCACGATTTACCCTAACCTCGCACTCGGAAAGATTGCGAGATACTGGCATAATAGGGGGGGGCAAATCGAGTGGGCCACACCCATGAAACACTATGATATTATCTACATGTCGAAGGTGTTCAACTTTACACCCGACGATACCTTTATCTATCAGGCCGACAAAATCATCAAGGGAGGCACCGGCTACGACATACACTCTACCCTACCCGATGAGATAGACCGGCTGCAACCACTCTACGACATCTATCCAAACGTACCGAAAGATACGGCCTACGGTTTTCTGACTCGCGGCTGTCCCAACAAATGCCGTTGGTGTGTGGTACCAAAGAAAGAGGGACTGATACGCCCATACATGGATGTGGACGAAATAGCCATTGAAGGCCGTCGTAAACTGGTGCTGATGGATAACAATATCCTGGCTGCTGGCGACTACTGCTTGCAGCAGCTACGCAAGATCATCGAACGAGGCTACCGTGTGGACTTCAATCAGGCACTCGATGCACGACTGGTAACGGATGAGATAGCACAGCTGCTGGCCAAGGTGAAGTGGCTCGATAACAACCGCATCCGTTTCGGTTGTGACACCCACGCCCAGATAGAAGAATGTGAGCGGGCGATGGAAATGATAAACAAATACGGTTTCACGGGTCAGTATTTCCTTTATACTATGCTCACCTCAGACTTCAGGGAATGCTACGAGCGCATCGTACACTGGTGGCACCGTACACAAGAGACACGGGCTGCACACGAAGGCCGTTACGTCTATCCACATGCCCAGCCCTACCGTGACCCAAACAATCCCCGCCACATCATTCCGCAATGGCAGAAAGATCTGGCGGGATGGGTGAACAAAAAGGCGCACTTCGTCGCCCATTCGTTTGAGGAGTTTGAACCACGAAAGGGATTCAGATGCCGACAGTACCTTCAGGACTTCGGCCTATAAGTTCCACTTCTTTTTCTTCCAGCGCACAACGAAGCCGACGATGACGGCGAGGACTACCACATTGATGAGCGATGTGAGCCAGTCATGGAAGCTCTGGTAGAGCGATGGCGTATGAGCCGGACGGATTACCTCTTTGTGGTACGAGGTGGTGTCGCTTTCCTCTTTGGCGGTCTTTTCCAGCAACAGTGCATAGAGCGAATCGATACGCTCCTGGCATGTCAGAATGCGCTGCTCCTGTTCCTGAATGATACGCTGCTGACGAAGTTCCTCCTGGCGGTCGGTCTTACGGTTGATGGTACGGGCCTCCTGCGTCACCTTACGACCCAGCGAGTCGATCCACGACGTGACGGTTTCCTGAATCTGCTCGGTCTGCTGTTCGTTAGCCGTCTGATGGCTTAGTTCCTGTTGGAGTACCAGATGGAAAAGGGAGTCGATACGGGTCTGCTGCTGACTGACGGCAACCTGTAACGACGCGGATAGAGAGTCAGCCTTGCTATGGTGGCTCTCGGTCTGATCGACGACCACCTGTTTACCGGCACAGCCGATGAAGGCACAGACGATGGTAAGGATGACCCACGAGGCAAACGCGGCCTTCAGCAAGGTTACGGCATGGTCGAGTTCGCGCTTAATACGGTTCTGACGGGAGTAATACTGACGGTCAGGACGCTGCTGTTCTAAAATCGGTGATTCTTTCTGCATAGCTATAATATGTTTGATTACAGCACAAAATTACGGAAAGAAACACAGATGGTCGTGACTTTTTACGAACACGGATTGCACGGATGACACGGATAGATAAAAATTTAGGGGTAAAACTCCGTAACGGTTTACCCCTAAATCCTTTATTTCAGCTTACGGATGATGGCCGGTCGTATCTTCGACAGACCAAGCGCCACGCGACATTTCTCACTGAACACCTCATAGTCGGGCGACGTATCGAGCGTTTTAAGGTCGTCAACCGTCGGAAAAATGTAAAAGGCTCCATTATACAGCCCAAGGTATTCCGTGCGCTCTAAGACGGGTTTTATGGCTCCCTGATGCTCATTTACCAACTGTTGCCATAACTCTGCCTTCACACCAGGCTCTAATGGCTCTGGCTCCGGCTGGAGTTCCTGCTCGGTAAACAGGTTGTATTGTTTCTCCTGCTCTATCCGTTTGCGCTCATCTTCCAGCTGCTTATCCTTGATCCACGTCGATAGCAACGTTACGATGTATTCAGCCACATGGTCGGGCTGCTTCTTCTCTACGGCACGCTCCACCCCATCGTAGGCATAATCCTTGAAGTCCTCAAACCATTCGTCCTGTACCTCCTTCAGCAGCTCAACCATTTCGTAGGGCTTCAGGTCGGTGTACTTCGTGGTGAGCGACATGATAAGACTCTGCTCCTGGTTGTGCCGTTGCTTGCGCCATGCCCGTTCGATGCCCAATGGCCCAGGCACCAAGGTAAACTCAATGTGCGACGGATTACCCTTCAGACGGCCATCCTTACGCAATGGCTCGTAGGTGAATGAAAAATCTATCTTACTATCCTTCGATAGTTGATCCATTTCCAATCGCGAGGGCTCCAGTATCAACGACTTCACCTTACTATATTTATGGAAGGGGTTATCCTGCGGTTTGGCACCGTCATGCGTCAGCAAATACGACTGGTCATCAATACCCAAAAACTCGCAGAACTGCGGATAGTCCACCTCCTTACGTCCACTTTCACGGAAGGTAGAGAGGTAGATATAGATACGCGGTGTGCGCTGCTTCTTAGCCATCTGACCAATCTTTGCTACGTGGTCGGTATAGCCCTTATCCATCGACAGGAAATCATTCACATTCTCCTTATCCATCTTGATACGGATTTTGCCGGTACGCAGTCCTGTGCTCTCGTTCGTTACCATGGTGATACGCGAGAACAGGTTGGCAAAGGTGTACTCAGTCTTGGTACCAGACTTCGTTTCAATCTTCCGGAGATAACCCATGCGTAACGTCAGCAAATCTTCCAGCGCGTTCACCAATTCCGGATAGTGGCCAGGCGTTACACCCAAGTCTTTGGCATCTATTTCAAACTCCAGATTGGTATTCATTTCCTCCTCGGCAAACAAGGGGAGCCAAAGCTGCTCACCAGGTTTGTGCGCGTCGGCACTCTTGATGATACGATCCTGCAAGTGGTCGAGCACACCCAGCAATACCCTTTGGTGCATCGTCGAGAAGTCGCCCGACACCTGAGCAAACACACGAGGGTTATACAACCACTGTTGGTCGCGCAGATCCTTGATGATAGCATTGTCGCTCTTCATCAACTGAGGCATTGTCTTTTTAACTCGTTTCTTAGCCATAATATTTATTTTCGTTACGGAGTTTTACCCCTAAATCATTTCGTTACGGGATTTTACCCCGAAAGTTACCTATTTTATCCCCTTTGGGCCAAATCGGTTACGGAGTTTTACCCCGAAAGTTACCGAATTTGACCCCTTAACCTATTGGAAACCCTTTGTATATCGTGGTTTCAGGTTCCCTATAAATATATAAATATACTTTATAAACGTCATAATTGAACTTCTATATATCTTATTATAAGAAAATTATAGTATTTCAGCCGTTTAGGGGGTAAAACTCCGTAACGGTTTGCACCATTTAGGGGTAAAACTCCGTAACGTAGGGGGTAAAACTTGGTAACGGATTGCCCATTTCCCAAAATTCTGTGATTTCGCACAAGCCTTATATTTAGGGGTAAATCTCCGTAACCATGAACTACTAACTATGAACCTTCAGGTATTCTTCTATCGCCTGGAGCACGATGTCACCAATAGAGAGGCTGTTGCCCTCCTGCTGACTCTGCATCTTGATCCGGTTCAGCTGCTCATACATGGTGAAGGGAATGCGCGTCTGCACATTCTTCACGCCCTGCTGTGAATACTGACTGAAAACACCCGTAGGCTTGGTGCCCTTTGGAAGGTTGGCAGGCTGCTGGGTAGCAACAGACTCAGCCGTTTCCTTCTGCATACTCTCCATCATGGCCTCGTGTTCCTGAATGGCAGGCGAACCGGCCACGATACTCTTTTTCTTATTCGGTTTCTTAAATGAGTTTGGCATAATCTATAATCCGTTAAATCCGTAAAATCTGTGGTCGTTACTTTTCTTCTGTGGTCAGAAGTTCAGAGATAAATTCATCGTAGTCCTGAGCTGCTGTGCAGTCCGGTGCATAGTCGAAGATGTCCTGATGCTGGAACTGGCTTTCACCCACCTTCACACACTGACGGATGCGCGTCTGGAACATGTTGGCATCGTAGGTGTCGCGCAAAAACTCCGAGGTCTCGCGGGCCAGTTTCGTGCGCTCATCAGCCATCACTATCAGGAGTCCACGCATGGTCAGGTCGTGGTTTAGTTTGCGCTTAACATTTCGGTAAGCCTCTATCATGCGTCCTATACCGTCCACACTGAGCGAACCCAACTGCACCGGAATAATGACACCCGTAGCCGCTCCGAGAGCGTTGAACGTGAGTTCTGACAGAGCGGGCGCACAGTCTATCAGCACATAGTCGAACAGATCTTCCACGTAGTCCTCTGCCTCACGACTAATAGCGTCGGCACCCATATACAGGTTATCCATATCCAGAATGTCGTTACCAAAGAGCGATGCCAGCACCAACTTCGACTGCATCTGACGATGGAGGTCGGGATCGATGTCCGACAGTTGGGGCGATGCAGGCACATAGAAGAGTCCCTGCGGATTGCGGTACACCGGCAGATGGTTGTTGTCGCCATCACGTAGCGCGTCGGCCACGGTCAGCGTCGAATGCTTCTGCTCATGGTACTGCTTCATCTTATCACGCCATCCTAAGAGCGATGAGAGATTACCCTGCGGGTCGAGGTCGATGCAGAGGATGCGTAGCGACGGGTCGCGACGGAGCAATCCTGCTGCCACGTTCTGAACGGTAGTGGTCTTGGCCACCCCACCCTTGTTATTCGCAAAAGCGATGATTTCTTTCAGTTTCATAAACTTATGATTTAATGATTTGATGAATTATTTCTTTCCATAGTTCTCTGGCGCAATGCCCTGCGAGGCATTATCAGCCTGAGCGCGTTTCAGTTCCTTAATCATGCCATAGTCGGCAGAGCCCTGCGGGGCCTTCGAATAGAGTAGTTCCGGACGGCGCGACGGATCGATAGTCGTATGACCCAATCCTCGCTTCTTCGGCATCCAGGGACGCAGTTCGGGGTCGTATTCCTCCTGCCACTCTTCCACCGGCTGCATATTGATCATACGAGTGGCACGCTCGCGGCGCTCCTTCGAGTTCCAGATGTTCTGCGCCCACTCAGCCATCGAGTCGAGGGTTTCCAACACACCATGCTCACCCGTCCACTCAATATCATCCCATTCGTTCTGTCCCAGCGCGTCGAGACAGCCCAAGAGTTCCAGATAGGCATTCAGTCCTGGCACCTTCACAATCACTCGCGGCTGGTCAAACTCTTCGTCATATACCCTACCCTGCCCTTCTATCAGCTCTTGGATAGTAATGCCCTGACGCTGTGCCTCACGCTCATTCTCGAATGCCTGGTTGCGCTGCTCCAGCCATGCCAGTCGAGCCGTCTCTTCACGTTCGGCGATGGCCCAATTACGGTCGTTATCCTTGGCGCGTCCCAAATTGGTACGAAACGAATGCACCTTACATACCAGATGGGGCGCACGAGTGCTGATGATACAATCGCCCAGGTCGTTGCGTGCCTGAATCTTCGTCACGATAAACGGCCCATGAAACTGCATACCCGTCATAAAGTGCTGCGAGTACTGCGATAGCCCACCGTCCCAAATCTCCAACGGTGCTACCTGATTTTCTCTTCTTTCCTTTGCCATATATTTATGAATTTTTCGATTAAATGAGTACAATAAAATTTATTTTAATTGTCGAATGTGAGAAAAATCGACGTTAGTCAATTTATGATTTTATGAATTAATGACTTAATGAATTATCCTTTGAATGCACCCACTAAAACCGGAGCCAGGAACACCGAGGCTGCCAAAGCTGTGATTCCGCACACTGCTATAACGAGCACACCCACAATGGCGGCACCAATCTTTAGGGCCTTACTCTGCTTATTCGAACTTTCTGCTTTTTCTGCGCTTTCTGCGGGAATAACATTATCCGTAGTCACTTTATTCCCCGTTTGGTTCAATTCCAGCCCCGTGACGGTCTTTTCTCTGGCCTCCTGCTCCATCGCACCACGACGATCCTCACAAGCCTTCACAGCGGCCTCTAAGTCGGCTGCCGTAACTTCTGGCACTACATTCGTGTCATTCGTGAAATTCGTGGTTTCTTCTTCTACGTCATCCGTTTCATCCGTGCAATCTGTGTTCGCTTCTTCCTCAGACGTAAACCAATCCTTTGTCTCGCTCTCCTCACCCTCGAAGTCGATACCCTCCAATGGGTCGGCCATATCCGTGCAATCCGTGTTCGACTCTATAACGCGGTAGATCGTCGGGCGCACATCGTTCGCCAGTCCTACCTCCACCATGTCACCACGCTTCACACCCATTTCCTGCAACATACGCTCACTACCCAGGCTGGCCTTCTTCACCTCACGGCCCAGAATCATCACCGGCTCAAAGTGTACCACTGGTGTTCTGCGTCCGGTCTTACCAACAGTCACCTCAATTCTGGTCACGCGGCTCACCGTCTTAGCTGCTGCAAACTTATACGCGATAGAACCCTTCGGATGGTGCTCAGTGGCTCCGAGCGATGCAGAGAGCTGCTTATCATCCACCTTAATCACGATACCATCAACGGGGAATGGCTGGTTGTCGCGGCATGCCTCCATCTTCTCAATCATGTCAAACAGCTGCGAATGGTCAGCGGCAGGCACCACCTGAGCATTGATGCCATAGGTGAAGTTATGGAAGTCGGCCAACTTCAGCGACTCGCTGTGACTGTTATTGCACGAGAACAAAGGCGCATCCAGTTCCCAAGGTATGAACTTCAGGCATGCACACTGAGGGTCAACGATAGCCTGGTTAGTCAGTCCAGCGGCAGCCGAGCGGCAATCCTTATACATCTTACCGTCCTGGTCGCTCAGTACCGGCAACGTCGATTTGAAACACACCACCTCGCCACGAACCTCCACGCGGTCGTGATAGGTGGTACCACGCTTCAGCACATGAGGTACCGATATCATCTGCATCACATGCTCCGTAATATCCTGACCTTTGAAATGGTCGCCACGAGTAGCTGCTGAGATCAGGTCGCCATTCAGGTACACCAGGGAGCACGAGATCCCGTCAAACTTCCATTCCAGGCAGTAGTTAAAATCCTTATGGCCAATAGCCTTCTCGGTAGCCTTCAGCCATTTCTCCAACTTCTCGCGGTTGGTGCTCTTATTGTCCGTCTGGGCCTTCTGACAGGAAAGCATCGGTGTACGATGGCGAATGGTACGACGGCCATTGCCATTCAGATCTGAGCCCACCTGCTGCGTCGGAGAGTCGGCAACAGTCCATTCCGGATGTTCCTGCTCTGCCTGCTCAATCTGGGCCACCAGGCCGTCAAACACTTCGTCGCTCACTGATGGGCGATTCAACACGTAATACTCAAAGCTCAGTCTCTTTGCTCTGTCAACCTTCCAAAGATAATCTTGCTGTGTCATAATTCTCTGAATTTTTGTAAGTCGTATAACTTGGTGAATAATCTCGTATGCTATAACTTAGTTCTTATCCTTATTGATCTCTTGTAGATAGTCGTCGGTATCACCCAGGGTACGGGTGTTCAGGCAATGCCAGTCAGCGGCCACCGTCCAAAGGAGAATATTGCACTCCATACCTACGATATGTTTTATTGTCTCTTCATTCTCGATATTGTTGGCGATAATCTCCAAATGCAACAGCGAATTTCTTACCATAGCCTCCTGCTCATCGGTCAGCTCCACATTCTCTTTGAAAGCATGTACGGCCTTCTCGAAAGCAAAACGCTCACCATCATTCACCTGGTTCATAAAGTCGGCCACGATGCCACAAACCAAATTCATTGTAACGTCCTTTTCCATATCCTTATCTCCTATATTTTAAATTAATGATAATTCGTGTTTAGATCTCCCAACGCTTTTCGAGGTATTCCCAAATGGCGTGTCCGTCCAAGTCGGTCACAGCCTTCCAGTCGGCAGCTGCTTTCTGCTCACGTTCGAAGTCGGAACGGTCATTCTTCAAGCACTCGTTATATTCCTCGATATCCTCTGGGGCTGCTTCGGCACTTGGCTCCACGTCAGCCCATGAGCTAAACAGTTCCTCCCACTGCTCGAAAGTCTTGATGTCGTTACCCAGCGTCACCAGACTCAGGGCTGCATCATGCAACAAGCGGGCATAATCCTCTTCGGTCTCGAAGTCATACTCTGTGTTGACTGCATCCTCCAGCACGAAGTTGCCACGCTCTAACTCTACGGTCATTGTGCCACCCTGAATGGTGACGTTTACCTGCTTGTTCTCGTTGTTGATTGTTACTAACATGTCTCTAATTGTTTTGTGAGGTTTCACCCTCGGTTATACATCTTGTTTACTTATCTGGTGCAAAGATAGTCATTTATTCCGAATTGACAAAATAAAATAGTATTTATTTTCGCTTTTTCTTGAAAGTTTTCGGGTTTCTTTACAAATTCATTAATTTATGGACTTATAATTACATGAATTGATGAAATTATGGTTTCACCAATTCATGCTCCTTAGCCCACCACTCGGCACCAGCTTTCAGGCACTCACGCAATATCACCGACACTTGGCGGTAGTTCTGGGCTGTAATCTCGATAGTCGGATGTTCTGGCGTACCACCACCGGCCTGTATAGCCACGAAGTCCTGACGGCCCTCCACCTCGGCAATGGTATGCCCTTGGCCTTGCAACAGTTTCAGAATCATATCGCGCTGATGTGAGGCCGTCGGCACTATCTGGATGTTCATCCAGGGATATTCGTTCGCAGTCAGAACGGGGAACTCATGCCCGTGCTCCCCTACTGCCTGACTTACACTAAATGTATATTGAAATTTCTCCATACCTTATATTATTATTTATCCTTCTTCTCTGCATGAAACGCGGGATAGGCATTATCACGGCGCACACTGTATGTATGCGGATAGCGGCTGTTATCATCCACGTTCTGCACCCGATACTCCATCACGAAGGGATTACTACCCAGCTCGCCACGCCGGATAGAGAATTGATAGTTATATTCCACACCCACTATCTTACACTTCACGAACCGGCCTCCAATCATTTTTCTGGCAATGGTCTGCCCTTCCTTGAAGCTCGGAGTCAACTGCTCCAGCACGTCGCCTAAAATCACATCCTTCAACTCTGGGCATTCTTCATCCATACACTTGCGCCATGCCGGTGGCAGCACCTGGAAAGTATAGTCGCTGATGTCCTGAAGATAGAACTTCTCAGCATCGCCATGATAGCGGTTGCACATCACTATCAGATTGTGATACACATACCGGCGCAACTTCTCAGGCGCATTCTGGGCCATGAGCCACGAGCGGTAGGCACAGCGAAGATAGTCAGGACGGCCCTTCAACAGTCCCAGGTCGAGAGCGGTTTTGTTATCCTTAAACACTGCACAGCGTCCACGGTCATCGCCATAGTTCTGGCGGTTGCTAATCACGCGATCCAAAGCCTTCTGACGGCTATCAATACTTTTCCACATATCCTTATCGTTGGGGAAGGAATAAGCACCCTGCTCCGTCTTGATACAAATCACCTCCGGCACCTGCGAAAACGCGGGAGTCACTGCCTCGTAATGTCCTTTGTCAAATTCCTGCTGAAGCACCTCAGCGATTTTTTCTTTCTTTGCCATAACTCAATACTTTTTGCAATTTTACTCAAAACAAACTTTTACCATAGATGAGCCAACGAGAAACACACACCCAAGCCAGGATGAATGTCACTGGCACGCGCACAAGTCATGTGGCCCATAGCACGGTCAACACCACTCAGGAACTTTTCACGGCCCAACACATTGATAGCGTTCTTTGGTGTGATCTGCTGTTCACCATAACCATTTGTCATCACCAGGCGCACAGTGTTGATACACTTCTGTATATTTGCCATATCCTTCACCTTATAGCCCTGACGAAGAAAATACTGTTTATCTTCCTCGGTCATCACATACTTCTTCTTTGCCATATCCTTATAAATTTATGAATTAATGAACCAATGAATTAATGAACTAATGGACGGCCACCCTATCAGGCAGCCATCCGGATTAAGTCGTTAGCCTTATGGCCCTGCTGGGCAGCCCAGAACAGGAGGCGCATACCATCATTCTCAGCATTATGTGACATGAAGCAATCGGCCTTACCCTCGATACACTTCGTTTTCTCATCATGCAACCAGGGGAAACCATTGAGCTTCTGCACCAGGTTCCAATAGATTTCATTCCACTTCTCATCATTATTATATAGAGCCACCAGCTCTTCCACGTCGAATGAATCGAAGTCCAGACTATTCTCCTCCAGAAGGTCGTATGTCTCATCAGCACAAGTGTTTTCCCACAGCCATTCGCTGCAATCCTCGTAGAACTCATCAGCCATATCTATCTGGCCCTCATTTAGAAGGCACAGAGTCAGATAGGCACCAATGCAGCGTTCTTCGTCGTCGAATGCCTCAATCTCATCAATATCCTGGGGCATGAATGAACAGAAGCCAGAACGTGAATGGTAGTGCTCACAGATATAATTATCAAACTTCTCATCCTTACGGAACTCCTTCAGAAATTTCTTCATCTTACGTCGCCATGTCTTTTGCATGATCACAGTGAAATACAAACAGTCAGTCTCGAAGTTATAATACTTAGGCGAATGAATCTGCTCTACCTGAATATCCTTCAGACCATATTTCTGCATCATAGGCACCACACGCTCACTGATGAACTTACCAGCCCGCTCCACGATTTCCAACTCCCAACGTTCCTGATCGACGGTCACATAACTAAATGGATGCTCACTGTCACAATAACAGCTGCTCATGTCCTCTTCATACTTCGTAGAAGATAGACCGGTCTCATACATACCCACAAACACACAGGGGAACAGGTTGCTGCTGATTGCGTAACTCTCGAAATTGCTAATTGAATTTGCCATAACTCTTAAATTTTTTAGTGATGCAAAAGCATCGGTTAATAATAAAAATTAAATTTCACGCTGCAAAGATAGGTAATAATTTTGAATTGACCAAATAAAAACCTAATTATTTTCGCTTTTTCTTGAAAATTTTCGAAAGTTTTTACAAAATTGGTGAATTAATGAATTGATGAATACAAAGCCCCGCCAGCCATGAGCGGGTGGGGTAGGAGAGAAACAAGTTATTTATATATCAGAAGAGATCTTCGCCTTCTTCAACTTCTTCGACTTCATCTTTGATCTTCTGAATAAGTTCAGCTGTCAACTCCATTTCACTATTCCAGTTCTCATCAGATGTAACAGTCGGACACTGCGAAAGAATAGCCCTAACACCTTCAGACACCATACGAACCAGGAATAACTCGACATTCGAAAATGGATTAGTGTTCTGGCCAAAGTTAGCCTTCTCGTAATCGAAATACTCACCAGCTTCACCGATCCATTCAATCAAGTACTGCTCGGCCTTCGCAGTGGAATAAGTAAACGTACCATCAGCACACATCCCTTCAGTCAGCTCGATACTCAGATCACACATATAAACGTTATTCCCTTCGTAATTTTCAAGATTATCCAGGATGTAATTTTTGCAATAATCAAAGAAAGATTCCATAACTTAATGAATTTATGAATTTATGAATTTTGTGATTTCGCAGACAGTCTATAAAGAGATCATTTCTTCTGACGCTTCTCACTGATATTGTAAGCCTTCATAAGACGATGAATGTCAAAAGGCGAAACACTGATATAGGCCAGCTGCTTCCACTTCTCAGCAATCTTCTCACATTTGCGATATTCCGCTGTAAGTACTGACTGATAATTGGCTCCAAACGTTTCCACAAAGTCACCCTTCTCAGTATTACATTTACGCTGTCCGGTTGCCTTATCCAGATACCACTCGCGACGCTCACCATGAATGGTAATGGTAAACTTCTCGCGGCTACCATCACGATCCCAATCACTCAAATAGTCCTCACGGCCCAGACTCTTCAGGTCTGTCAGATCGGCATGAATATACAGGTTATAACAACGCTTCCAATCGGTCTTACTACGCATATAGAAGGCATCCTGGCGATTCAGATTCAACTTTGCAGCCTTCTTTACCTCGAAGGGGAAATAAATCACGATATAGTGATTATCTGTACCAAACCAATTCAGGCTGGCAATCTCTTTGCCATCACGATAGAAAATAATATGATCGATCTCCAGTCCATCCATGAAGAACGGATTATAATGTGCCGACGTATAGAGTCGAGTCTTAATATCTGTTGTGTTCATAATGCTAATGAATTTATGAATTAATGAAAACTGTGAAAATTCGCAGGGCCTATAATAAGCCATTCCTGCGAAGTATCTCATCATCCAGTTCCCAGACGCTGACAGGACTCTGCTCATGGCCCCAGCTCAATACGTCCAGAACGTGCTTATCACTATAATGGCTGATGTTCATAAACTGTGTCTCACCATATTCACGGGCACCACATTCGTAGAGCTCATCAACACGAACCAGGGCACCTTCCATACATTCCACACCAAAGCCATTATCATTAATGGCCTCACGGATCTGTTCAGGGGTAGGGTAGGACTCCTGATTTAAACGGACTGGCTCCATAGGTATTGTACCCTCGCCACCACCCCAAAGGGCCAAAGCGGTCATGCCTACAATCTGGAATCCTATCAACTGTACTGTCAAAGTCTTTTTCATAATGCTATACGTTTTTTGTAATTTCTTAAATTGGTGAAAAATCTCATGCGCTATAATAGGGTAGGGCCATCACTTCAGGCAACGTCCTGAAGTAATGGATCCTCAAACAACACACACAAGTCGAATGGGTAGCCCAGACGGTCAGTAATCTTCGTAATGTGGAAGAACTCGAACAGATATTTTTGAGCCTTTTCCTGAGCCTCCTGAAGCGTCTGAACATCTGTAATGGCCATGCCTATATGTGGAAAGCTCACCTTAAAAGATGTGGAGCCCAAAATCTCACTTGGATAGTTTATTTCGCATACCTTTTTGCGGCCCAGACGTACTTCCCAATAGGGAATGGACTCACCTTTGCAAGAATAAGCCTTTTTCTCACATACAGCCGTCTCACCTTCTGGAACCGGTGATTTCGCAGCCTCGCTATAAACAGGCTTTTCCTTCAGTTCACAATGATCTGGCGTGCATGTCAGTTCAAACGACTCACCATTACCAATATAACAACGGCAACGAACGGCCATTCCCTGAACGTCCAGCACTTCACTGTCACCATATCCACGACACTTCACTTTTGCGCCTGGAACAAGCCACGACGGGGCCAATGGCTGATTCTCTAATGGTGCATAATAGAGCATAACAGCGGCCAACTGATGTGCGCCACCTGAACAGAAATACACCTGGGTACGTCCAACGGACTCTATCACGTATTTCTGGCCGTCCTGATGTGCTATCACGGTGCCACGCTTACACCATACCGGCAGGGCCTTTTTCTTGGCCTCAGTCGCCTTTAATTCGCCAGCACGGGCAGGAACAAGGTCGCCACCCTTCAGGCACAATATAACACGATCGTTAGCGTCACTACAGCCTTTAATCTCAACAATGGCCCCACGCCATTCAACTAACTGGCCCTCATGGATATGGTACATGTCGTTAGTGTTCTTATAATTCTGAATGCTATTTTTCGTTTTCATAATGTTTACTTTTAAATGAATTAATGAATTTATGAATTTGGTGAAATTCTGGAGGCCCTATAAAGAGCCTCCAGGGAAATAGATTAGGGGCTATCTTTCCTGACCTTCTTCACGGATAGCGTTTTCGAGATCAGTGTCACAGTGAACATAACTCCAGGAGGTGCCGAAATGGTCAACACACAAAACGTATAATTCCAGCGTATCGCTATAAGTGAACAGGAGGCCGAAATGCTCTTCAAGAAACGCCACATCTTCGTCGCTACAATTTGTCAGATACCACTGGAAAATTTCGCGGTCACAGTCCGGATGGTGCAGCTCATACGACGGTGTATCTTTTTCGTCGTCGTCGTTATCTTCGTCGTCGTCCTGATCGTCGTCGTCACGATACAGACTGAAACGCATATTATCGAACACTGAAGGATCAATCTCTGGAATGTTATTACACAGAATAAAATCGTTGTGGAGCCAGTTAACGGCCACGGAATAATTTGTTGAATACATAATAAATGAATTTTTGTAATTTTATAAAATTGGTGAATAATCGCAGATGCTATAAAGGGCCTATTACATGTACGTCGTAAAACGGTAATTCATAAAGATATAGTAAACAGCCCAGATAGAGAAGGCCAACAGGAGCCAGGAGGTCAGACGGGGCCAGCGTTCTAACAGACTGGCCAGCCGGTTAACAAGTCGTACCTGATAACGGTAAAATGCAACAGTACTCATAATAGGGTAGAATTAATGTTTATCAACGAAGAAAATGTAGCTGCAATCTGGCGACACATAGCCAGTATTAAAGAGATTCGAAAATTCTTCAGGAGTCGAAATTTCGCACGTATCACCGCCAGTACTTTTGTCTGTTTGGGCCAGATCTAAAAGTTCTTCAGGGCTCATGGCCTTCAGATCGTCCAGGCCGTACACATTTGAGTCGAAAGCTAAAACTAACATAATTTCTTGATTTTAAAAATTGGTGAATAATTGTGGAGTCTATAAAGGCCGGTTTTAGGCGGCCTTTTCCTTTTCAACAGGCCAGTAAATACCTTCGCCATTACTCAGACAGTGACCTTCGACACAACAGGGGGCCACCTTTTCCAGACAGTCGTCTATTCCATCCGTCAGGGCCTTTAATTCATTCTCCAGACGTTTACGGAATTTAGGTGCCAACATCTTTGCAAGCCCTAATTTCAGGCCGTCTCTATAACTCCAGCCATAATATGTGTCGCCAGTCAAAATATCTATTAAGTCCTGATTCTCCAGATCGTCCACAGAGTCACATTCATAACCGGCCAGATTTTTAATATTCCAGTCCAGTTTAAAACCTTCATAATAACCGGCCTCGAAGTCGATCGACACTTCTAAATCAAAGTCAATACCGGCAAAAGTGATAGATTTCGAAATAGTGCAAATTTCCGTACCATCATAAACGTGATTTTTCAGAAGATCTATAAAGTCACACTGGCGGCCAAATTTTTCCTCCAGAGCTTCTTTAAGCCAGTCCAGATAGTATTCTTTTTCAGAGTCGTACCAATCAGATTCAGCCCAGGAACTATTTTCTAAATAGTCCTCGTTTTCTTCGTAATAATCTGGATCGTTTTCCTTCAGATCCTTTTTGTAAGCGTCGAAGTCGTTATTGAAACAACAAAAAGCATAAAGGTGACGCGAATTGTGACTACAATTAAAATTAGGTGCTGACATAACTGTAAATTTTTGTAAGTTCTATAAACTTGGTGAATAATTTCGTTAACTATAAAGAAGTGATTTAGAAGGGCCGTTCGCCATAACGATACGCCTGAATACTATTTAATACTCGTTCGTATGTACTGTAACCGGCACCCGTCGTAAAATAGGCCATATGATAGGCCGATAACTGATAAAGCGCGTCCAGGCGATCCAGCCACAATTTAAAACACTGTAGGGCCTTAATATAGCGTAAATTATTATCGACGCTATAAAGACGCTTTTCACATTCTTCTAACTTGTTTAGGATGTAGTCCAGGGAAAATTTCTTTTTTGCCATAACTAAATTTTTTTGTGTGGCCTCGCCACGGTTACTAATTACTTTTGATGTTGCAAAGGTACAACTTTTATTTTAAACTACCAAATAAAAAGAGAAAAATTTTCAAGAAAAAGCGAAAGTTTTCGGAATAATTTACAAAATAGGTACTTTTGAACTCAAAAATCAGTGAAAAAACGCACAAACTATAAAAAGCCTGATTTTTCAGTGATTCTATAACGAAAGTATAATATATATAGGTACGGGCACCCCTGGCACCCTTCAGGCATACAGACGGGCACACGTCCAGAACTGGCACCCCTGGCACATCTGGCACCCGTCCGGACACATGGAGGCACACACGGGCACCCCTGGCACCCTTCAGGCCGTCAGACGGGCACACGTCCAGAACTGGCACCCCTGGCACATCTGGCACCCGTCCGGACTCATGGAGGCACACACGGGCACCCCTGGCACCCTTCAGGCATACAGACGGGCACACGTCCAGAACTGGCACCCCTGGCACATCTGGCACCCGTCCGGACACATGGAGGCACACACGGGCACCCCTGGCACCCTTCAGGCATACAGACGGGCACACGTCCAGAACTGGCACCCCTGGCACATCTGGCACCCGT
>Ga0310696_10000200_pt1 | contig 101539 bp, 106 predicted proteins | sample AusTroGonzalo_MG_4_FD_203885 | JGI IMG/M metagenome (GOLD analysis project Ga0310696, IMG submission 203885) | Bovine rumen microbial communities from tropical cattle in Woodstock, Queensland, Australia - Gonzalo_02 (v2) (version 2) | ecosystem: Host-associated > Mammals > Digestive system >...
CACTGAGAGGCACTTTCAATTACTGTGCCACAAATGCACCAACGAGGGTGAGAGAGCCGCTGTGGATCTCAAGGGAGTAAGCTCCTGAGTTGGAGAGTTGCTCAACCGTGCCGCCTACGAACTGCGTATTCAGGACAGTAGAGCCAGAACCGTCGCGTACAATAACTTGCGCGCTATGCACGCCTGACGTGATCGCGAGCGTGCGACCGGCAATCGTTGCGCGGAACTGGTTTGGCTGAATAGGATCAATACCTTGATCATCAGGACTCCCTAAAGGATTGTCTCCAGGCAAGAACCCGGATACTTCCATTAACTCAATTTCCACCTCATCGTCAAAAGCAGAGGTCTGTACTACAGGAACAGCTAAAAGAAACAGGCTTACGCAAAGCCATAGAATGTTTTTTGTTTTCATTGTGTATGTATTTAAAAAAATGGTAGTTCAAGCATTGGCAATAACGATAAAATGAAGCACCCGAAACCGACATTCCGATTTCGAGTGCAAAGGTACTGCTTTTTTCGCAAATATGCAAAAAAAACATTGGACAATTGATTTTGCGTAAACCAAAAGAAATCACACGATTACGCAATTTGGCTATTGGACAATTAAATGTTTATGTCCTCAATGAGTCCCTGAAACAGCCATTTCGAGCACGAATTTGCGCAAATCTTTAGAGTACAAGTTGAATTTTCGTGATAGTCTGTATTTGTAAGTACCTATACCTGTCTGTCCATAATATAATAAATTTGCTTGTTCTTTGTTTTTGTGCATATCCAAAAGAATTAAGAAGCACAGACGAATTTCTTTTTCATCCAATTTGCCTGTCGCCTTCAGCTTATTTGCAAGCATAAAGAAATGTCGATTTGTAAATTCGCACATCTCTTCAAAGTTCTTCCAATGTACCTCTTTTTTCCAATCATGAGAATGACGGATAGCTTCGCAATTGGCTTCTATTTCCTGTAAAAATTGTTCACGATGAGCGGAATACTGCAGCTTTATTTCTTCGTTTTCTTGGCGGAGAACTTCGTTGATATGCTGTAAGTCAGCCTGTATTTCCTTCTCATGAATAGTTTCTTCATATAAAGCTTGGCGTTGAGCAGACAGATTCATTTCTACTTTTATGCGTTCGTTCTCTATTGCCCTCTGCGAAAGAAAATGACGTTTCTTAATGATATGTATTGAATAAATAGATACAACACCAATGAGACATAATCCGACTACAAACAAAATGATATAGTGACGTGGTATATTTCTGTCCAAATCCTGAAGTAAGATATCCACGGCTTGTGTATGCAATTGCGTGATGGGATCTATATTGTACCTGTCAATATCACTGCGTTCTTCTGTACGCACAAGGACTTCTTTCATACCGGCAGAACTATCACTATATGCCAAAATGTACAGCATATTGTACTTGTCCTTATCCGCTGCATACGGATGTTTCATCAGACAATTGGCATAATACACAGCAGAATCGTATTGCTGTAGATGCCAAAATGATTGTGCAATCATGACATAACCGGCAGGATCACGATTCGCCTTTGACTGCAATTGCCGGACGCAATATATAGTTGAATCGTATAACTCTATATTTTTGTACAAAAGGGCTTTTGTTTCCCATGTCTTGGTGATTACATGAGGATTAGAGCATTCTTGCTCTATTTTATATAATAAAGAAAGCGTTTCGTCATGAAGATTTTGCTCTGCGAGTTCAAAAGCCATGGCATTGAGAGCGTAGTAATAGGCTGTTGTGTCGTGTGCATTCTGAAAACAAGTAGCGGAAGCATCATACATCTCATATGCTAATGAGAAATTCTCTATATAGTGACACATCGTGCCCATGTTGCTGTAGATGCGTCCGAGGATGTGATAGTCGGTGAAATGCGGAAGAGGAATGAAACGTTGTACATACGGTGCACGCTTGCCGCGGATGAAGGCCTGCATTGCCGCAACCTGATCATTGCGGTTGCGTAGCATCCTACCATAATAGTAACACGAACGTGCGTAGTCATCGGGATAAATCAGTCGCCAATGCCCAAATGTGGTATAAGCATTAGCCAATGCGAGACTGTCGTCACAGGTTACTCCTTCGTTCACACGCAGGCTATCCGCTACTTCAATCACCAGCCGCCCCTCACGCACCGAAGTGCATGAGCAGCATATGCAACACATGCAAAGCAGCAAAGGTAATATCTTCAGCCGATGAGCGGTCATAAAACCATTCTTTCTCTCGCTTATTGTATGCCGGTTACGGAATAGGTGTTGCCGTCCTTGATGATATATACGTTGCCGTCGCGGAGCTGTTTCGTGCATCGTGTCGTGGCATCGGCTTTCACGTCCTCCACGGCTCCGGCAGTATAGATGTAGCGCACTTGGAGTTCGCGGGTCTCTGTGCCGTCGTCGAAGACGTAACGGATTGTTTCGTCGGAGTTGCCGGCGGGCGTATAGTGTGCATACCAGTGCGTTAGTCCGCTCAGGTCAAAGGTTTTTGTCTCTTCCTGTTGTCCGTTGCCGGCTGTGCAGTTGTTGCCGCAGCAGAACTCATCGGTCAGGTCGGTCGCCGACCGGTAGATGCGCACGTTGAGTTGTGCGGCAGTGGTGAGCAGGTCGCCCTCCAGAGCCATGACCTGCTTGCCGGTCAGTATATCCTGTTCGGCATCTGTGATGGTCAGTTCCAATCCCTCTGCAGGAATCTCTCCTTCCCCTTTCACGCTCACCACCAGTGCGTTAGCGCTATGTAGCATGAGCAGACTGAGGGTTAATAGTAATACTCGTTTCATTGTATCGGTGTTTGTCTTGCGTTGATTATCTCGTTATTGTCGTTTAATGCCACAGCCACGATTGAGCAGTGCGCGCGGTTGTATTGTTCGGGCAGCGTGAACTGCAGTTCGTGGGTAGCAGGCTGCACGGCGAATGCCAGGGTTTGTCCGTAAGGCTCGGTGAGTGCCTGACGCAGCACATGGCGATGGTAGTATTGGGTGCTGACCGTGCCGTCGGGCATTAGTTGTGCGCCTTGTATGCTATCCTCCACGAGCCAAAGCAGCAGATTGCCGTCGTACGGCTGCTCGGCATAGCAGGTGGTGCGAACGGTTACCTGATGTGTCGATTCGTCGAGTGTGGCTTCCGGGTGCACAAACACGCCGGCTTTTTCGCCTGCGACCGCAGCCAGCATCGTCGGCCACAGCGAATAGTCGTGCAAGTAACCGTCGGCATCGCTCTGCATGTTCAGGTTGCCGGTGGGGAAGGCTGTCGTGGCATTGCCGCCCATATCGCTGTAATAGATGTCGGCAGCCGGTGAGGTGTAGTCGTACTCCGCCACACCTTGCGTGAAGGGGTTGCTTGCCGGATGCATGGCTACTACGATCAGCTGCTCGCCGTACGCCTGATGCAGGGATTCGGCGACTTCTGCCGCCTTCGGACAATTCACGCAGCGGAAACCGGTATATTCGATCAGCACATGCGCCTTGCCTGCAGCATCGATATCCACAGCGGTAGGGATAAGACGTTCGTTCTCGCCTATCACCTCGCAGCCCGCCAGCAGCGCAGCTGCCATCACTATGTAGATCCATTTCTTCATTTACCAGTTGAAACTGTAACTCATCGTCACGCCTTCCTGTTCGGGCATATAGCGGCACACGCCTCCGGCGCAGTTATAGCCGTCGTTGTTCTTGGTATAACCGATGCTCAGTCGGTGCGCATCGCGGGTGTAGGCGGCAGCTACGGTATAGTAGTGTCCTGAGGGGTGCTCGCTGCCGTTACCTGCATTGTACGAGTATTCGCCGCTTACTGTAAGGCATTGCCACAAGTCCAGCTCCAGCAACAGGCTCAGCCACTGCCCGGCATCCTGACGCGTGTACAGGTATTGCAGCTCGTTGCGCAGCGTAAACTGATCGGTTATCTTCACCTTGTTCTCCCACACGGCAATGCCGGCACGTACCATGCTTCCCTTACCGACTATCACCTGCTGGTTGTACGCCTGATAGAGCAGCATAGCTGTAGTCCACCAGTTGCGTGTCACGCGTTTGTTCAGCTCTATGTTCACGTCGGTATAGTACTCGCCGTTGGCAGTCATATCCACAGCCCAGCTGCCTTCGTTGCGTAGTCCACGCACGTGCGCTGCACTGAGTTTGAGCGTTGTGCCGTACTTGCCGCCCATCTTGGTCTTTTTGCCCCATGTATAGCGCAACTCAGCCTGAAACGCCCACTCGCCGGTGGCATACTGTGTGGCGTAGGGATAGATCGCTGCCAGGCTGTAAGTCTGCTGCGGCGTGAACACGGGTAGCAGGTTCAGCCTGCCTGCCAAACCGCGCTGATTGCGTGATGAACGGAAAGACATGTTGTCGGAGTGCTTGGCTTGCGCCAATACGGCCAATCCCTTGCGCGAGTAACTGAGCGAGAGCAGCAGCGCTTGCCCGGGTCGGTAACTCATACCGTTCTCAGCCGTCGGGTCATTGGCTTTGTAGGCATACTCTACCAGCGCATCCCACCCCTTGGCTTGCAGCGAGGCGCGCACCTCGCCTGCTCCTACCCAGCGCGGCAGGTTGTAGCGATACCAGCCATCGGGTTGATACACTAACAGCGTATCGTCGTGCTCGTACTTGCTCACGTAACTGCCGCCTACCGACAGATGAATACCTTCCTGATGCATGTACGGCACAAAGTCATGGATGCCCAGCTCCATGTTTACGCCCATAGCCGCATCCTGTGTGTAGTTCCAGCCCCATGCACGATCCTCGTAGCAGTTCCAGTAGCGGCGTTGCTTGCCGCCGATGGCCATGAGGCGAATACCCCGGTAGGGCATCACATCCAGTTTGGCGCCGCGCAGGTAGTTGTCGATCCCAAGATCGCGGTTCTCGTACAAGTTCAGTAACATTCCCGAGCCGAACTGCCCATATACATCACCGATGCTTACGCTTCCCCAATCGAAGTCGGCCTTCAGGCTTAGCCGGCCTATGCCGTGACCGGCGAATCCCGGTTCATAGCCCAATAGCGGCCACTGATTAAGCTCGATGCGCGTGTCGGCTTGTATGCCGCGCAGATGGCTGCCGTCCTCTTCGCTATCCTTCATGCGCAGATAATGCACCGACAGGTCGATATAGTTGTTGCTCAGGTGGTCGATCTTCGCCCATGGAGCTCGGGGCGTGGTGCGATACGTGCTGACCGGTTGCGTAGGGAACAAACCGTCGTGCTGAATGCCGCCGCTCACATACACGGTGTCATGCGCCCACAGCCCTATCGCCATGCAGCACAACAGCAGCACCATATATCCCCTTCTGTCTTTCATCTTTGAGCGACGCGGTCTTTTGTCTTTGAACGAAGTGGTCTTTTGTCTTTTGTCTTTGAGCAGAGCGGTCTACTTCAGATACTTGCGTATCTCTGTCTCGCTGCCGTCAACATAGCCGGAGTGGTTATACACCGTTTGTCCGTTGCTGTCAATGACAAACAGGTGCGGTATGTTCTGCACGTTCATGGCGCGCTTGAGTTCGCCGTTGGGGTCGAGCAGCACATGATAATCCCAGTCATTGCCATTGACCAGAGGTTTGACTTTCTTCATGTCCTGCCCCTGATCCACCGACACGATGTACATCTCCACGCCGGTCTCTTCCTGCCAGTCGTCGTACAGCTCGTCAATGGCTTTCAGTTCGCGCAGGCAGGGTTTGCACCAGGTGGCAAAGAACGCGATGATCACAGGTTTGCCAGTGGTGGTCAGTTTATCTGTTTGCACGGTGTTGCCGTCCATATCTTCCAGCACCACCTCCGGCAGTGCAGCCCAAGTGCTTATGGCGCATAGCGCGCACAAAGCGACAGTCAGTATTCTTCGCATACAATCTTTCATTTATGTATTTTTCTCTTGCAACATTTGTTTCAACTCATCCACGCTCTGCTGTAACACGTCCAACTGCTTGGCTATATCATCATTGTTGTCGGCGGCCATCGCATCTACGAAGATCGAGTTGATGAACGACATGCCGATGATTCCTCCCATGATCAGTATCAGGGTAAAATAGAAACGGATAAGGTGCGGCAGAACAGTATGATGGCCGTAATAGTCAGCCACTGCGTTGGGAATCTCGTACCAGCCTTCCACCGTGCAGATCTGGAACACGGAATAGATAGACCGCAGCGGGGTACAGAAATGTTCGGGGTCTGCTTCCTGAAACAGACTGCAGTTCACCAACCCGAACACCACGATGATCACGAAGTAACTCATCAGCACGCCGTACGACTGCCGCATAGCCATCGTGAACCCTTTCACTATTTGCGCAAAGTTCGGGAAGAAATGCATCAGACGGAAGAAACGCATGATACGCAGCACTCGCAGAATAAGCAATACGGACAAGTTCCCTGCAAACTCGGGAATAAACACATTGATCAGTACCGGCAGCGAGATGATCACCAGTATGCCGTCCATCCTGTTCCAACCGTTGCTCCAGTACCCGCGCAAGCCGTACTCGACATGCTTCACGATCATCTCGATTAGGAAGATGACGGTACACAGCGCATCGACAATATCCAGCCAGCGGTAGCTGTACCCGCTTACCTGCAGATAGATAACGACGGCATTGAGCAATATTACCGCCATTATTAACTTGTCGTTCAGGAATATTTTTCGTAGCAACTCTTTCATAACCTTGTTTCTTCCAAATGCATTCAGTCCCTTCTTGTGCATTATTCGACAATTACGCCTGCAAAGTTACGAAAAATTTTTGATATTTGCAAATTATTTAACAAAAAAAGCCGCAAGCACGGCTCTTTTTGTTCATTTTTGTCAATCGTACAATCTTGGGTGATCTGCCGTAATGGCTGGCAGATGATCCCGTGTTGCTCCCGTGATGATCCCGTCAATGGTCTAGGATTACCCCGTGAATGGCAGGAAAATGAAAGGTGATTGACCCGTAGATGCCATTGTGAGGAATGGACTCCTACCTAATGGAAAAAAATGCGTGGCAAAGTGGCAAAGTTGACAAAGTGGTTATAAACGAACAGTTTAGGGCGATTTAAACTTTGCCACTTTGCCACTTTGTCATCCTATTTTTTCGATAAGCGCAGTACTCCCCGACTACTACTCCAATTTCGATTAAGTATCTTGACCAACGTAATTGTATCGAATAGTTCATTGTATAATATCGGATAGGGAATGGTTTGTGCCCTATCGCGATACAAAGATACAACTATTTCATGACATTCTCAAGGTTTAGACACAAAAAAAGCAGCCCGTTTGGGCTGCTATGGGATTTAGTAAGGGTTATAGGTTGTATGAGTATTGGATGGTATCTTGCTTATTTCTCTTTATAACCGTACTCTATAAGCAGTTCGTCAGCCAAATATTCATCGCTCAAGCAATGCATATCTGCTACCCCTTCACTTATCAGGCTATATGTGACAGAGTCATAAAACTTCCCCAGCGCCTCTTCATAGGTTAAGCTTGCTTGCTCGGCAAATAACTTTACGATTCGAGCGTATTTCATTTGCAATATAGTAGGATTTGCTTGCATAATCAGACTCTTTGAGAAGATTTAAAATGTAAATATCTGTCAAGAACTGCCTGTGAAGTGATACATATTTGGTAATTAGGTTTCTTTTCGCGAAGTTCACCTAACGCTTGTTCTCGAGAGTAGATGCCTGCAAAATACAGATCAATCGTATCAAAAACCTGATCATCTGCGATACCTCCTTCAATAATATCGTATTGCTCGTGAGCAAGTCCTTTACGGCAGGCAGTGATGAAGTCCAGCCACTCACCATCATACGAACTGAATACTTTGCGCGAGCACTCTGCGCAATCGTCGTCAAAGGAATAGATGTTCATAATTGCAATTTCCCCTCTTCTGGCAAAACGCTCACCGTATCGTTCGGCTTGCATGCGCAAGGGAGTCAAATAAAATCCTTTGCCGAAATCAAGATGAAGACGCGAGTGCAACACATCCGGTTGTTGGATCTCCTTATATGAAGTGTGGTAAAGAATCATACTACGACTCCTTTCTTTTGCATAAGTGAAACAAGATCTTCAACGATGTATTCCTTCGAAAAACTATGCAGCACATCGTAACACGGCACAATATAGTTATCTATCATGCCTGCATTTTGCATGGCATGATACACATCTTTTGCACTTTTATTGAGAAACGTCGCAACGTTATTCACGCAAAATATTGTAAAATTCAAAATCTTAAAATCCATATGTTTTCGTGCCGTTTTAAAGTGTTAACCGATGTTTTACATTTCCGGCTGCAAAGTTACGAAAAAAAATTGATATTTGCAAATTTTCTCACGGAAAAAGTGCATATTTTTGTGGAATTAGAGTTTTTCCGTGAGAAAAGTGCAAGTCCGGCTACTCCTTGATAAACTTTGCTTGCAGGGGTGTGGAGCAGTAGTACACCTGCTATATTTAGAGTATTGTATATCTATTCGTGTAGCTAACTCTTTAGACACAGATTGCGCAATTGAGACCTGATGACTTATAATATTGCTTCGCATGCGCAAGCATAATACAAGTGCAACAATAGAGTTAATCAATAAAAAAAATATGACACATGTCTTGGAATCATTATTAAAAAGTTACTTCTATATCAAATATCATCTATGAAATTCTGAAAATATTTCCAATTTGCATCATTCATATACACTTCTTTTTTTCCTTTGGGGATGTGAACAGGAATAGTTCTCTTAATATCAGTAAATACGGATAATCCGGTTTTTTTCGTGCAACAAATAGGAGGATCTTGAGAATGAATATAAATTTCCTGTATTCCTCTACAACCTCCAAATGCAAAATCTCCTATCATGGTCAATGAAGCAGGCAAGTCAATAAGCATCAAATGTGTGCATCCTTCAAACGCGGAATCATCTATTTCTATTAGTCCGAGAGGGAATGTGATGTGTCGTAATGAGATGCAATTGCGAAAGGCACTACTATATATACGAGTAACATTCTTCGGTATATCCATCTTATGTAATGACGTACATCCGACAAAAGCAGAAGAAACTATATATGTGAGTCCAACAGGAAGGTGAATTGTTTGTAAATCCTTGCAGAACATAAACGTTTGACCAATATCTGTGACCCACAAAGTAGAATCATTAACGATAATAGAATCTGGAATATGAATATTCCCTTTGTATAAGCAAACACGTTCTTTATAAGTGCCTTGAGAAGAAACAAGTACTTCGTATTCGCCTACTCGCTTATATATTACTCCATTCTGAATAATTGTTTGGGCGTTCACGCTAAAAACAATCAATGATAAGCACAAAATATATAACCATTTCATAGAGAATCCTTTCATTCTGGAACATTAGAAGTTTGTTGTCGGCTCAGCTGCAAGAAATTCTGCAGATTAGCCAATTTTTCTTTTACATATTGAGTCATTTTCCCCTTTTCTCCGCTTATAGTATCAATAACAGCTCCTTGACAAATGACATTCCAAAAACCACCATTTACGTACTCATTGCCATTTTTATCTATAGAAACAGTTCCTGTCGGAGCGATTATAACTGAGCCATATATCTCTTTTACTTTAGAAAATTGTTTAGCGATGGAGTTTTCTCCTTGACCAGTATTACAAGCATAAAAAACAAAAATAGAGGAATTACTATTATCAGAGTTCAAGTACGGACTACTTTTAATCAAAAGTGACGCTAATGTAATTGGACTTGATATTTCTGTGAATTTATCAAGGATACTATTTGGAGTACCATGTGCAAAAAGTTCGAATACATTTTGAATGCTTAATGCCTCTCGCCTATTCATGTGCTTTTGAAGACCTTCGTTCTTTTTTAGTAATTCCCTTTTCTTTTCCTCTGTCAAACCCTGTTGCTTGTTGATTTGAATAGGAGTAGCAAGTATGTTAATGAATTCCCTCCCGTCCGGATCAACGAACTTTATCGGATTACCATTACAATACGCATACGGAGTGATCCATGGATATGCACTCGTATCAATTGCCATAAACAAAAGGACAAGTAACAATACTGGATGTCTTAAACTATTCATAATCGACTTATTTAATTATTTTCTGATTCTTTCGGATGCTATCTACCATTTCCTGCGTTTGATTCCATTTGGCACGAAGTTCATCAGTCTCTTGTGTCCAGTGGGTAGCACATAATTGACGAGTGCAATGTGTGTGTTGATTGACCGGACGGATAGCAACAACTTATTGTCATGGAAAATATTGCCAAGTACTGTTAATAGAACGATATTCATAATAATCATCAAAACCAATAGTATAAATAATGCGATAAGTAGAATCTGTCAATTTTTCATAAAATGGACCTATTCCGCTATCACTTTCCAAATATATTAAATTGTCGGGATAAAAGCCCGTCTCATTTTTGATGGAGTCAATAGTCCTGATCATCATTTCTGCATTTTGCTGCATTTGCAATTCATCCATTCGCCACTTTAACCAAATAATGGCAGTTATAATGAATGGACCTATTATCAGCAATAAAACTACAATAAAATTCTTTTTATTATTCGATTTCATAGAAGTTCTAATTATTCAATAGTATAAACGGGAGTAGTTGTAGTGTTTGTGAATTATAGTAAACTTTTGCGTTTTTATTCGTCATTTTTTTACCACATGTGGATAAGAGAGTCATCAGGATATGGAAATTCGCAAAAGAAAAAACATTCGTTAGGGAGTATTTTCTGATTAACCATATCAATACAAAGCCACCAACTGCATTGATCGTCAGAAGACCACACGTAATTATAATTGGTGTCATGCTGCACCTCAATGGGTATGCTCGATGTCGTCCAAAACTCATTAATGTTTTCTCCCCAGAGCCTCACCACATGACCTTTATATCTGGATACACCGCAGTAGGTTCCTTCTTCATACTCATTCTCCTCCACATGTCTCACCGATAAGCCAACCCTTTGATTTGACAAACGAGATACAAGTAAATCTAAAGCAAAACAAGTGTCTGTTATATCCGATGAAATGTACGGGACGTACAATCCTAGTATGTGTTGTACTTTGGGTGACAATTCCGCAGTAGAATTCAATGATAGGTCACATATTGGCATATTAATTCCTATATCATCCTCTATAAAGAGGTCATCCCCATCAAGTACTGGGCTCTCATAAAACATCTCAATACCAAGCAAGCAGAATGCTATTGCCCCAACAACAAACCATATATACTTTTTCACCATTTTATACCTAATTTTCGTAATAATGCAGGAATCCCAGATTGACGTACGTAGGGAGATATTGTCCCTACATTCTTATATGGCCATGGCTGTAGCATACTAATGTAACTTCCATTAGAAAAATACTCTATAACGCCATTGGATTTCGCCGGATAAATATAATAGTTATACGAATCTCCTTTGTTCTTAGCGAATCTCATATCCCCTTGCACATCTGTTAGTCCAGAAGGAAACATCGTTCCGTTAGTATGGCTATGATAGTTATCAGTCATTTTTGCGCCTGTAAACCTCTCAATACGAGCTGCAGCGAAACCAGAATACACATAATCTTTATTACGATTTGTATATACACCTGATACATTTTTATCTGTGTTTACTAACGCATATTCTACAGAAGAGTTGTCGGCTAGAAATTTAAAAGCAGCTGCTGCTTCATTTTCTTTTCCCTCGGCAAATTGGAAATATGTATAGTTAGTGTTGTTACGCTCCCTTCCATGAACCCCCATATCAATTGTGCCATAGTCAAAGGAAATAGATTTTCCTTTAATTGCGATTGCATCTTGGGTTTTGTCTCGAATTCTGGCTTTAATTGTGCCATCGTCAGATAATTCCCATACATCTCTCCCATCCGGATCTACATACTTTATCGGATTCCCATCACAATAGACATACGGCGAATTATAGATATATTTATCCAATAGAGGATCCGGAGATAGCCATATACTGGCAACCTCAAACAGGTTGCGCGCATCGAAATGGACATAGCCGGTTTCTATGTCTCTCTCCTTGCCGGTGAACGTGAAACGTTCGTTATAGGAAGTTGATTGTTGGTTAAGCAGCTGCTCGCCATATGGGGCGTACATGATATACTGTACGGGCAAGCCATACTTGTTCGTTATCCATGTTGCGCTGCCAAGATGGTTGGAATGATAGTAGAATGGCTCGTCGTCCCTTTCATCATGTGAATAAAGATACAAAGACTCCTCTAAAGAACCGGTGAAAAACAACTCATTTTTTCCATAATACTGTTCATTTGCTATATATTGATAGTAGTAATATTCAGCATTGGGGAAATGAATAGTACCATCGTAATTCGTGTTTATCGTATGGCTGTTATGATGAGGATAGTCATAATAATCGTAGTACCTGTTTTTGTACGTAATATTCTCTTTCAATATGGCTAACAAATCTCTCTCATCCGTAGTAATACCATCGATGGGGCTCATCAGCCATTGGCCGAAATTGCCTCCACCGATAGTTGTGCAGAATCGTTCCGCTCCCATGAAGTAGTGCTTGGTATAGCCTTTAGGTGTGACTGTGATATACGGATTGGGATACAGGACAACATCATCAAAAGACAGGTCTGCCGTCATGGCGGCATATCTCGGTTCGTGCAGTTCGCATGTGCCTGTCATCTTGTACTTGCGATTGCCGTCACCCGAATACATAAGTGCAAAGTATGAGAGTCTCATGTAGTTTGTTATTACTTACCATAAAGATGTACCACAATAAGTCACTTTTCTTGAACAATTACATATAGTATCATACGTTGGCTCTGTGCCGAGATAGCACCCGAAGCGAGCAAGATTCAATTCTTTTGTTAACGCGGTGTCCAAATGACATTGTTCATCTAACTGATATACTACAATCGGGTTATAATAGCAACTGTCACAATCATTATTATTGCATACGGCCTCAACTAATCCCCAGCCGATTATTTCTATATAGCCATCATTGTCCAAATCGCCAATTAATTCGCCCGATAAGTCTGTTGCATATGTATTATCCGAATCTGCAAAGTATTGAACAACTAGTAATGTGTTGTTATCTACCGCTCCCTCTTTACCTAACAAAATATAACCAGTTCTATCCCCATACGAAATTAGAAGAAAATCTTCTCCCACATTGTACAAATCTTTTGGTGCTGAATACAAAAGCCGATTATTTTTATATATTCGGATATTATCAAGAAAGGGAAATCTCCCTTCATATATTGTATCGCATTCTATTCGTATCTTTCGTAGATTTTTTACTTTTCGTATTAAGAAAGCGTTGTGCGAGGATTCGCTCTCAACTGCCCTCTCGTTGCAATGACTTGATTCTTTTTCTGGCGAGATAGTTGCCGTTTGTTGAACTACAATTGTCTCATTGACAGCAGCTTCCTGATTGCATGCTTCATCCGACTTATGCTCATTGGGATTTGAGCATTGACACAACAACAAAATCGGGAAAAATAAAAATATAGGTTTCATTATATATTATAAATTAAGTTGAATGTCATAATCAGCCTGAATAGTAGCAGGATTCGTAAGATTGCCTCTTGAATATGTTGAAACTCCTGTTACGGTAATACCATCCAATATTCCACCATTGTAAAGTGCATTATCATTATTCAATCTTTCTATATCAGCATTCAAAACAAATAGTTTTACTGGTCGAGTACCAAATGCGTACCCAAGTGGCATTTCACCATTCTTTCTGCCAATATTAAAAACACTAACAACATACCCGTTTTGATCTCCCGAATAGGTTAAATTATCAGTTGGAGCGACAACAGCAATATGCCCAGATTCATTTTTTTGATCATTATAGTAAGAGGCAAATACAACTACTCCTTGTTGGGCATACTCAAGAGCTTCTGTTTGAGTTAAGGATGTAGCATTGTTTTCATCACTTAAATATTTGTACATATCGTTCGCTCTACCTGTTACACTTCTATCATTCGCCATCGCATTTATTGCTTGAGCACCCTGGTTACAATGTGTCGTCCCGCCAACACCCGGTTGATAATCAGGATTTGACATAGCCTGTCTCCCCGCTTCTCTTAATGCTTTTGCACTCGGAAATACCCCTTTTCCATCGGGGTCTATATAACCAATCGGATTACCGTCACAATAAACATACGGCGAATTATAGATATACTTATTCGCCAACGGGTCAACAGCTCCCCAGATAGATAACGCCGATAGATAGTTTCGTGCGCCAAAATAATCATAGCCGGTTTCGATGTCTCTCTCCTTGCCGGTGAACGTGAAACGCTCCCTGTATGAGAAGGGATGCTGGTTCAGTCTCTCCTCACCATATGGTGCATACATGATGTATTGTACCGGTAAACCTTTTGTATCAGTTATCCAGGCCGCACTGCCAAGGTGATTGGAGTGATAATAATACGGCTCATCCTCATCATTGTTATTATAATACTTGTCAAACTGTTCTGCAAACGGAGTCTTAAACTCCAAGGAGATATTGCCATAATACTGTTCATCCGAGTGATATTGGTAATAATCATAAAATTGATCACCCTGTTCTACCGTACCGGTATAATCCGTGTTATGAGTCTGGTTGTTGGAATGCGCATAGTCGTAGATGTCGTTGTAATAATGTCGATAGGTATAATCATTTTGCAACGTATATAACAAACTTTGTTCCTGCTGCGTAAGATTATCGTACGGATATACTAACCAATAACCTTTATTCCCACCTCCGATAGTCGAACAGAAGCGCTCACTGCCCATAAAGTAATGCTTGGTGTAGTTCTTCATGGAGAGCGTCATGAACCGATTGGGATATAGAGTGGTGTTGTCAAAGTACGCCACGCCCGAAATACTTCCTCCGTTCACACTGGAACGGTAAAAATCTCCGGACATCTTATAAGCCCGCAGGCCATCAGAAGCATTGCCGTAATACCCGCAGGTGGTTGCCCCGACAGATACCACTAACTTGTTGTCATCATCCCACAAATGGAATCGCGCATATCCCTCATCCGGTTGTATCTGGCGAAGATTGCCGTTTCTATCCCAATACAGCTGGAGGCGATTATGGGAGTAGAAATCATATATCACTCTCGGCTGATGCGTCCAACCGTTTATGTCATAGCCATATATGAGATCGGGTTGTCCTATTGCGGGATGATTGCTATACTTGCTGCCGATTCGCGTCGTTGGTGAATACGTCATGCGATAATCGGTGTTGCCTATATATATATCACCATGCAAATTCTGTGCCAAACGATAGCGGTTGTCGTAAAAATATTCATCTTCATATTGTCCACCGAGACTATGCCACTGAGAGGCACTTTCAATTACTGTGCCACAAATGCACCAACGAGGGTGAGAGAGCCGCTGTGGATCTCAAGGGAGTAAGCTCCTGAGTTGGAGAGTTGCTCAACCGTGCCGCCTACGAACTGCGTGTTCAGGACAGTAGAGCCGGAACCGTCGCGTACAATAACCTGCGCGCTATGCACGCCTGACGTGATCGCGAGCGTGCGACCGGCAATTGTGGCGCGGAAGTCGTTGGGATGAACAGGGGTTGGAGGTGACTGCTCCTCATCATCCAATGGATTATCCCCGGGAAGGAATCCGGAAACCTCAAACAGTTCAATTTCAACTTCGTCATCAAATGCTGACGTTTGCACAGCCGGAACGGCTAATAGAAACAGGCCGACAAACAGCCATAAATACTTTTTGTTTCTCATATTGTTAAAAATTTAATGGTTGGTAGTCATCGTATCATGCCCCCGAATCCGATGGTTGCGAATTCGGGTGCAAAATTACAACAAAAAAATGAATTATCCAAAAAATAATGTGGGAAATGTGCATTGCTTAATATGCACAAAATCTGCGAAATGAATGTTTTGCCATGTGGGAAAGTGACGAAATAGCTCTATTTTGACTCTAAATTCAGGCTATTCGGCAGTCAATTTTGACAAGAAAGATTGTAATTCGGCACCTGTTGTGCCCATTTTTTTAGCGGTTGTGTCTTTCAATTTTCCGATTCCCGTTAAACTATATCGCAGTAATTCGGATGTTTGTTTCCTGTTGAAACCTATTAGCACCAATATACATAGCCGGATTTCTCTTTCTGACAAATCATATCGCTCTTGCAACTTGCTTGCAAGTGAATAGAAACGTTTGTTGACACATGCACACATTTGTCCATAGTTATTCCAACATAATTCGTCCAGATTCGTTGAATTTTGCAAAGTTGTGCATGTATGGCCTATTTCGTCAAGGATTATTGATCTCTTTTCCTGTTGTAATTTCTCTAATTGATGAGTATATTGGCTCAGACTTTGGGCTTTATGAATTATGTGACGAACTTTTTTCAATTGTTGCTGTCTCAGCATTCTTATAACGCCTAACAACACGCCAATCGTAATAAGAACAATCATCAGCAATATTACAAGTCCTTTTATAGGTTGCTCCTTATTATCTTGCTGAAGGATTTCGATAGCGTGCCCTAATAAGTTGGCATCATGTGTTTGATACATGCCTATATCTGCACGAACTGCGACCAATGAATCTTTATCGTGCGAAGTTATAGCAGAGTCTTTGTTGGTAAGGATATATAATGCATTGTATTTGTCTTGATACGACGCAGAGCTTGATGACATAACGCGATTCGCGTAATGAAGAGCCGAATCATTCATCCCTCGTCTGGAAAATGCTTGCGCTTTGATTAGGAATGATGTTGATTCAAAATTTTTGTTGTACGAAACATGATTAGCTGCCCAAATCGCCGAATCGTATTGAATAATGTTTTTGTATAAGATTGCACGAGTCTCCCATGTCTTGGCAATAACATTCGAATCCATACATTCCTTTTCTATGCTACCTAAAAGCAAAGATGTTTCGCTGCGATTCTTTTGCATAGCCCGACAAAAAGCCATGTCGTTGATTGCGTAATAATAGGCAGTAGTATCTCCCGATCTTAAGAATTGTTCTGAACATTTCTTGTACATTTCATACGAGAGTTCATAGTCTCCTTCCAGATGACACATCGTGCCCATATTGCTGTATATCCGTCCGATAATATGATAGTCGGTAAATTGCGGAAGAGGAATCAACCGATGCCAATACGGAGCATGTGAGCCATTGATAAAGGCCTGCATGGCGGCAACCTGATCATTGCGTTTGCGTAGCATCCTACCATAATAGTAACACGAACGCGCGTATTCGTCTGGATAGATATGCTGCACCCGCCCGAATGTCTTATAAGTCTGCGCGAGTGTTGTACTATCATCATACGCCGCGCCGTGATTTACCCGCAGGCTGTCTGCCGCTTCAATCACCAGCCGCCCCTCACGCACCGAAGTGCATGAACTGCATACGCAACACATGCACAACAGCAAAGGTAGTAGCAACCGCCAATATAGGACTTCTACAACCACTTCTTGAGTTTGAAGATACCTAAGACGATCAGGGTGAAGATGACCATCAACGCAATGGAGAACGGATAGCCGAACGCCCACTCGAGTTCGGGCATGACCTTGAAGTTCATGCCGTACATGCTGGCAATCAAGGTAGGCGGCAGGAAGATGACGTTGACCACGGTAAAGATCTTGATGATCTTGTTCTGCTCGATATTAACCAGACCGAGGAACGTATCCTGGAGGTAATCCAATCGGTCGAAACCGAAACGGGTATATTCGAACAGTGAGTTGATATCCTTGATGACCATCGTCAGTCGCGGTTGCAGCTCCTCGGGGAAGAAATCGCACTTGAGGAAGTTACTGATCACACGCTGCTTATCCATGATGTTCTGACGGAGGATGGTCACTTTTTCCTGCAAGTTCTTGATCTCGATCAGGATCTCTTCATCCACATGGTCGGAAGCATTGATGGTGGTTGACAGTTCGGTGATCTGGTCGGTGGTATCCTCGATCATGTCGGCATCTTTCTCCACACGGGTCTCCATAAGCGCAACAAGCACATGGAAGCCGGTAGGGAAATTACGGGTGTTGACAAACATGCGCTTCACGGTCTCGTTGAACGAACCGAGCTCATGGTCGTGGGAGGTGACAAGAATATTGTTCTTGAGGATGAAGTTCACCGCCTCGACATCGAAGTTCGAATGCAGGAAGTTGGAGTTAGCCACAATGCTGTCGTCCGTCTGGATATAACGGCTGGACATCTCGATCTCCTCCATCTCCTCATCTTCCTGGATATCAATCTTGAGGAATCCCTCGAGTGTATCCTCTGTCTTGTCGGAAACGTCGAGCAGGTCGATCCATATGATGTCCTTCTTGTCGAGCTGGCGGAGCGCTGAAATGGAGCGTGCCACTTTGATTTTCTCGCTGTCCTTATAGAATATTTTGAGTTCTGCCATGTTCAATCATTTTAGTAAGTTCCACAAACTCATCGACGTGCAGTTGTTCGGGGCGCTTGGTGAAGATATTCTCTTGTAGGAGGGGATTGCCCTTGCCTACCAACTGCTGCAGAGAATTGCGCATCTGTTTTCGTCGCTGGTTGAAAGCCGTCTTCACCACTGTCTTGAACAGTTGTTCGTCGCAGTCCAGTCGCTCGCGTTTGTTGCGCGTGAGTCGTATAACCGCCGACTCAACTTTTGGCGGCGGGTTGAACACCTGGTTGCCCACCGTGAACAAGTATTCGATATCGTAGTACGCCTGCAACAACACGGAAAGAATACCATAATCCTTCTTGCCGGGCTTGGCAGCCAGACGCTGGGCGACCTCCTTCTGGATCATGCCGCTGCACAGCGGTATACGGTCCTTGTACTCAAGCACCTTGAAAAAGATCTGCGAAGATATATTGTAGGGATAATTGCCGATAACGCAGAATGACTGATCCGGGAACAAGGTATCGAGGTCGTACTTCAGGAAATCGCCCTCAATCAGGTTTAGTTCGGGATACCACTCGCGCAAGTAAGCAACCGACTCACGGTCGAGCTCAATGGCAGTAAGATGAATACGGGGATTGCGGAGCAGGTATTGGGTAAGCACACCCATGCCCGGCCCTATTTCCAAAACAGGAACATCAGCCAACGTGATGGTGTCGGCTATACGCTGGGCTATACTCAAGTCCGTAAGGAAATGCTGCCCAAGGAACTTTTTGGCACGTACTGCTTGCATTATCCGGGTGATAGTCCATATTTACTGTTATTGGTTGAACAAAATTGCAAATTATTGCAAAAAAATGACAAAAAATTTGCTTTTATCAAATATTTGTTGTATCTTTGCAGTTAATTAGCGTACAAAGGTAATCATTTTTTTTTATTTATGCAAGCATAAATGCAAAAATTAGCACAAATAATTACAAAAATTATAGATTTTGTCTATTATCCGTTTCAAAAGTACGTGCCAAGAGAGATTTTTCGGTACGGCGCGTGCGGCGGGGGTAACATGGTGCTGGACTGGGTACTGTACTTCCTGACATACAACTTTGTAGTGGGTCATGAGTTGGTGTATCTGCATCTGGCGGGTCACTCGTTATGCCTGACGCCGCACATCGCCTCGCTGTGCATCGTGTTCCCAATAACGCTGCTCACGGGCTTCTGGCTGAACAAGTACGTGACCTTCACGCAGTCCTCGCTGCACGGCGCACGCCAACTGGGGCGGTATATACTGATAGTAGCCGTAAACTTAGTAGTCAACTACTTCGGCCTCAAGCTGCTGGTGGAGGTGTTCGCGTGGTATCCCACCCCGTCGAAGATCTGTATCACGCTGTTCACGGTAGTCATCAGTTTCTTAGGACAGAAATACTTCACATTTCGTCGCTGATATGCTTATCCTGTTATCCATATTGCTTGCCCGCTTCGGTCGTTGGCTGTTCGAGAGCATTGATGCCCGCCGCATGAGCCGGCAACAGTATGATACCTCCGACCTGAAGGTACAAGCCGACATCCCCTACATAGCCGACGGTACGCCGGAGCACCTGTTGGATATCTATCGCCCTAAGACCGGCGCAAAGGATATACCGGTGATCGTGAACATCCACGGAGGCGGATTGTTCGCCTCGTACAAGACGGTGAATACAGGCTTCAACTACGAGTGGGCGCGACAGGGCTATGCCGTAGTGAGCCTCAGTTACCGTCGCATCCCCGATACCACACTTATCCACCAGATAACCGATGTGATGACCGCCTTACGGTTCATCAGCGAGCATCGGGAGCAGTATGGTCTGAACCTCAGCCGTTGTTACCTCACAGGCGATTCGGCCGGCGCATTGTTGGCATTGTTTGTCTTATCCTTGGAGGGCAGCGACTCCTTGCAGCAGACGTTCGGTATCCCCTCCAGCGGTATCCGTTTCCGCGCCGGAGCGCTCATCTCGATCATGCTGGATACACGGCGCAAGGATATGCTATTCTTCCTGCGTAACGTAGTTTCTGCACGCGAAGAGGGGGGGCAGCCTTATCTGCCGTATATCTTCGACCCGGGAAAAATGGTCGCTGAGACACAACTGCCGCCATTGTACCTGGTAACGAGTGCCGAAGATATCATCCGCAAAGATACGCTCAAAATGGACAGTATTTTGACCACTGCCGAAGTTGAGCACCGCTTGATGGACTTTCCTAAAGGCAAGCAGACAAAATTAGGGCACGTATTCAGCGTGCTATACCCCGACCTGCCCGAGAGCAGGCAGGTATATACCGAGATCGATGCATTCTTCCAATCCCACTGACAAGCTATGACCTCACTCTCACTATCGGAATTATGCGCGCTGCTGGATGAACAGATTCAGCAGGCATTTCCTGCCACATATTGGGTACGTGCGGAGATCGCGCAACTCACCGACCGCGGGCATTGCTACCTGGAGCTGGTGGAGAAAGGCGAACGAGGTATCTTTGCCGCCAAGATGCGTGCCACATGCTGGAGCAATACCTGGCAACTGATCTCCGCCTACTTCCTGCAAGAGACGGGCAAGCGCCCCGAAGCAGGTATGCAGGTGCTGGTGGAAGTGAGCGTGGAGTTTCATCCCGTGTATGGCCTGAGCCTGAACATTCAGAACATCGATCCTTCGTTCACCTTGGGCGACCTGGCTCGCCAACGCCAACTCACCTTGCAGCGTCTGGAGCAAGACGGTGTGCTGGATATGAACAAATCCCTCGCCCTGCCCACTGTCATCCGCCGCATAGCCGTCATCTCTGCCGAAGCCGCAGCGGGTTACGGCGACTTCATTCATCAGTTATCGGACAACCCCTATCATCTGTCGTTCACAACGCAACTCTATCCCGCTGTGATGCAAGGCGAAGGAGCAGCGCACTCGATCATATCCGCACTGAACACGATAGCCGCGAATACGGACGACTATGATTGCGTAGCTATTATTCGCGGCGGCGGAGCCACGACCGATCTGACCTGTTTCGACACCTACGAACTGGCATCGCATTGCGCACAGTTCCCGCTGCCCATCCTGTCGGGCATAGGTCACACCCGCGACATCAGCATCGTGGATATGGTGGTGCACAGCTCGCTGAAGACCCCCACCGCCGTGGCAGAGATGCTCATTGACCACAACGCGCAGCAACTGGTGCGGATCGACCAACTTCGCCAACGCCTCGCGCGCGTAGCCACACAGATAGTAGCCATCCGCAAGCAACAGATAGAACAACTGCGGCTAACCCTGCAATACACCATCGCCCGCACCCTGCAAACAGAGCGCAACAAGATACAGATGTATCGTCAGGCTATCGCCCTGCATTCGCCCGAACAGATCTTCCGCAAAGGCTACTCGCTCACTATGGCTGACGGCAAGGTAATAAGGCACGCCAACGATGCCCGGAAAGGCACGACCATCACCACCATCCTGGCCGATGGCGAATTACATTCCACAGTACAATAATCGAAAATCGTTTCAGTTATCCCCGCAGGCTTGGTTGATCACCAGCGAGGCAAGCATATTGCCGAAGATAACGGTGATATGTGCCAGCGTGCCGTTGGCGCGCGGTTCGCGCAGCTCAGCAGGCACATCCTGACTGTTCGGCAGAATCTCTTCACTATATACGCACAGGAACTTACGCGCAGGGAACTGCCCTATCTGCTTGAAATAATGCCTCAGGGTGCGTGCAAGCGGATCGCCCGTAACCTTGCGGAAATCGGCAATCTTGATTTGTGTAGGGTCAATCTTGCGTGCTGCACCCATGCTGCTGAACAGCTGCACGTGAGGCAGGTTGGTTGCATTCAATATAAGCAAAGCCTTATCCTTCAGGGAGTCAATAGCATCGATAACGCAGTCGTATTGCTCAAGATGAAAGCTGTCGGCCGATTCGGCATTATAGCGACCATAGATGGTCGTTATGCAGGCATCAGGGTTGATCTGCAGCAGTCGCTCGCGTAACACCTCCACCTTCGGTTGACCGATTGTAGCGGTGGTGGCCGGCAGCTGGCGGTTGATGTTCGATGCTACGACAACATCGCCATCCACCATCGTCAGGTGATGGATTCCCGACCGCACGAGCGTCTCTGCACACCACGAGCCTACACCTCCCACGCCGAAAAGAATAACCCTGCATGCGGCTATTCGCTGCATCCGCTGCTCGCCTAACAGGAGTTCGGCACGGGCAAATATGTCACGGTTGTACATCATTAGTGCAGTTTGTTCAGGCGCTCGGCATCCAGACGCAGCAGGATAGCCAGCAACAAAGTGAAACTGATCATCGACGAACCGCCGTAACTGAAGAACGGCAACGGAATACCGATAACCGGCAACAAGCCAAGCACCATGCCCACATTGATCGTGAGATGGAAGAAGAAGATACCCATCACACAATAGGCATAGATACGCGAGTAGTTGTCGCGCTGCCGCTCGGCAATGTTGATAAGCCGCAGAATGAAAATCAGATACACGATCAGCAATCCCGCCGAACCGATGAATCCCCATTCCTCGCCCACGGTACAGAAGATGAAGTCGGTATCCTGCTCCGGCACAAAGCGGAGTTTGGTTTGTGTACCCTTGAGGAACCCCTTACCGCTAAACTGCCCCGATCCGATGGCAATAAGCGACTGATTGACGTTATATCCGGCGCCTGTCGGATCATCCTTGAGTCCGAGCAACACTTCAATACGCGTACGCTGGTGGGGTTGCAGCACCTTGTTGAACACCACGGAACATGCCTCACAGAAGATCAGCGCCAGCGCCACATAAGCCGTGACAAGTAACAATGAGAAATGCCTGCGGTAGATAACGATCACGGAATAATACACCAGTGCCGCAAGCAAAGCAATGAGCGAAACAAGATTGAAGTTAACCGTGTGCCATACATTGATGATCAGCCCCGCAACATATATCAGAAGCACCCCTCCTACCATAATAAGCGTGTTCTTCCAATCGCGCTCGTGCAGGAACATGAATCCCACCACTACCGCCATCAGCACCAGATAACAAAGCAAGATACCTACGTTACCGTCGCCCCACGGCAAACCTACCTGCCCGAAGCGAATAGAACAGATAAACAGCAAGGCAAACGACAATCCCGCAGAGAGCACATAGCCCGACATACCAAAGCGGTAGAACATCAGCAGGAACGATGCGAACACCAGTGCGGAACCCGTTTCACGCTGCCAAACCATAATGATCGCGGCAGGCACGGCAAGCAACACAAAGGGCGTAACCAAGTCGCGCCACGAACGCACACGGTACTCATAGCGTCCCATGTACTTCGCTAATGCCAAAGCAGTGATCATCTTCGCCAGTTCTGCCGGCTGGAACTTGAGCGGACCAATATCTATCCACGACATCGATCCTTTGGTATTATGCGCCAGGAAAGGTGTAATGAGCAGAACAACGATCCAAAACGCATATACCAGATAGGCGATAACCTCGTACGTGCGCCCTTCGACAAACAGCACCGTGATACCCAGTGTGCAGGCTATACCGATCCACAGCAGCTGTTTACCGGCGCGGTTACTCAGGTCGAACGCCGATGTCTGGTCGAAAGTATAGCTGGCACCGTAGATGTTCAGCCAACCGAACAGCGCAATCGCCAGAAACATGACGATCGTCCACCAATCCAAGCCTGATATGATACTATTGTTTCTTGTCATTTAGTCGAAAGAAAAAAGACCGTTCCACTCAAAGAAAAAAGCCTAATCACCTCCACTGCTCTCAGATGACGGGTGTGTTAAAACGGAAGTAACCATCTTGTTGTAGATGTGTTTGCGGGTGATGGTGTCGGTGAGGTACTGCTCCATCATCAGCGTTGCGATAGGCGCCGCCCATGTGGCACCGAAACCTGCATTCTCCACCACTACTGCCACAGCTATCTTCGGCGCATCCATCGGTGCAAAACCGATGAAGATGGCATGATCCTTGCCATGGGGATTCTGCACGGTGCCCGTCTTGCCGCACATCTGCAGCGAATCGATATTGTACCAGCGCCCCGTACCGTTGGTCATCACCTGGTGCATGCCTTGTGCTGTCAGGGCAAACCACTTCTCGTCCATGCCCGTCTCATGACGCAGGTCGGGATCATTGGTCAGTTCGGTATTCAGGTGCGGGGTGATATAGTAGCCCCTGTTGGCGAGTGTGGCAGCCTGGTTGGCGAGTTGCAGAGGCGTAACAAGCACCTCGCCCTGCCCGATACTGAGCGAACGGATGGTGATGGCTTTCCAGCCCTTCTCGCCATAGGTGCAGTTGAAGAGTTTCTCGGTAGGGATAGCTCCGCCGGATTGTTCGCCGATATCCGTGTTGGCAAAACGGCTGCCCAGACCGAACTTCATCACATCATCACGCCAGAGGTTATACCGCGCACGGAAAATCTCATTGTTATCACCAAAACCGTCGCGCTGGAGCATGTCGTGGAACGCGCACCAGAAGTACGGGTTGCAACTCTGCTCGATGGCACCGAGCAGATCAACAGGCGAACCGTGGTTGTGCGTACACTTGATCGGCGTAGAGCGCGGACCACTACAGGGGAACTTGCTGTACGGATTGATGCCTCCCTCCTGCAGGCAGACCACCGCCTGAATGGTCTTGAACGTCGAGCCCGGAGGATACATAGCCTGCGTAGCACGGTTCAGCAGCGGTTTGCCCGGGTCGTTCAAGAGGCGGTTGTACTGCGTCGAACGCTGCTTGCCTACCAGGATCTCGGGATTCCAGGTAGGCGAAGAGGCCAAAGCCAAAATCTCACCCGTAGCAGGTTCGATAGCCACCACGCTGCCCACCTTGCCTTGCAACAGCTGCTCAGCCAGCTCCTGCAGATGGATATCCAGCGACAGATACAGGTCGGTACCGGTCACGGCTTCCACATCCTCCGCTCCGTCATGATAGGAGCCTTGGATACGACCGCGGGAGTCACGCATGATCACCTCCACACCTTTCGTGCCGCGCAGGCGCTGCTCGTAGGTGCGCTCCAAGCCGTCACGGCCGGCATAGTCGCCCGCCTGATAGTAATCGTCTCTATCAATATCGGATTGCGACACTTCGCCTACCGAACCCAGGATATGTGCAGCGTAAGGATAAGAGTACCCGCGCAGTGTACGCTTGCGGATACCAACACCCGAAAACTTGTACGAGGTCTCACGCAGCGAAGCTACCTCCTGCTTGCTCAGCTGCGACATGAAGATCTGAGGCGTGTAAGTCGAGAACCCGCGGTTGCGACGACGGTCTTTGATGGCGGCTATGCGCTGCTCGAACTCCAGACTGTCGATATCCAGACAACGGCAGAAAGCCACGGTATCGAAACCATGGCGCATCTCCTGCATAATAAGTGTTACTTCGTAAATTGGCTGGTTGAACACCAGTAACTCGCCGTTGCGGTCGTAGATAAGTCCGCGCGAAGGATAGACCACCTGACGCAGCAAAGCATTGTTGTCGGCTTTCTGCTTCTGCGACTGATCAATAATCTGCAACCAGAATAACCGGGATATAAATATCAACACCACGAGCACAACCGCTCCGCTGATGATATACGCTCTTTTGCCGTAAGGATCGTTCGTCATAGCTACTACGTGTTCTTGCGAACGTATTCAAGCATCATAATCAATGCAAAACTCAACACGCCGCTCAGCAGAATCTGCAGCAACGTATAGCCGAAGTGGTCGAACGTGAACGCCTCCAGCAGAAAAACCATCGAATGATGCACGATGACCAGGATGCTCAGCAATTCGATATACGTTCCTATACCTATCCCCTTGATACTGACAGCCCCCTTCATGCGCTCCACATCCTGCACGTAGCGCGACAACACCAGCGGACGCAGATAAGCTATCATCACGCAGGCTGCCATATGTACACCGGGAGTATGCGTGAACAGATCCATCAACATACCTATTGCCGCGCCCAACACCATCTGCATCCATCGCGGCAACTCCATGGGCAAAAGCATGATTGCCCATATATATACAAACGGATGCACCAAGCCCAACCAATGCAGGTTGTCAAGCAGCAGCACTTGCAGGAACAAGAGCAACACGCAAATAGCTATGTATCTTAACCAATCGGTCATACGAATAATCCGTTTTCAGCCGTCAGCGGGCAATGGAATCCAACTCCGCACGGTGCGCAAACTGCAAGACATGCACGGTGCGCAAACTATGAAAATCAGTAGCCAACGCCACATCAATATCGTAATACGAATCGCCTTCTCCGAGCGACACTTCCGATACAACACCAACCGGCAGATCGGCAGGGAAGATAGCACTCATGCCGCTCGTGACAATCGTATCGCCCTGCTGTACATCCACATGGCGCGCCACATCCTCCAGCACCGCCTTGCGGGTATCGGGCATGCGCCAATGAAGCGTAGCCAGATAGCCGTTCTTGCGCAGCAAGGAGGATATATATATCCCCTCGTGAATAACCGGCGCCACAACTGCAAAATGCGTACTAACCGACTGCACCACGCCAACTATACCGTCCTTGCCCACAACGCCCATATCTTCCGTTATGCCGTCACGCGAACCTTTGTTGAGCGTCAGGTAGTTATGATGCCTGTCGTTGCTATACGCAATAACACGTGCCGGGATGAATGTATAATCCTTGTCGGCATACGTATAGCACGGAGACACACTGTCAGCGGCTTGATCCATCGGTTCTTGCCTGTTCTGCAACGCCAGTACCTCGGCCTTGAGACGCGTATTCTCCTCCAGCAGCAAAGCGTTATCTGCACGCAGGCGGAAGTACGACGCTACATTGTCGCACATGAGTTGCACGCCGCCAACCACCACATTCGCTGCGCCCTGTGCTGCTACATAATGATACCGGTTACCGCGAACGATAAGCATAAACGCAACAACTTCCAAGCCCACAAGGAGCAGGAAGTTGCTGTAACGTAATATCAGTTGTAGCAAGTTACGCATAGGATTAGGCGAATGTCCAGGCAGTCCGGTTATCGGATCAGGAATCCGAACTTATCGTAGTTCTTCAAGGCTATACCTGCACCGCGTGCTACCGACAACAGCGGAGCTTCGGCTACATGGAACGGAATAGTGATCTTATCCTGCAGACGTTTGGCCAAGCCGTGAAGCTGGGCACCACCGCCTGCCAGATAGATACCGCGGTTCACGATGTCGGCATACAACTCCGACGGCGTGGACTCCAATGCTGCCAATACAGCCTGCTCGATACGCGATACGGATTTCTCCAAGCAGTGAGCAATCTCGTTGTAGGATACAGAAACCTTCATCGGCAGGGCAGTCACCTTGTTCGGGCCCGTAACCATATAATCCTCGGGCGCATCCTCGAGTTCGGGCAGCGCAGCACCCACGGCAATCTTGATGCGCTCGGCTGTCGGCTCGTCAATACGCATGTTGTGCATACGGCTCATGAAGTCGATAATATCGCGGTTGAAGTCATCACCGGCAGTCTTGATGGACTTGTTAGCTACAATACCGCCCAGCGAGATAACGGCAATCTCGGTCGTACCACCGCCTATATCCACTATCATACAGCCTTCCGGAGCCTCAACATCGATGCCGATACCTATAGCCGCTGCCATCGGCTCGTAGAGCATATAGATCTCACGGCCGCCGGCGTGCTCGCAACTGTCGCGCACGGCACGGATCTCAACCTCCGTACATCCCGAGGGAATACCTACCACCATGCGGATAGCCGGAGTAAACAGACGGTTCTTCTGCGGAATCATCTTGATCAAGCCGCGAATCATCATCTCGCAGGCCTGGAAATCCGCAATCACACCTTCCTTGAGCGGACGAACGGTACGAATCTGCTGACTGCCGCGACCGATCATCTGTTGCGCCTTACGGCCTACTGCCAGACACTTGTTGTCGGCCACAGAGATGGCTACAACACTCGGCTCGTTAACCACAATCTGATCCTCGTACATAATCAGCGTGTTCGCTGTGCCAAGGTCAATCGCAATTTCTTGGGTAAAAGATAAAAATGCCATAAGAAATTACAAATTAAAAAATTAAAAATTTAAAATTATTACACCGGATCTATCGCCTGAGCGATGGAGTTGGCAATCTGTGCCATCTCATCGGCAGGCAGTTGCAGTTTGGGGTTGGTGAACAGCATATCCTTCTCCGAGTTCATCGGCACAAGATGGATATGCACATGATTCACTTCCATACCCAGCACAGCCACGCCGACGCGGTTGCAGCCTGTTGCCTGCTTGATGCCTGCAGCTACTCGCTTGGCAAACAGCATCAACTCACTCAACTGATCGTCGGCCATGTCGAAGATATAATCCTCCTCGGGCTCCGACAACTTGGGCACAACCAAGGTGTGACCCTTAACCAAAGGATTGATGTCCAGAAAAGCATAGCAATGCTCGCTCTCGGCCACCTTGTAACTCGGAATCTCTCCGTTGATGATACGTGTGAACAGGGTCATAATCACAAAGATATTTCAAGGATTTCCAACTCCAGTGTGCCGGCAGGAACTTGCACCTTGGCTATCTCGCCCACCTTCTTGCCGAGCAATCCTTTGGCGATAGGCGTGGTGGAGGCAATCTTGCCTTCAGCCAGGTTGGCCTCGCCCTCGGTTACAATCTGATACGAGCGCTCTGCCCCATTCATCTTATTACGAACGCGCACACGCGTGAGGATCTTCACCTCATCCGTGTTTATTGCCGATTCGTCAATGATGCGGGCATCCACAATCTTACTTTTCAGAATAGCGATGCGGGTTTCAAGATGTCCTTGCTCCTCTTTTGCAGCATCGTATTCCGCATTCTCACTCAGGTCGCCTTTGTCGCGCGCCTCAGCGATGGCGGCTATCACTCGAGGACGTTCTACGCTCTCGAGAAACGACAGCTCTTCTTTTAGTTTCTGCAGTCCTTCTGCAGTCATGTACGTTGTTGCCATATATATTTTTTATTTATTTTCCATCAATATTTCCGGTTCAGGATCTCTGCAGCCAGAAATGCCTTCCGGAACTCTTCGGGATTCGACAAATCAAACAACAACTGCTCATCTTCCTGACCAGCGTTTGCCATCTTTTCCCGTTGTTGTTTTGTTGCCATAATATCCACACTATTGTAACGATGCACCCGGGTGCACCGCCGCCATTTTACTTCGGTTTAACAAAACAAAAAAGTCTTCACAGCAAGGTCATTTTTGATGGTTTTTAAAAACAACAGGAAACTTCCCAGCCTCCTGTTGCCATTAAACCTAAACCTTAACTATGAAAATTTTATTTGTTTTCGAGTGCAAAGGTAATACTTTTATTTCAAATATGCAAATATTTTTGCAAAAAAATGCAAAAAATCGTCATTTTTTTTGTTTTTTTTACAAAAATGGGCATTTTTTGCATATTTTTGAGGCAATTTTTGAAAAAATGATCACCTATTCTTCCACTATTTCTCCCTTCAATGTGGCAGCCGAAGCCGACAAAATTCGCACATTCACCAGTTCGCCGATGTGTCTTCCGGCACGTGGGAACACCACCGTCTTGTACTGCGATGTTCTGCCGAACATATCATCCTTACTGCGCTTGGAGAATCCCTCCACGAGCACTTCAACCGTCTTGCCTATCTCACGCTGGTTGCTCTCCAGCGAGAGTGTATTCTGCAGGGCGATGATCTCGTTCAACCGGCGCACCTTCTCCTCCTCGCTCACATTGTCGGGCAGGTGTTTTTGGGCATACGTGCCCGGGCGCTCCGAGTACTTGAACATGAACGCCGTGTCAAATCCCACTTCACGCATCAGGCTCAGCGTCTCAGCGTGGTCTTCCGGCGTCTCGTCGTGGAAGCCGCAGAACACATCCGTGCCTATCGTTGCCTCGGGCACGATACGACGGATAGCAGCTATGCGCTCCAGGTACCACTCACGCGTGTACTTGCGGTTCATCAGCTTCAGTATCTTGTTGCTGCCGCTCTGTACCGGCAGATGGATGAACTTGCAGATGTTCCTGTTGGCGGCTATCACCTGCAGCGTCTTGTCGGACATGTCTTTCGGGTGCGAGGTCGTGAAGCGGATACGCATATCAGGAACCGTGTTCGCCACGATCTGCAGCAGATCGGCAAAATCGATTACCTGCCCGTCTTTCTCCCACTTGTACGAATTGACGTTTTGCCCCAGCAGTGTCACCTCCTTGTAGCCGCGTGCCTGCAGGTCTTTCACCTCCTTGCATATACTCTCTACGTCACGCGAACGCTCCCTGCCACGCGTATAAGGAACCACGCAATACGAACAGAAATTGTTGCAACCGCGCATGATGCTCACGAAGCCCGATATCTGCTTGCCCAGACGTGCCGGCAACACGTCCGCATAGGTCTCCGTGGTACTCAGCTGCACGTTGATCGCCTGATAGCCTTGCTCACACTGCGCTATCAGATTCGGCAGATCCATATACGCATCCGGGCCAACCACAAAATCCACCTTGTAGTCGCGCAGCAACTCGTCGCCCATGCGCTCGGCCATGCAGCCGATAACACCAATCAATGTACCATTTTGGCATTTACCATTTACCATTTGGCTACGGAGCTCCTGCAAGCGGTGCTGAACCTTCTGCTCCGCATTGTCGCGAATCGAACAGGTATTGAGCAAGATGATATCCGCCTTGCTGATATCATCGGTGCACTCCGCATCCGTGGTCTGCAGGATGGCTGCCACCACCTCGCTGTCAGCCACGTTCATCTGGCAGCCGTAAGTCTCTATGTAGAATTTCTTGTTCACTAATTAAACGAATTAATCGAATTTGTCAACTGTCAATTATCACACCATCAGCCTGTAGGCTTTGGGCGTAACGGTTGCATGCGTCTTGAAGAACCGGTTAAAGAATGCCACATTGTCAAAGCCCAACGACAGAGCGATCTCTTTTACCTGCAGATTCGTCAGTTTCAGCTTCGCCTTCGCATCCGTTATGATAGCCTCCACGATCAGGTCACCCGCTGTCTTGTCACTCACCTGCTTGATGGTGGCACACAGATGCGGCAGCGTGATACGCATCGCATCGGCGTACTTCGACACATGGTGCCATTCATGATAATGCTTGAGCACCAGATTGCAATATTCGTAATAGATCTCGTTCTTGCGGTCTTGCGGACGAAGAGTCGTCTCCGACTGAGCGCGGAAGAAGCCGTTGTAGGTCATCTGGAAGATGTTATATACATTCACCATCTTCTCCGTATTCAGTAGCGACGGGGTACAGTTACTGCCCTGGATAAGCAACTTGCAGGTACTTACCATCACATCCGCCTGCTCCTGAGTCACAGTCACGATTGGCGAATGCATATGCATCGCATTGGCTGTCAGGCGGGTCTGGAACGTGTTTTTCTCCATGAACGACGAGCTGAACAGCACATAGTATACCAGCGCATCGTCTGAGAACTCGTGTATCAACAGAAACGAACCACTCTCCAGCAGCAACGCGTCGTTCGCATGGAAATCGTATTGCGTCACATTGATCGTGGCCTTGGCCGTACCGCGAGCCAGAATAGCAAATACGGTACACTGTATCTTGCACGGAAAACGTCCGTACTCATTCATGATCTTTCCGCTCGCATCACCTATCAGGTAATCTTTCGGGCAGTCCAGCAATGGGATAGAATTATCTTGCATAAGCGTTTTTATTGCTACAAATTATTCACCAATTACAAATAACGCTACAAAGGTACAAAAAATATTTCATATTTTAAGCATATTCTTAAAAAAAAGCACGTTTTCTTATTAAAAAACGTACTTTTTGTAAGATAATCCTTAAAAACAGCCCCATTATTTATCTCTACTCTGCCGCATTGTACCACTCTTCGAGTTTCTCGTTGAAGGCACGTCTGTCGAGTACCGACCACTCTCTCAGTCGCTCGGTCATATCCTCAAAATGCATTGTCACCTTACGTCGCCAGGTGTAGCGTGTCTTCTGTTTGCTGGTCAGGCTGTCATCCAAACCCGTGGTGCGAAGCATGATCACACGTACGCGCGCGTACCTATCTTTATTGTCAGGGTCAAAAATTCCTTGGCACACCTCATACGCCAGTCGCCGGTTGCCTATCTGCTCCACCGGCGTACGGCGGATATGTCCCGAGGGATAGAACAACAGGTCATTACCGTCTGCCAGGGTCTGCAAGGCGGTGGAGGTCAATGCACGGGCTTTGGCGGCACTCTTCTCGCGGTTGTCGGCAGAGGTAGCCGGCAGGTCGGGCACCACAATGGCATGTGCCAGATTCAGCGCCCAACGATACACGGGATTACGGAAGAACGCCTCGTCGGTCATCGGGCGCAACATCACCTCCGCAAACTCTGCACACAGCATCACTGGCTCTACGTAAGCCGGGTGATTAGGCAATAACAAATGCACCTTGTCATCACGAAGCAACTCCCCACCTTCCGTGCGGATATCGTAATGCAGGTGCATAAAAAAGCGGGTAATCTTGGCTACTTGAGTGCGTGTCATGTCCTGTAACCTTTACGCAAAATCAATAATATGATGGATGGAAAGGATGCCTATTATATCCTCTGATTGTTCGCTCTCCGTCACGGCAAGCGTGGTGATATTGTACTTGTCCATGATCGCCAAAGCTTCCGACAGCAGCGCATCTTTGGCTATATGCTTGTAGCCGACGCTCATCACCTGAGCTGCGGTGATATGTACATCATTGTACTTCTGTATAGCGCGACGCAAGTCTCCGTCCGTAATAATTCCTACGCAATCTGATTTCTGATTTCTGACTTCTGATTTCTCATAAACCATCGTCATCCCCAGATGATGATCGCTCATCTCACAAACCACATCCCTGAACGGTGTGTCGGTATAAACCTTCGGAACCGAACGCGACATATGGTTCTCCACCCTGCCCAGGAGTTTCCGTCCCAGTGCACCGCCCGGATGATACACGGCGAAGTTCTCTGCCCGGAAGTTACGTTTCTCCATCAGGCAAACCATCAGCGCATCGCCCATCAGCAGGGTGGCAGTCGTCGATGTGGTAGGCGCCAGCCCCAGCGGACAAACCTCCTTGTCCACATGTACGGACAGCGTCAGATCGCTGCGCTTGGCCAACGGCGACTGCATATCGCCCGTCATCGCAATAATACGACACCCCATCTTCCGGAGCGGATCGATTACAGCCAGAATCTCGTTGGTAGCACCGCTGTTACTCACCAGCAACGCCACATCCTCACAGCCCACCATCCCCAGATCACCGTGCACGGCTTCTGCCGCATTCACAAAGATCGCCGGAGTACCCGTTGATGCCAGCGACGAGGCGATCTTACGACCGATTATTCCCGTCTTGCCGATACCCATCACCACGACTTTTCCCCGGCAGGCATACAGCATATCCACAACCTGAGCAAAACGCTCATCTATCGTCTCGCTCAACTTGCTCAGTTCGCATATCTCCTCACGGAAAATAGCTTTAGCCCTATCTATACTTTGTTGCTGTAAATCCATACATTATACGTTCAACGATCGGCGCAAGTCATCCACAGCCTTGGCCTGAGTCAGTATCTGACGGATATCGCTCAGCCGCACTTGATTGGCAGCATCGCTGATAGCATGGTCGGGATCAGGATGAACCTCCAGAAACAACCCGTCAACCCCCACTGCCAGTGCGGCACGCATCAACGGCGGTACAAGCTCCCTGTTGCCGCCTGTCACGCCTTGCTGCGACGAAGGTTGCTGCACCGAGTGCGTGGCATCGAACACTACGGGACAACCGTATTCACGAAGCCGAACCAATGAGGTCATATCCACGACCAGATTGCCGTAGCCGAACGATGAGCCCCGCTCTGTGAGCCAGATCTTGCTGTCAGCCAAGCTTGGCTGACCCGCGTTGACTGCCGGCGCCGCCTCGCGGCACTTCTGTATCGCACCGCGCATATCCCACGGCGCCATGAACTGACCTTTCTTGATGTTCACGATCCTGCCCGTGCGAGCCGCAGCTTGCAGCAAGTCAGTCTGCCTGCTCAGGAAAGCCGGTATCTGCAGCACATCTGCTACCTCGGCCACCGGAGCACATTGCCATGACTCATGCACATCGGTCAGTATCGGCAAGCCGAAACGTTCCTTGACGGCAGCCAATATGCGCAAACCTTCCTGCATCCCCACACCCCGCTCGGAGGATGAGGATGTACGGTTGGCTTTGTCGAACGATGATTTGAAGTACAGGCTTATGCCCATATCTTCACACACGCGCTGCAATTCCTCAGCCGTGTGCATCACCATCTGTTCGCTCTCAATTGCGCAAGGGCCACCTATTAGGAACATAGATTAGTGCTTGTATGCTTTGAACCAGTCGATAGAAGTTGTGCCTGTGGCTTTTACACCTTCGGGCAGGAAAGCAATAACCGTCGGGAACAAGGTCGTATCCAGTTTGTTTGCCGTGCGGGCTACCTCCTGATTGTTGACGTACCATGTCAGGTCAGCCGGAGTGATCACCACCGTAAAGATGTACTCCTGACCTTCCTTCAAGCCCTCGACTACGGTCTGCTCCTCAAACTTGTCGTAGGTAGCACCTACAGTCACGTTCTTACCGTCCCACTCAGCGATGCGAACGATAGGCAGACGCTTCTCGCTCATCAGGCAGATAGCGCCGTGAGCCTTGCCTGAGAACGAAGCCTTAACCTGGAACATACCTTCCTTGGCACGGAACTTCTCAGCGGTCTGAATCACATCACCCGTGTAATCATAGTCCTTCATCGTGAAGCCCTTCTTCTGATCCCATGCAGGCACAGTAGCGCGCTCGGCTTTTACCGAAACGGTCATCCTACCCTCGCGGGTGCAGGCTACATTCCTGCCGCCGTTCATGGCTGCCTCCTCATTGGCGTAGGAGTGGTTGGTCTTCAGCTTGTCGTTACCGAAATAGAACCCTGCCTTCCAAGGGCTGTCGGACATCCTGTTCCACTGGCATGCGTCGGCAAACATCTCCTGATACGATTCGTACTCAGCGATCTTCTTCGGATCTTGTGCCAGGTAGAACGATATGTTCGAGGAGTTTTTCAGCGCCTGGTACTTGCCGTCTTGCTGACTCTGCAGCGTCGTGTACCAACGTTTCGGGTTCTTCCAGAAGTGATTCCGCGTACGGAATTCCGTGTTGTTCACTATGTTACGCAAACGGTAGTACTCGCTTACCTCATGCGAATCCTTATGAACCAGATAACGCTTTACGGCAAACGAATTGCCCAGACGCTGCATCCGTTTCAATCTGGGATCGGCTTTCACTGCCTCGGGATCTTTCAGCTTAGCAAAGTCGCTCGTCTCGGCAAAGTGCATATACTCTTGCACCGAGGCTCTGCCGCGGAAGAAGTGATACCAGCGTACATGCCAACTGCGTTTGGCGCGCTCGTAGCCCGTAATAAGTTTGTACTCCTCACGGTCTTTGTATTTCGTCGTGAGCAGCTCCTGCTTGTAGTCCTGAAATTCTTTGGCTTCTACGATCGGTTTCAGTGCCAGGAACTCTGCCAGCTCCGACGAGTTCTCAATATCACGATACCGACGGACATCCACACTCATCTGGTGGATACGATCTTCCATCTTGCTCGTTGTCAAGGTTTCAGCCTTGAGTTGCGTAACATGTTTCATATTTCGGTTGTTTAAATTATTTACTAATTTCTGATATCTGATTTCTGATATCTGATTTCTGACAGCTTCTCGTACAGTTCCTCCAACGTATCCACATACACCGGCGTGTACGACTCCTGTTTGGGCAGGAACTGCAATGCGCGCATATCTTCCGCTTCGCGGCGAATACCCTCATAAAATCCCTTGTAATTGAGGATATATATCGGCTTCTTGTGCTCGCCTACTGTCCCCGAAGCAATCACGTCGAACATCTCATCCAGCGTGCCGTACGATCCCGGCAGGCAGATGAAGCAGTCGGCTACATCGCGCATCGTCTGCTTGCGCTCGGCCATCGAGCTAACTATATACTGTGTCGTGCAGTTTGCAGCCAGTCTGCCTGCGGCAATGATACGGTGAGGCACTACGCCTGTCACTTCACCACCTGCAGCCCGTGCTGCATCGCTCGTGCGGGTCATCAAGCCGCCTGTAGCTCCGCCATACACCAATGTATGTCCCTGCTCAGCCAGCCATCTGCCCAGCGCATCCCCAAGTCGCAAATACTCCTCAGGAATACAATCTTTCGCCGAACAATATACTGCTATCTTCATTAGGCGTCAATCTTGGCGTATGTTGCATTTTGCTCGATGAACTCGCGACGCGGCCCCACCTCATCGCCCATCAGCATCGATATGATGCGATCAGCCTCGGCAGCGTTCTCGATCGTCACTTGCTTGAGCATGCGGCGCTCGGGATCCATGGTCGTCTCCCACAGTTGCTCATCGCTCATCTCACCCAGACCTTTGTAACGCTGCGTCTTGATCTGCTTCTCGTCGCCGTTACCGTAGCGCTGGATGAAGTCGTGACGCTGCTGGTCGTTCCAACAATACTCCTTCGTTGCACCCTTCGAGCACAAGTACAGCGGAGCCATGGCGATATACAGGTGTCCCTGCTCTATCACTTCCTTCATGTGACGGAAGAACAGCGTCATGATCAGCGTAGCGATATGCGCACCGTCGACATCGGCATCGGCCATGATGATCACCTTGTGGTAACGGATCTTGCTCAGGTTCAGTGCTTTCGGGTCATCCTCCGTGCCGAACGTGATACCCAGTGCCGTAAAGATATTACGTACCTCTTCTGATTCGAACACCTTGTGCTCCATAGCCTTCTCTACGTTCAGGATCTTACCGCGCAATGGCAGAATAGCCTGGTGCTCGCGATCACGACCGGTCTTCGCCGTGCCGCCTGCCGAGTCACCCTCGACCAGGAACAACTCACATGCAGCGGGATCTTTCGACGAGCAGTCAGCCAGCTTGCCGGGCAGACCACCACCGCTCAGCGGCGACTTCCTCAGCACGCTCTGACGGGCATTACGGGCAGCGATACGTGCCTGGGCAGCCAGGATCACCTTCTCCACGATGCGCTTTGCATCATCGGGGTGCTCCTCCAGGTAGTTCTGCAAAGCCTCAGCCACGGCGGAGTTCACCATACCCGCTACCTCGCTGTTACCGAGCTTGGTCTTCGTCTGGCCTTCGAACTGCGGCTCGGCTACCTTGACGCTGATCACAGCCGTCAGACCCTCGCGGAAATCGTTCGGGTCGATCGTCGCATTGCCGTCCTTGTCCTTCAGCTTGGCTTTCTCGAGCATCTTGCTGTCTTCGGCGTACTTTTTCATCACGCGGGTCAACGCAGCGCGGAAACCTGCCACGTGCGTACCGCCCTCTATCGTATTGATATTATTGACGTACGAGTGTACATTCTCGTTGAAGTCGGTGTTGTAGATCATCGCCACTTCCACCGGTGTGCCGTACTTGTCGGTATTCAGGTGTATCACCTCCGAGATCAGCGGTGTGCGGTTGCCGTCGATGTAGCGAACGAACTCGCTCAAGCCCTTCTCCGAGTAGAACTCCTCCTTCTTGCAGCCCGTAACCTTCGTGCCGTCCTCGAGCACCGTTTCCTCCATCACGCGCTTGTCTTTCAGCACGATCTTGATGCCGGCATTCAGGTAAGCCAGCTCGCGCATACGTTTGGCGAGGATATCCCACTCGTAGGTGGTTACCGTAAATATCGTATCATCAGGCCAGAACTGCACAAACGTACCGGTCTTACGCTGCTCCCAGTTGCCTGTTGCCTCAGCTTCGGTAATGTTATGCACGGGTGCCAGCGGCTTGCCCTTGGCATAATCCTGGCAATGGATAGCGCCGTCGCGATACACCTCCACGTGCATCTTCGTACTCAGCGCGTTCACGCAGCTCACACCTACACCGTGCAAACCGCCGGAAACCTTGTAACTGTCCTTATTGAACTTACCGCCGGCATGTAGTACGGTCATTACCACCTCCAGCGCACTCTTGTGCTCCTTCGGGTGCATATCCACAGGTATACCACGACCGTTATCCTGTACGGTTATCGAGTTGTCTTTCTCAATGTGTACGGCTATCTCGTCGCAGAAGCCTGCCAAGGCCTCGTCGATCGAGTTATCCACCACCTCATATACCAAGTGGTGCAAACCTTTCTGCGAGATATCACCGATATACATCGCCGGGCGCTTACGCACGGCCTCCAAACCCTCAAGCACTTGAATACTTGAGCCGTCATACTTCTCTTCCTGCAATTCTACAGGTTGTCCTTGCATTTCTTGTTCTTGCATTATTTCGATTTACTATTTTTATCGTTATTTCCTATCGCTCTTTCGCGCGACCACAGGCGTTTTTCCCCTTTTAGGGGAAGTCTTCCTGTCCCGTTTTGGGGCTTTCATTCAAAAAAGCCTACAAAGATACAAAAAAAAAATGACATTTGCAACTTTTTGCCCCAAAAAATGCATTTATTTATTTTTGCATAGCAAAAAAGACTTTTTTCCGCACTTTTTGCTACTCTCCGACCTACAGCCTGAAGTTCAGCGGCACTTCACGCCTTACGCGCACGGGAATAATGTGCATCTTCGAGTTCAGATACACCTTTTTCGGCTTATCCACCTTGGCATTCTTATGATATCCTGCCATCATCGGCAACGACATGCATGTCATCAATAACACGAATACGATCCTATTCATATTGCTTATATTTTGGGGGCATTTTAGGTATTTTTCACTAATCAAATCTATGGGTTAGGAGGGCTAAAAATCGGTTTATAGAAGGGTGTATACATAATTTACTGACAAACAGAAAGATGAGTGCTTGAGGTTCCTATAAGGTTCCTATAGAGTTCCTATAAGGTTTATAGTTCCCTCTCCGGGCGAGTAGTGGCGGGGTTGTGGCTCCACACACAATGGCCTATATTCGAGGATCTCAGCCTTGTTGACTCAATGTTTGCTTATACCGTACACAAATGATGATGGGGACAAATTGTCCCCCCCATGAAATTATGTTGCAGTTTAATCTACTTCTCCTTTATCAGTTCTATGAAGCCCAATATATTAGACGGCTAAACCAGTGCGCATAACATCATCATAAAGCGGCGAGTGCTCGTTTTCTTGCATTATAACCGGTTCTATTAAAGAACTTATTTTGCGAGCCTGTGTCCATAACGGAGGTACGATATTAAACCAATTGCCACTTATTTGCGGTACAACAATCGCCACATCAATATCGCTGTCTTGATGTGCCGTGCCCTTACTATAGGAACCATACAAATACACTTTAGCGTCTTTGTACGTAGGCAATATAGCCTGCTTGTAAGCTTGCACGAGTTTTATAACTTGCTCTTTATCCATTGCTGCATTTGTTCTGTTCGTTGAATTAAATCTTCACATACGCTTTGGTTCAGACTTGTTGCAAGCATTGATTTGTAGTCTGGATAACGCGCTGCTATGTTCATTGGCGTTACTGCATCAATAAATGACTTTTGCTCATCGGTCATCAAGTCGCTTAACCCTGACTTTTCTGCCAAGCGTGTTAAGTTATGAATATACGGCGGATCGTCGGGCAGCATTTGTGTATAATATGCTTTTATGGTCTTCTCTAATGTTTGATGACACATAAAAGCCACATAAATCCATCGTCTCGACCTAAGCATATCTCGCGCTGTGTCAAGATCATAGTCTGCCAAATCTATCCAATACTTTACTTTATCCATAGTTTTTGCTGTTTCGGAAGAGCCTAAGATGCTATCACGGGAGTATCTTTTCTATTTCCGCCTGCAAAGTTACGAAAAATATTTGACATTTGCAAATATTTCCGTCAAAAACTATAGATTTTCATCCATATTTATAAATTTTTGGGTATTTTAGGCAATTTTTGACCAACCAAGTCCATCGAATTTATGTATGTTTATGTCTGCCGGTGGCTGTTACTCGCAGAGTTTTGTATTTGGCGGATACAGCGATCATCAAGCTCGCTTGAATGAGTGTTGTCTACGCCAAAAACATCAAGTCCGGCACGGACAACAGACACCTGCAGGGTTTATGTGGGTTTGGTTCTGACAAGTCCATTGGAATCCACACAAAAAGGCCAAGATCCGAAGATCTCAGCCTTTGTGAATTGATATATTCCTTACGCATATCCTACATATGCTCTTTAATTTTGTCGATGAGTTCGTGGATTGTAGGTCGCATGGCAGACAAATCTTCCTCACTAATATCGAAAAGCACGTTGTAATCAGCCTTGTCGCGCAATTGCTCCATTCGTGCTATTAGTGCGCCATACTTCGTATCAAAGATACCTGTCTTGACGAAATGTAAACTAAACAAAACGTTCATGCCTTCATGAGTACGAGTATTCAATTCATTTTTCACGAATAATGCATGAATGGCATGAAAACAGGCATAATAATACCTATTAGCGGCAGTAAAGTAATCACCCGCCTCGTAATATGCGTCAGCTTTCGCTAAAAACAACTCGCATCGTTCCATGTGCAACGAGCACATTGTTTGCCTGTCTTGCGCTGATAAACTGCTCATATCAATTCAATTTTATCGTCTTGAACATTATGGTAGAACGGAGTGAAGCTATATGCATCCCACTCGCGCTTGGTGTACATAATGGGATTGATTATTTCTCCAATATCTCCACTGAGTAGAGTGAACGGATATGTTATGCGGTCATAATCTTCACCATTGAGTTTGTCTTTATCTAATAGTACTAACAAATCCCAATCGGAAGTGGGCTTCGCATCACCACGTGCCCGTGAGCCATATAGCCACAAGTGTCCTCCGGAAGGAAGAACCTGCCTCCCTAAATGGGTAATTCTATTTAACACTTCTGCCGATTGCATATGTAGTGTTTTTAACAACCTCTGTCAAATTTTGCTGCAAAGTTAACACTTTTTTTTGATATTTGCAAATATTTCCGCCAAAAACAATAGAATTTTATGTAAATTTATAATTTTTGGGGTAATTTTGGGCAATTTTTGACTGACATGTCCATCGGAATTCGTATAATTCGCTAAATTAGTGAACATATATATCCATTGGAATAGTTGATAATAGTCTTTAATAGTTGACGACACAAGTCCATTGTTTCTCCCACAACCACACAAAAAAGCCAAGATCCGAAGATCTCAGCCTTTTATGATGTGAAGTCGTTATGCGGTTTACAACATTGCTGCGACGCGCCTGTCGAGAGCTTGGCTAATGAAGGCATTGATTGACTCGCCGGCTTGTTTGGCTAACACAGCAATACGGCTATGGGTCTCCGGCTTGATGCGAATGTTGAGTTGTCCGGAATAACTCTTGTGCGGCTCCAAGCCTTCCTCCAGGCAATAAGCCACATAGTCATCTACGGCTTCATGAAAGGCATTCGTCAGTTCGCTGACGCTCTCGCCTTCGAAGTTTACCAAGCCGTCAATGCCTTCGATCTTTCCGTAGAAACATGCATCCTTCTCCGAGAAGCTGACAGTTCCTAAATATCCTTTGTATGATAATGTGTTCATAATGCTATTAATTTAATAATCCACGATTTTGCAATTCGTCCAATACTTGTCGTAAGGCGTATTGTTTTACTATATTTCCCGGATGAGGCTTGTGTAGCATGATTGGATGTCCGTCCTTGTCCTTAAACACAACTCTCGAACCGGAAGTTTTTCCTTTGTTTGATTTTGTATATCCGAGTGCTCCTAACAATCGCTCCAACTCATCGAAAGTGAAGTCAGCCGGCAATGACAAGAAACTGGATATCAGTTTTTCTTTTGAACTCATATTACAAAATTTATGCAAAAGTAACTATTTTTTAGTTACAATCCAAATATTATTACAGAAAAATGCATATTGTCGTCCATTTTTCACATTTTTGCTATTTATATTTGGATATTACCACATATTTATAAATTTTTGGCAATTTTTGACTTATAAGTTCCCTTGAAATAGTTGATAATAGTCTTGAATAGTTGACGACACAAGTCCATTGTTCCCCACACAAAAAGGCCAAGATCCGAAGACCTCAGCCTTTGTGGTATTATTTTTTTATGCTCTTACTTAAAATCCTTGTAGTATTGTGAAATATGTCCTTTTAATTCTGGGATATCGTTGTTAAGTGTGTACCATAACATATCTTTGCTGATATGGATATAGTCATGTACCAAAACATTGCGCATACTGACTATTGGACGCCAATCAACATCAGTGTGTGACTCTCTAAACTCTATCGTAAGCATATTAGCAGCTTCACCTATAATTTCCACCTGTTTTACCATTCCATAATAGAGTAAAGGGGTATTTAACAACTCATCCTTTGAATAAGTTGTCAATCCATTCTCGATGATCTTGATTGCGTCCAAGATGTGCTCCAGACGCTCTTTGTCGCGGCTATGCTCTCTCATAGATTAGGAGTTTATCACGGTTAGCGGATTCTTGAGCGAAAGGCAATAATTCGTTGCGCTCAACCAGATCCACTTCGCGGTGAAGTAGTTCTTGCAAATCCAGTTTCATTGTAACGTACTGGAACAAGCCAATAGGTTTGGATTTATCCAGATCAACCATAATGTCCACATCACTATCTGGCGTTTCTTCTCCACGCGAAAACGAACCGAACAGATACGCACGGTTCACAGGCTGCTCCGCAAAGAAACGCTGCATTCTTGGAATCATATTTGATATTTCAGCATTAGGCATTACTTTGGTGATTCATTTCCGCCTGCAAAGTTACGAAAAAAAATGCACATTTGCAAATATTCCCGAAGAAAAATAGCAATTTTTTGCATTTTTTAGCATATACCACCTCGCTTGGGCTTGCACAAGAGTGAGATGGAATATGCTAAAAAGGAAGAGCGGAGCTCGGTTTTTCTTCGGGAAACGCGAGCCTAAATGTCCCGCATTGCCTTAAAGTAATTTCGAGGTGGGGCGGTTGGAAACCGCGTCGGTGTCCTCGAAGTTACGAAAAAAATCTGATATTTGCAAATATTTCCGGCAAAAATAATAGAATTTTATGTAAAATCATTAATTTTGGGGTAATTTTGGGCAATTTTGGACTAACAAAGTACATTATCATTCTGTTTAATCTGATTAATCTGCGAACAAAAATAGTCCTTTGGAATAGTTGGTAATAGTCTTTAATAGTTGACTGACATGTCCCTCGTTCCCCACACAAAAAGGCCAAGATCTTTCGATCTCAGCCTTTCTGTTAGATAGATTAGCGGGGTATTAATCGCCGCCGCCGCCACTCGGAACAGGTTCTTCAATAACACCAATTGGATCAGGAGCAGGAACAGGGCTACCTGTTAGAACCACTGCCATTGGCATCAACTGTGCTTGCTCTACAGCCGGTTGAATATACATTTTCTTTTTCATAATTTTCTTTAAAAATATAGGTTCTACTTATTTAACTTGACGACCTGTTGTGTCATAAAGTTTCTCGCCACGGATGATAAACAATTGGCCATCAATCATCACTTTGCTAGGAGCCTCAGAAACACTAACATTATCTATCTCAGTTGCAGCATTTCCGGCCATCGGCATAGAACGAACGCGTCTACCGGGAGCTGATTGAGGATTGTCAACCGTCAAAGCATTAAAGTCAACATATGCGCGGTTTGCGTCGAGATAGTTGTTTGTTCCAAGTGGGCGGAGTTGATTGTTATACAACATATAGATTTCTTTACCATCCTCTTGAAGCGTACTAAGATCACTTGTCGTCAATCCATCCAACGTACCACAAAGAGCACCATTAACACCCGCTTCAGTTGCAGCTTCACCTTCGTAAGCTACCTGAAGCGTAGCTGCCGATGCTAAGAAGATGAACGGCATACCGGCACCGTAAGGAAGTGTAGCTTCTTCGAGATAAACCTCTGTATCTGCCAGATTCTTATGCTCAAGGCCCCAGAATGTTGCGCCCTTGACAGCCACTATCTTCTTAGGTAAGCAAACGGTATAGTTGCGATTTACCTCAAGTCCCGTACGGATTTCCGTATAAACCGGTTCTCCATAGGTTGTCCAGCATAAGTCACCTACAGCAAAACGGTCTTTACTGCTTGATTCATTCGATGGACTGAGGTTTGTAATAATTATCTGGAACATACCTGCTACATTAATATTTTCTATTGTAGCCTCATATACCTCATCCTTTTGAGCAGATGCATTCGTTATAGTTTCAGTTTTTACTATTGCTTCACCTTGCTTTATATCAACCTTGAAGGAAACTCCATTGGTCTCATTATACGGATAATAATAATTCAACGAGAGTTTACCTATACCTAAATTCATTACAGGCGAAGTTATGATTCCTACTTTGGATGTATTACCTTGCATTAGCCAATATGTAACATCATCCTTTACAACAACTGCCGTATTAACAGCGTGCCAACCATCTGCGGATGTTCTTTCACTATAACCGGAATTTGCAGCGATTGTGTTGAAATCATCAGTTCTATCGCAGTTTCGTTTAGCTTTAACTTTTATAGCAAGTGCAATTTCAACATCTTCAGCACCGGCAGCGTCATCTCTAATAGTAAGTGTGGCGGAGAAGTTGCCGATAGCAGATGTACGCGGACTAACTGTAATCGTGCCACTTTGAGTAAGTGCAGTTTTGTCAATGCTGAAGGCACTTGCACCTTCACCTGAGAGAGCAACCGAAGCCGCAGCAACGTTCGTCAGCGTAACCTCGACTGTTTGAGAAGCAACTATATCGTCTTGCTCAGCATTATCGAAAGTAATGGAAGTCTTATTTGCCGTAATCTTAGGATCAGCTGAAGCCACTGTCAAACCTTCAATTGTCTTGCTTGTGGTTTGGCCTTCGTATGTAGCAGTAATATCAACAGATGTCTGATTCTCTGTCAACGGTTCATAAGTCAACGAAAGACCTTCCTCATTCGTAATGTCAACAGGCGTTTGCGGTGTTCCTGCCAATGTGTAAGTAGCATAGACGCTAAGACCTGTCATATCTATTTCATCACCAGCCTTATAAGACTTATTCTCAAGGTCACCGTCAATTGCTATGCTTGCCAGTTCAGGCAAGACACCACCTTCATGGTTAACGCCGAAGAGAACGAAACGCTTGCCGCTTGTCGCGGAGAAGGTCAGAGTAGTTTCTTCCGTATTTCCGGAAAGACTTATTACATAGTAAGCATCAGTCATCGGATCTGAGCCCTCTGCCAGCGTGAATGGAGAGTTGTTTGCAATGCCGGCATTCTTTTTGATGCTGATCTCCGTTGCAGGACTAACCGTTACGCCGGTAGGAGCCGTTACGGTCAAACCTACGTTCTCTGTATTCCAACCATATGAGTGGAAATGCAGTTTTGAAGCTTGTGCAGGAACAGTTACTTTAATAACGCCTGCTGCACTGCTAGTACCAGCCTTGATAGCATCATATTGTGTTGAGTTATAAACCACTTTTGCCAAACTTGCACTTGTTCCACCAGACGTGCTCAATGTCACATTGCTTGTATAGGTATAAGCCCATTCTGAAATATCATTCCATTTAGCATAAAGAGTTACATCGCTGGAAAGTTTAGCACCCGCAACAGCCTCAGTTCCTTCATCAAAGGTTGATGTAGTAAACCAACCTCCAAAGAGTTTATTTGTCTTCGTGACTGTAGGCAACTGATCAGGCAGGTTTGTAGCCTCTGCTACATCAGCAATATCCTCATTAGCTCCATTCTCGACATAAGTGATACTATAGGTCTGAGCTTCAGGACGATTAAACTCAAGCAGATAGTTTCCTGCATCGATTTCTTTCTCCTCGTTATAAATCTTCAATGTACCAAATATGGTTACTTTATCACCAACTTGCAGATCGTCTTTATTTGTAAAGTCAGCGCCATCCCGTCCCTTACCATTGTAAACTTTGAGTTGGTTAGACGCGTTACCATCTACAGAGATGCTATAAGTCATTTTTCCGCTGGAAACATATGTCGCGGCTGTACTTACAACACCATATACAAATTGGTCTGCAATAAGATCATTCTCGTCCAAAGCAGATAAAGCCTCTGTTACATTCAATTTAGTAGCACATTTAGTATATGTCTTGGAGACAATAGCACTAACGCTTTCGTCTTTAAATGCTGCTGCTTTGATGGTTTTAGTAGAGTTTAAATCAATACCTGCATTGGGATAGAGAGTAGATGTAGCTATCGGATCTGTACCATCTGTTGTGTAACGAATCTCTGCTCCTTCTGTAGCACATGCTAATGTAACATTCAAAGAGGTTAAGAAGCCACCACCTTCAGGACTGAAAGTCGGAGCTGCAATAAATCGAGTAAAGGTAACAATTTCATTATCCTTATCGAACTCATGAGTGCCCTTGTAATCTTTCAAAGTACCATAAACGACGACCAAATCACCAATCGATAAATCTGCTTCACTAGTGAATTGTGGCAATATGCCAGACAAGCCACCATATACTTCTAATTGGTTTGTTGTTGTACCATCATCAGAGATCCAATAAGTTATAGAATGATAGGTATTATTATAACTATCAATTTGACTAATTTTTCCTTGTACATACTTACCTGTCAAATCTCCGCCGGCAGTAATGGCAGTATGAGCACCTGCAACATCAAGAATAGTTGCTCTAGTGAATGTCTCGCTTGCGATCTCGCTATTGTCCCAATTGGTCTTAACGGCAATAGCCTTAACGGTCTTAGTTGCAGTTATTTCAAACGGAGCCGAATATGTCGGAGACGAAGCCGTAGGATCGCTACCATCAACCGTATAATGTATTACTGCACCTGTGGTCTCACACTCAATAGTTACATTAGCTGCACTCATGAAGTGTGCTACATCCTTTGTAATAGTCGGAGTAACAGGTTTGAATGTATAAACAGCCTCAGCGACATCGGAATCGTCATTACCTTCTTTTACTGCGATAGCCTTAACGGTTTTGTTTTCCGAAACAGAGAAAGCAGCAGTATATTTCGTACCATTCGTCTTGCTCGGAGTAGTACCATCCAACGTGTAGTAGATGTCTGCTTCATCGGTTGTTGTTGCCAACTCAATGCTTTGTGCGACATTATATGTTCCCGTACCATGATTAAACGTCGGAGCAACACATTGCCCAGGAGCAGCGCAACCTGCATCAAGACTATATGTTGTTGTACCACTTGTCGTCTTGTCGTAGGTTACAGAAATAGAGGTAAACTTGATTTGCCCATTGGTAGCAGTTCCCGAATTGCCAACAGAGAACTGATATGAACTTCCTGAAATTGTAAACGCTGTACCAGATGTGACGGCACCATCAGTTCCAGCGCCATTTAACTGACCTGTATTACTTATATTGAAATTTAATGTCGCACTCTTCAACGTACAACCAGAAGCTGCACTAAGCGTCATCGTTGCCGATTCACCTTGATAAAAACGCCAATCGTATCCATTAGTATAATATTTTCCTGTATTTGAGCCACCATTGGCTGTTGCAGTTATGTTTTCATCCAATGTAACAGAACTATATTGTACGCCATTTGACCAGCTATTCGCTGTTGCATAAGTAGCAATAGTTACAGATGCCGTTTCTTCATTAACATTACTTCCTCCACCGGAAGTTACACTATAAACAGCGTATAGGTTTACATCGGCATCTTCCATATCAATGTTGGTAACCAAAGTCGGCTTTACGCTTGCATCAGCAATTGAAGAAGATTTTGTCCATCCTTCAAAGTGCTTGTACGTGCAACTTGCGATAAGAGCATCTTCTATAGCTTCTTCAATATCATAACTTGCGCCTTCTGCTACTTCAGCATTAGCAATAGCCTTTACTCCACCGTTGTTGAAAATAATGTTGTGCTTAGGAATCGCCTCAAAGTTAATACGAACCGTACAATCAGAAGAAGGAGTAACAGTAAATGCATCGCCGCTTTGAGCCACTGTTGCTGTTCCACTTGTTACCGTATATGCAGGGGATGCATAACGATAGCCCGGGTTCCGAGTAGCCGTGATTACATTACCACTCAACGAAACTGTTCCGTAAGTGGTGTTGTTCGACACTGCGGTGATTGTGTGAGAGGGAGCTGCAGGAGTATAAGTAACTGTACATGCTGTAATACGCGCTTGAGAAGATAAGCTTTGCTCCCAACTATTGGTGCTTAAATCAGTGTAGGATGTTGATAACCCTCCAGTATACGAACCACTAAATGTAAAACTAATAGATGTAATCGTGTTGGCTGAGGAAATAGTTATCTTTCCTCCGCTATAGCAACGGATTTGCGTTGTTCCATAACCTTTGTTACTAGCAAAAGTGACAGTACTTTTTGTAGCGGAAATGGCACTACCTGATCCACTAGTTCCTTGCCCTGAAAAATCAGAGGGAGCAAAAGAGGCTTCTTCTGCCCACACTTGCCCGATGCCGAGAATAGTCATCAGCATACAGGCGAAAAATAGTTTAAATCTTTTCATTATTTGATTATTTTTATGTTATTTTTGTCAACTATTCATCAGTGTCTTTTGAAGATTCAAGTTAGGGAAATGTTTCTCCAAAACACCATCAAATTCTTCTAGCATATTCCAAAGTTCAGAATATTCAAAACGAAATCCTTCATATCTTTCAGATACATAATGCGGATCAATTTGGATAAAACAAACATCTACTTTCCGCTCTTTTGTCGTTGAAATATTATTGTCTATTTCGTCCTGCTCTATCTTGCCAACACATAAAAACACATGAACAATACTCTTTTCTCCCTTGACAACACGAAACACATTATAACCATGGAACGGCTCCTGCTCTCCTCCTATCAAATCTCTGGCAGGCTCAACCTCCCATCCTTCAATGGGGTTACCAGCATCATCTATTCCATTTTTTATACAATCAATAATGTGTTCAAGTTCTTTCTTTGGGCTTTCCGTTAAAATATAAGTTCTTCCATGCTTCATACGATAGATACCATTCATTATATTTGTTTCCCTACAATTCGTCTTTTTATTATTATGAAACACTCTCTATTCAAAATCATGGGATATATACAAAATGTATATATAGGTGTGCTTAGGATACGGATTCCAAGGCTAAACCTTGGTAGCGTCTCTTATGTGACCTATTTGCCCTGAGTTTAAATGTGTTTCATAATATCAATATTCTTTTCTCGCTTTTTAAAGTGCTGCGAGGGGCACTGTATTTAAGACATCCTTGATAGTTTGTTGCCTTTCTTGCTATTGCATGAGCGGCAAAGGACTTGTAAGTTGTCGGCTACGGTTTCGCCGCCTCGGCTGTATGGCTCAATGTGATCAATAACCAGTTTCACTTGCGGGTGGGTGGTTCTGTTTGCTCCGCAACATTGGCATGTATAATTGTCCCTCACAAAGATGCGCTCACGCAATTGTTTGCTCGGCGTGCGGCTAGTGGTGTGTGCCACAGGTTTCTTTCCTGATGTCTCAACTTTGCCGTTGCGTTTGGCGTTCACATACTCAGCCAATGCCAGGATGGCGTTTCTCCACGAACCGAAGCGGTTGATGTACGTTGTCAGCCCGTAGCCCATCTCTCCGTTGCGGACATCACCGGTGTCGGGTTGGCGACCAAGTTTATCCCACGCTTCGCAGATGGCTTGCAAGAGCTGTTCGTCACTCACGCCAGCAGTGTGATAACCTGTTGCCTTCAATCCGGCTGTCTTGAGGACTTGCGCCCAGCCGCCGAACTTATTGCGGGCACTCATTTGACCGTACTTGCCATGCTTATCATATTCCTCGCATGTGACCGTAGGTTGGCCTAATCGTTCGGCAACGGCTCTTATGTCGTCAAGCAACGCTTCCGTTGACGGGCAGAACAGATGTTTCTTGTACCGTTTGTCTGCCGGATCAAGACCTATCTTTCGCAGAGCCTGCTGCCAAGAACCAAACCTGTTGCGGATAGTTGAAGGGCTAAACCTGCCGAACTTCACATACTCCTGTTCTGTCAGCCACGATGTGCCTTGCTGCTCCGCCACTGAACGTAGGTCATCCAGCAGTTCTTGCTCTGGCACATTGCTACCATGAGGGATTTGGATGTCGTAAGTTGTCATATTGTTCGCTTCAATCGGGATTAATGTGCGGATTGAGAGGCACGGAATCTCATTTTTTTGTTTTTCAAGTATAATTTATAGTCTAGGCAGTAGCACATTCCAGTTGTTGGTGATGCGATTTACGACAAAACCATCTTCACATTTGTCATAGAAAGCATACCAATTGGTTCTGTTTCTCGTATACGTATACACGTACTGACCATAGCTTTCCAGCCCTCCAAACGTATTCGTTCGATGAAATACCAGACTATCTATCGAGTTAATATGATCCGCTATGTCATCAAAAATAAGATTAGCATGCTCTTCCGTCAATGCCGGATCAATAGCATCCCCTATACGGAATGAAACAAGTCCGGCAAGAATACGTGCTAAGTCTTCGTTAGCTTGTTGGGTAAACTTCAGCATGCTACTTGCGGTCTAATCATTTGAGACATACGATAATGACCGAGCTCTTTAAATTCATCCAACGTCAAGAACTCCTTGCTCTCCAATTCTTCAATTCTCTCTGCTTCCATTGTATCTTTTTTATATAGTTTTTCTTACCCTTATAGGTGTTGCAATATGTAGTGCTCAAAATGCTTTACGAATGTTGGTGGTCAAACGTTCATGCATCTCGTCCAAAGTCATGTAGTGAGGTAATTCTGAAGAGAGAATCACATCATACATCGCTTGCTTTTCAATTGGTTGAGCACTCATATTGTTGTATTTTATATTTTACTTATTTGCTTCAATCGGGATTATTGTGCGGATTGAGGCACATTCTGCAAAATTGCTTTTTGACATGACAAACGGCATCCTAAAAAATACAAAACGCACTATCTACATGGATAGCGCAGTATATGCATGAACCTCGCCCGGAGAGCGAAGTGGTAGCGTAAATGCTATAAATTGTTTGTCTTGCCATGTTGAAGTAGTGTCTTAACCGTTGGTACTTCCGCGACCCTTAACGAATCACTTTGCAAAGTTATAAAAAAAAAATGACATTTGCAAATATTTTCGACTACATTTTATAAATGTAATGTTGTTGTAGCAAACAATGCGATGGTATTCTATATGGATTCCACGGATCCTTACAGATTACGATGGAACTATATTTGTTCACTAATTAATCAAATTAAACGAATGCTATGAATTTCATTGGTCTGTGCAAATTTTGCACACACCATTTAAATTCATTTTTTCTTCTCCTTAAGCCAAGACTCCATCTCGCGCTTAAACTCTTCGTGGGTGATGTAATGCCCTTTACGCATCTCTTCAATTGATTCATTCAATGCGGCGCGCAACTCTTCGTTTATAACTTCTTTTTTCTCAGGGTCAAAAAGAGAGCGTTCGTAAATGCTAAATTGCCACATCCATTCTTTGCCGTCTTTGGTATTCGTAAAATAAACATCCACTTCATGTCCGTCAAAGAATTCCGGTTTATCAACTCTACAAGCAATCACTCCCTTTCCGGACTCTTTATCATGAGCCTCCATATTACGAGCTATGGTTCTGTCTATATACGTATGAGCATCGTCAAAGCTCTTACAAACCGTCTGAATGTCCAAGCCGGAAGCTGCATTTTCATCATCAAACGGATTATGCCCTATGTAGATAACCATTGTTACTATGTAGTATGATTCTTTCATATTCATAATATTACTTGGTTTTTCGTGCAAAAAACGCATATTCTACGGGGATCACAAATTGTGATGCCCCCATGTAAATCAGTGTTTTGTAGACATGCAGCGTTTAACTATACGATTTTCTCGTACACTTCGGGATTAATGTGCACATCGAGGGCACTGGAGTTTATTTTACTAGGTTCTATTTAACCTTCATTATGTTCCATTATGAAATCATGGAACTTACTAAGCACCTGATTATGTAGAGGATGATCTTTACGCAAGAGGACACTCGAAAGATAGCGCACATTATCAATCATCATCCCCGCGGTATACAACGAATACAAATCACACTTCTCGTAAGTATTAAACCATATCTTAAACAACCTATCGCGAAATTCCTGGCGCATATCTGCTGTGTCACATATATAGAGCATCACCACTTCTTTGTGGGTAAAGAAATCTTCAATTATCACCCGTACTGTCTCGGAAATATTTTTATCCACACCTATAGTTTTACTTGATAAATTAATCAAATAAAACTGATACACTCCTTCTCTATAAAAGGATACATCCTGCATAAAACCCACGGAATATACGACTCCATGTTTTGTCTCAAACATGAAAGAAGAATCTCCCGTCTGCTCCACTTTGTAAGGAGCACGCTGGTTTATTGCATTTTCGGAAAGCTTTATCATTGCGCTACAGAAACTCCGTATTTCTTCTCATAAATCTCTCTGGCACGTGCTTCAAAAATTTTCCTCATGCCTACCATCTTACGCAGAGCAGCCAAGCGTTCCTCCTCCGAGTTAAATTTAACAAATACACTATCGTCCATAAGTTTTGTATTTATTCAAGTCGTTTCCTATTTTGTGGGGATCACAAATTGTGATGCCCATATGTATATCAGTGCTTTGCGAACATGTGGCCACAATTTGTGACTTCAAGTTTGCTTCAATCGGGTTTAATGTGCGGATTGAGGGCACAAATCCTATTGTATGTTTTTTTGCACTGAGAAAAGTGAGAAATGTGAGAATTTGCAGCCGCAAAGACACGAAATTCTCAAAATTCTCAGAATTCTTATGCGAATTTTTGCATGGCGATATTGACGTTTTTGGCGAATCGCCAACTTCGCCAATGCATTTTTTTGCTTTGGCAAAAGTGGCAAAAGTGGCAAAACTTTTGCCATTATTGCCATTTCTGCCAGTGCATTTTTTTACTTGTTAAAGATCGCTTTTTACTCCAAAACTTTGGTTATTCCTTATATATTCCTTAACGATTCCTTAGTCATTGTCCTACCTAACGGGTGATTGAGGGCATAGTCATTTGTCCCATATTTGCGTACAACTCATTTGTTACGCTTGGGCGAAGAAACCTTCGTAGCAAAGATCTTCATCGAGCTTCTCCCAATGGATGCCAAAAGGCGAAAGGGTATAGTTGGCACGTTCGTCTGGTGTGGCGTTGCGCAGACCTCTGTAGTTCGCGAAATGCTCGCACGCCTTTCTGCCATCAGCGGTCTGAATCCAGATTGCCGAAGGAGTCAACCATATTTTCTGAACGTCGATCATTGTTGTTTCTTTTTGAAGTATTCTTTCCAACGCTCTATAATCATCTCTTTGTTTTCTTCTACTATCGATTCCGCCAATTTCAATTCTGCAGGCTTCAACCCCTTATTATCCAACAACACCACTTCCGGCTCTACCTGGAATCGTGCTTCCGTTCCTGCTTTTACTACGTGTACATGAATAGGTTCATGGTCGTTAGAGTAGAACATAAAGCGAAATCCAAAAACTGTAAATAATTGCGGCATATCTCAACTTTTTAAATTTCAAAATTGCTTTTTGACATGACAAACGTGGGCATATAAATACAAAACGCACTATCTACATGGATAGCGCGCAGTATATGCATGAACCTCGCCCGGAGAGCGAAGTGGTAGCGTAAATGCTATAAATTGTTTGTCTTGCCATGTTGAAGTAGTGTCTTAACCGTTGGTACTTCCGCGACCCTTAACGAATCACTTTGCAAAGTTACAAAAAAGTTTTGATATTTGCAAATATTTTCGACTACATTTTATAAATGTAATGTTGTTGTGGCAAAGGGAAGTTTTGGGTTGCATAAATTTGCATATCTCGAAAATTTTTCGTAACTTTGCAGTCGTTTTTATTGAAAACGACTACAGTTTCCCACTTGCGGAAAAGTTAATAGTAATACCATAAATGCGATCGACTATGTCACGAAGCCTGAAGATTATTACCATACTGAGCGCCTATATAGCGCTGACAGTACTGACCGTATATCTGTTCCCGCGCTACAACAATGCTTTCAACTACCATTTTGAGATAGGCAAACCCTGGGGTTACGACCTGGTGACCGCAGAGTTCGACTTCCCGATCTACAAGACCGACGCCGAGGTGGAAAAGGAGCAAGCCGAGGCTGTTCACTCCATCACCCCCTGCTTCATCCGCACGAGCGAGCTGCCTAACGGCATCTACGTCGTATCGCTGGCTGATCACGACTGGCTGCAGCGCGAGGGCTACAAACGCATATCCATCCGAGGCGAACGGCATATAGCCACTACGCTGCCCGTATCGGAATTATACACCCCGAAGTCCGCTTACGAATGCTTTGACCTGCAATGCGAACCCAACGTGATAGCCGACTCCGTGACCAACGCCAATCTGCACAAGAACGCAATAGAATCCGTATCGCTGACCTTCGGGCTGGTTCAGAGCGGCGAGCGCATCATCGATCGCGGCGAGATTGTTACGGCGCAGACCTATCAGGTTCTGTCGTCACTGGCTCGCGCCTACTCCGAGAAGAACATCACCCGCCAACAGTCGATATACGTGCAGATAGGCTATCTGGCTCTGATCATCCTGCTGATCGGTTTGTTTGCCTTGTATCTGGCAATCATGCGTCCGACGCTGTTCGGCGAGGTGCGCGCCACACTGTTCTTCTGCCTGCTGATGGCTATCTTTATCACGGCATCGTTCCTGCTGCTGCGCTTCAGCCAGGATGATACCCTGCTATATATAGTTCCCTACGCCTGGCTGGGCATCCTTACCTGCGTGTTCTACGACTCACGATCCGCGCTGATCGTACAAGGCATAACGGTGCTGCTGGTATCGCTGGCCACCCCCTCGCCGTTCATGTTCCTGTTCACGCAGTTCATCGTCAGCATCGTGGTTATCTATTCGCTACGTAAGATGACCCAGCGCGCTCACTTGGCGCACACGGCACTGATCACGGGCTTGACGTACGCCTTGGTTTATACCGCCCTGACGCTTACCACCACCGGCACGTACGTTCATCTGATGCCACGCGTATATATGTTCATCGTGGCAAACATGGTGCTCATCATCTGTGTATATGGCCTGATCTATGTCTTCGAGCGTTTGTTAGGTCTGGTATCCGACGTGACGCTTATTGAGCTGTCGAACGTTAACTCCGACCTGATGCATCGCTTCGCCGAGGAAGCCCCGGGCACCTTCCAGCACACCTTGCAGGTAAGCAATCTCGCCACGGAAGCTGCCAAGAAGATCGATGCCAATGTGCTGCTCGTCAGAACAGGCGCACTATACCACGACATAGGCAAACTGACTGCTCCGCAGAACTTCACCGAGAACCAGCAAGGCGGCGACAATCCGCTCACTCGCATGAGTAACCTGGAAGCCGCACAAACGGTGATCAGCCATGTATCCGACGGCTTGGCACTCGCTGCCAAGAACAGACTGCCGCAGATCATACGGATGTTCATCGCCACACACCACGGCACATCACTCGTACGCTACTTCTACAACACGGAGGTAAACACGCATCCCGGCGAGAAGATCGACGAGAGCCTGTTCCGCTACCCGGGTCCCAAGCCCAGCACCAAGGAAGCGGCCATACTGATGATGGCTGATGCCGTTGAGGCACGCAGCCGCAGCCTGAAAGAATATACCGAAGAATCCATCGCTGAGATGGTGAACCAGATGATCGATGCGCAGATACAGGATGGCCAGTTTGCAGAAACCCCGCTATCATTCCGTGATGTGGAAATGATTCGCGAGGTTTTCACTACCAAGCTGGTAACAATCCATCACCAGCGTATAGCCTATCCGACGATCAATAAGTCTTAGTGCATGAGCAGCACCTTGAGTGCATGGTGTTGCTTACCGTCGGCAGTGTTGCAATAGATCGTATATACGCCCGAGTGCGCTTTCTTGCCGCTTTGCGTCTTTCCGTCCCATACTGCCGTACCGCCGTTGCTGTGCGTGCGGCAAACCACATTGCCCGCCGCATCGGCGATATATACCGTCGTGTTGTCCATAAGCCCGTTGACTGTAATGACTCCCTCGTAGTTGGGGCGCACGGGATTGGGATAGACATAGGCATCGCTGAATGTTTCCGACGGTTCGGTAGCGTCACCGCGATAGGATACCAAGCCCTTGGATGTACCGATATACACTTCGCCGTTCTCGGGATTGACAGCCAGCGATAGTACGCAATCCGACGGCATCGGCGAGTTGACCGACGTGAAGTGCGCAAGGATCTCGGGTTCGTAGATACCTTCCTTGGTAACCATGTGCACCAGATAAACACCCGACACCTCTGTTCCGATCCATATACGGTTGCCTCCGGCAAAGACGATGGCATTGATCTGCTCTGTTCCAAGCAGGTAATCAGCCAGATTCGTCCCATCGTGGCGGGAGATCTTCAGTCTGCGGCACTCCGCCGAACGGAAGAAATCGGTAGCAGCATCCAAGATAAGAATACCTTCGCTCGTACCGAGCCACAGGTCACCGTTATAATCCTGGGCTATGGTACCAAGCCGGTCAATGGTAATGGATTTCTTATCCTGGTCGACAAACGTGGAGCGTAGCATAACTCTATCGTCAGCCGGGCTGTACGGCGTGCCGCCATCGTTGAGCAGGATCAGTCCTGCTTGCGCGCGTGCATGCGCAATCCATTTATAATTGGGGTTACGATTGTCCATCAGGATCTTGCTGACCGTAGTCAGTACTATTCGCTGCGAACCGTTGTACAGGTTGAACGAGTGCCAACCGCCCTGCGGATCGATGACATGCATGTTGATGGCAGGATTACCCATGTTCGTCAGCCACAAGTTACGCTCGGCATCAAAGGCTATGGCATCCACACGGCAATAGCGATAGCGGTTCTTGTCGTTGCTCAGCGACTCCAGCGCGCTGTTGTCGTGGTTGTAGCGTTTGGCATCTTTGCCGTTGGGCATAAACTCCAACAAGCCCGTGCCGTAACTGGCTGCAAAGAAATGTGCGGGATTGGCGGGATCAACGGCTACATGGCATAAGTCATAGATGGAGATTGCTCCACCCATCCGTTGGCATATCTTATCGTAGGTCAGGTTGTCCCAGTTCGTGCCGTTGAAGTACATGATTTGTCCTTCGCGCAGATATCCCGAAGCCCATCTGCCTCCCGGCACACCCCACAGTTCGTTTCCGAACGAAGTGAGCGAATAAGGCATATTCGACGATGGTCCGTCGGGTTGGAACTTCTGCGTCGATCCGTCAGCATCCACGCGCAATACACCATCCTTCGTTCCCAGCCAGTAAGCACTGCCCTCTTTAATGACGCAATGCGGCGCATAAGTCGCCAGACGCGACAATTCAGTAAGCGTCGAATTGTTCACGGCAAAGAGCCTGCCATCCTCGGCATAAGCTATGAGTTGACGGTTGGCCATGGTCAGCTTGCTGAACTTACCGTCAGCTGCCAGAGGCTGATAGTTGCGGTAGAGCACTCCGCCCATGAGCATATAGATGGCTTCGTCACAGGTAATCAGCTGTGATATATTGTCCGGCATCGTTTGATTCTGCCACTGGGCATAATCCACCAGATTCGCGCGCATGTGAGCGCGATACAATATATTTTCCGCTGCAGCGTAGATACTGTCCCCATAGATGGTGACAGCATTGATATCCAGCTCGGCTCCTTCGTCACCGATATAATATGTATCGCTTACCTCATGTTTTTTCATGTTCAGCGCTACAATACCAAACGGCATCGCCAGATATGCTTTCCCCTCGTGGAACACGACATCGTTGAGTTGCTTGGGCGTATTCATCTGCTTGAGATACAGATCGGCTATCATCTTGATCTCTCCGTCTGCACGAATCAGGTCAAACAGACCGTCGTCGTAGGCGACGAGCAGAGCGTTGGTAGTGCCGTCGTAGGCAATCCGATGAATCGACGAGCCATTGAGTCCGTTGAGTTTGGAGTAGTATTGGATTGACTCATCCTGCTTGTCAATAGCGCACAAAGCTCCTTCGGATAGGGCATAAAGCTGCCGGTCGGCAAGTTGCAGATCCTCGATATCGGTATACGCAAAATGCGTTGTCCATTGCATCATGGTGCCCAAATCAATCAACTCATTGTTAGGGTTGGTTTCGGCATTGAGATCTTCGGAAATATCGGTGCACGCCACAAGCCCGAGACTTGTACCCACATACATGCGTTTGTTCGTCACATCATATGCCAGCGAAAGCACGGTGTTGGATGGCATAGAAGAGTTGTCGGTCGAGAAATGTGCCACAACGGCATCCATTTCGGGTGTGATGACATATACACCTGTCTTGCTGCCTGCCAACCAGATTCGTCCATGATCGTCGATGCGGATATCGTTCACCGCCTCGTCCTCAAACAATACGTTTCCGTCAAGATCTGTAAGTTGAACAGGTATGCACAGATCGGAAGAGGCATAATCGGCTGTAGCGGGGAACATCCATAATCCATTGCCGTTTCCGAACAGAATATTTCCATGCACATCCTGACGGATGACATATCCTGCCGTAGTTGTGATAGTGTTGCCTTCGGGATCCGTCCACCTGGTACGCCCGATGGAGAAGTCGTCATCGGTATTGGCGAGCGTGCCTTGGGTATCGATGATGCCCACAGATGCTCCCTCCGAACCTCGGGCATTGAGCACCCACACGCGGTTAGGGCGCTGATTGTCAAACAGTATCTGGGCAGGGGTAACCGTCACATGCTTTGAGCCGTCGGCATTCTTCAGATTCATACCGATCTGTTCGCCTTGCGGGGTGAATATAACAATGTTATACTCCACTCCTCCGGCTGCCAGTACCCAGAGGTTATTCTGCGCATCATAGATAGCGCCGTCGGTTCGGGTATATTTGTCGGGGTTACTTGCTGCCGCCGAGCCGATGATGGAGTTGTTTTTATTCCACCGCTTGATACATTGATCGTCGCGGAACTCGTACAATCCGGTTCCGTAGGATGTAATGAAGAAATGGGTGGAATCTGTGGGATCAACCGCCGCATTCATCATATCCATACAATATTTCCCGACAGCACTGACGATCTCCTGCTCGGTGATATTTCGCCATGACGATCCGTCATAGCACATGACATTTCCGGGTTTTTTGTCCTGTGCCGACCAGCGGCTGCCGGCAAGCATATACAGTCTTCCCTTGTCGAAATGCAAACGATAAGGATTATTGTTCAACGGGCCATCCAGCTGGTAGGTGATCTGTTCGCCGGACTCCATCTGCCGGATCAGTCCCTGTGCGCCTGCTGCCAGCCATAAGCCGTCGCAGGACACGGTAGGATACTGTGCGGGATAGATAGTACCGTCGATGACATTGAGCGATTTGTATGAATTGTTATCTATAGCCTGCCACTGTCCATTGCTTCTGCGGTAACAGGTATTGCCCTGCAATAGATACAGCACTCCTCCGGCTGCTGCAACACCTTGTATCTGACTGCTCTTGGGTACGGATATAATGCGCCAATTGACATAATCCATCAGATTGTCATTCAAGGAAGCCGTGTAGAGTGACGTTTCAGCTGCTGCATAGATGCTATCAGCCGTGAAAGCGATACTGTAAACAGGAACCTCCGTTGCCTTGGCACCGATAAAATATGTATCAACGAATTCCCGTTTACGCATGTGGAATGTTTGCACACCGTAATCCATCGCCATATATGCAAGACTGTCGCGCACCGTAACCGAGTGGCACAACTTACTGAACGTCACGTTCTTGATATACAGGTCGGGGATATAATGGAATGTGCCGTTATGCAACATATCCATCTTTCCGTCGGCATATATAATGAGCAGCGAGTTAACCGGATTGAGCCACTGCACACAGGCAATATTACTGCCGTGCATACCATCCTGATTGCTGAATGTACGAATCTGTTCGGATTGCGCATCCACAGCAATCAGCGCACCGGAAGAAACACAATACACCACTCCGTTGCCCGCAGTTATCTGATCTATACTGTTGTAGGCAAAATGAGTAGTCCAATTAACAGCGCTAACCGCCAAGGACAGCGCAAATGACAAGACAAGTAGTGTAAAGCGTTTCATATGGATTGATCTATACTATATTTACAGAATTTGTAGTAGTGCCTGCAGAGCTCTGGCTCTGTGGCTGATGGTGTTCTTGGTTTCCGAAGAGAGCTCCGCGAATGTTTGGCTATACCCTTCGGGAATAAACAGAGGATCATAACCAAACCCTCCGCTGCCGTATTCGGCCTCGGCAATCCTGCCGCGGACTATGCCTTCGACCTGATCGGTCTTGCCGCCACGGATCAGTGTGATTACGGTGCGGAAGCGAGCGCGGCGGTTATCTTTGCCGGCAAGCTCCTGCAAGGCTTTCCTGCGGTTGTTCGCAGGATTCGACGGTTCGCCTGCCCAGCGGGCGGTATATACGCCGGGTTGATTGCCCAGCGCCTCTATCTCCAAGCCCGTATCGTCGGCAAAGCAATCGCAATGGAAATGGTCGTATACATACTGCGCCTTCAGTAGGGAATTGCCCTCAAGCGTATCCGCTGTCTCGGGGATATCGGCATGACAACCGATATCCTCAAGACTCAGAATAGTGTGTCCCGCCAGTATGGCACGAACCTCCTGCAACTTATGCGCATTATTTGATGCAAAAACCAATTTCATATCTGACTTCTGATCTCTGACTTCTGACTTCCTAATACGCAATCGCAAAGACTACACGGCCGGCGGAAGGCTTGCCGGTAACCATGCACTTGCCTTCCTCCTGCTTGTGTCCGGGCAGCGCATCCAGAGGGATGCAACGGATGGTAGCCTTGGTGTCGTTCTTGATCTGCTCCTCGGTTTCCGGTGTACCGTCCCAGTGGCAAAGCAGGAATCCGCCTTTCTTGATCTCCTCCTTGAACTCGTCGTAGGAGTTGACCTCACGGGTGTTGGCAATACGGTAGTCGAGCGCCTTCTGATAGCAGTTCTTCTGTACCTGCTCAAGCAAGTCGGCTATATGCTGCTCGATGCCCTCAAGCGGCAATGTTTCCTTGGTGAGCGTGTCGCGGCGAGCCACTTCGATCGTTCCGTTCTCCAGATCGCGGCCACCCATAGCCAGACGAACAGGCACTCCTTTGAGTTCATAGTCAGCGAACTTGAAGCCCGGAGTAGACTTGTCGTCGGTATCGAGTTTGACACGGATGCCCATTGCTTTGAGTTTGTCGAAGAGCGGATTGAGCACAGCGAGCAGCTTATCCAGATCTTCCTGCTTCTTGAATATAGGCACGATAACCACCTGTATCGGAGCCAGGTGCGGCGGGAGAACAAGACCGTTGTCATCGGAGTGAGTCATGATCAGTGCGCCCATAAGTCGGGTGGAAACACCCCAGGATGTAGCCCAGACATACTCATACTTGTTCTCCTTGCTCAGGTATTGTACGTCGAACGACTTGGCGAAGTTCTGACCCAGGAAGTGCGACGTACCGGCTTGCAGCGCCTTGCCATCCTGCATCATGGCTTCGATGCAATAGGTGTTCAGCGCTCCGGCAAAACGCTCATTGGGCGACTTGACACCCTTGATGACAGGTATAGCCATCACGTTCTCGGCGAAGTCGGCATATACATCGAGCATCTGACGGGCATAATCCTCTGCCTCCTCCTTGGTAGCATGAGCCGTGTGACCTTCCTGCCACAGGAACTCTGCGGTACGCAGGAACAAGCGCGTACGCATCTCCCAGCGCATCACATTACACCACTGGTTGCACAGGATGGGCAGATCGCGGTAGGAAGAGATCCAGTTCTTGTAAGTTGACCAGATGATCGTTTCCGATGTAGGACGAATGATCAGCTCCTCTTCCAATCGTGCATCGGGATCAACGATCACACCTTTGCCGTTCGGATCGTTCTTGAGGCGGTGGTGGGTAACCACGGCGCACTCCTTGGCAAAGCCCTCGACATGTTCGGCTTCGCGGCTAAGGAAGGATTTGGGAATAAGCAAGGGGAAGTAAGCGTTCTTCACACCTTTCTCCTTGAATCGGCGATCCAATTCCGCCTGGATCGTTTCCCATATAGCGTAGCCGTACGGTTTGATAACCATACATCCGCGAACGGCTGACTGCTCAGCCAGATCCGCTTTCACTACCAGTTCGTTGTACCACTTGGAGTAATCCTCACTCCGCGGGGTAAGTTTTTGAAAATTTGCCATATTTTATCGTAATTTATATTCTTTTCGTAGTTGTTCGAAGGCCTCGGGGTTGGCTTTCAGCGCATCGGAAACGCGCTTGAGCCATCCGGGCTGTCTGTCGCCGCGCTCATCGGCGAGCGTCTTGTTCACCTTGAGTTTGGGTAATCCGAAATGCTCGCACAAGGCCTTGAGGCACATTCTTGAGGCATTACGCTTACCTCCCAATGAATAGCCTGCTATGTGGAAGGATGCCAGCGCAGCTTTGCTCAGGACTTGCGGGTTGATGTCCGGCTCGCCCTCCCAAGTATCGATGATGAACGGATGTTCGCTGTTGATCAGTGCCTGTTCATCCACTACACCTCCTCTTGCGGCATTGATGATGAGTGCCCGAGGCTTGCATCGGGCGAGGAACTTGGCATCGCACATATGGTAGGTAGGCCACTGCCCGGTATGCGTCAGCGGCGTGTGGAACGTGATGATGTCGCAGGAAGTGACATCGCCGTTCAAGCCCAAGGGCGGATCGTTGATCACGATATGCAATCCATGATCACGCGCCATCTTGAACACCCTTTTGCCTACGCGCCCTACTCCCACTATACCTATTGACAGCTGATCGGAAGGTTTCTCAAGCACCAGCAGATATTTCTTCGGCCGGTCAGGGTCGACGGGCTTGATCTGTTCAAAGGTTTCCATCAGCGCCTCTTCCACGTAGTCACAAACCGCCTTGGCGTTGCAACCCGGACAACTGACTACCTCTATGCCTCGGGATTGACAATAGTCCTGATCTATATGATCCGTTCCGATTGTTGCCGTAGCAATGAACTGCACCCGGCTGCCTTCCAATAGGGCAGCATTGCAATGCGTACGCGTGCGAATGATCAATGCATCTGCATCACGCACCGCATCGGGCGTGAACTGTTCAGGCTCCAGATAAGACACCTCCGCATAGCGATCCAAAACACCATGCAGGAAGGGAACATATTTGTCAATCAGTATGCGCATACAGCTACATCCTACACTGTGTCACTAATATTTGATATTGTCGATGAGTCTTACCGCCCCACAATACACCGTGACGCATCCGATGGCGTGATTGAAGGTATCGGTAGGCAACAAGGTCGTCTGGTCAACAATCTGATAATACTCCACCTCCAGTCCCGGAACGGCATTGATGGTATCAATAACACGCTGTTGCACCTCTTGTACAGTAGCACCGCTTTCTTTCGCCCACTCGAGCGAAGCAAAAAGCGTACGCGAGATGGCGAGTGCCGTCTGCTTTTCATCCTCCGACAGACGCTCGTTGCGCGAAGAAAGAGCCAATCCCGATTTCTCACGAACAATAGGGCAGCCTATAATTTTCAGGTCACCAAACGTATCAGCCAAAGCTGAGCGCTCAACCATATAGTGTATAATGGCGAGTTGCTGGAAATCCTTCTCGCCGAAATATGCCCTGTCGGGCTTGACGAGATAGAACAGGCGCGAAACGACTTGCACAACGCCGTTGAAATGTCCGGGGCGCATCGCACCCTCCATCATCGTATCCAATCCGGCAAAGAAAAATTGGAACGGCTTATCCATCTCCTCGGGAGTATACATCTCTTCGGGCGAAGGTGCAAACACAAAATGTGCTCCGATCTGGTTGAGCAGTTCGGCATCACGCTGCAACGAACGAGGATACTTCAACAAGTCCTCCTTGTTGTTGAACTGCGTCGGATTGACGAACACGCTGACGAAGGTTACATCGTTCTCGCTGACACATCGGCGCACGAGTGAGGCGTGCCCCTCATGCAAGGCTCCCATGGTCGGTACAAGACCTATTGTTTGGCCTCTCATCTTACAAGCTTGGACGCATTGCTCCAATTCTGCTTTTTGGGTAATAATTTGCATATATTTTTACGTTTCAAAATCCACTTGTTTGAAAAATCCTACAAAATTACAAAAAAAATACGAAATCTGAAAGTTTTATGCAAAAAAATTTGCATTTTTCGTTTTTTTTTCGTACCTTTGCAATTAAATTAGCACAAAAGTGCCCTTTTTGCACAATTTTTGTGAAAAAGTGCACCCAAAAATTAGGAGGATCGGACATGAAGAGTGCCAACCGGATTTTATTCGTCAGTCAGGAAATAAATCCATTTTTTGAAGAGCAGACGCCTGTGCGTTTGCTGAACCGCATGTTGCCTGAGATTTGTCAGGCTAATGGTTTTGAGGCTCGGACATTCATGCCGAAATTCGGAGAGGTAAATGAGCGCCGACATCAGTTGCACGATGTGATTCGGTTATCTGGCATGAACCTGGGGATTGACGACATTGATCACCCCTTGTTGATCAAGGTGTCGAGTATTCCCGGTGCCAGAATGCAGATATATTTTATCGACAATGATGACTTGTTCCATCGTCGTCGCGGTATAAAAGATGCGTTTGGCATCGAATACAAGGACAATGATGTTCGCACCATCTTTTTCTGCAGAGGCGTGTTGGAGACGGTCGAGAAACTACGTTGGGCACCGAGCCTGATCCAATGTTCGGGTTGGATGGCAGCCTTGATACCCCTGTATGTCAAGAAAGCGTTCGGCGGAACCCCGTTCTTTGCGGATTCAAAGGTGGTGATTGCGCTGGATAATAACGAATACACCACTCCTTTTGGCAGCCGGTTCTCCGAGAAGTTGCTCATTGACGGGGTGATGGGAATCGATGTTCGCAGCCTGGCAGGCATGCCTGTAGGTTATGAAGAGTTGATGCACCTGGCCATCGATTACTCCGATGCCGTTATACTTACCACTCCCAACTACAACCAGCGTTTGGTTAATTATGCGCAAAACAGGGGCAAAGCGGTTTACGACCTGACAGGGAAAAACGCCGATGAGTACATAGCCCTATATCATAGCATATTGGAAAAACAATGAAACATAAGATAGAATTATTCTTTCCGCTGTTAGCGTTGCTGCTACTCGGCATATCGTCGTGCAAGAATGATATAGAGACAGCCGGTTCAGCGATATTGGAAAAAGAAGACTCGATTATAGTTCGTGCGGATACGTTCAGCCTCAGTTCCTCTTTGGTTCGCGGTCAAGCCGTTACAGCCACGCCTGACTCATTCCTGCTGGGTGAGCTGGATAGCAAGTACGGTCATTTGCACGCAGATCTGCTAACCCAATTCGCTTGCCCTGTGGGGTTCAGGTACCCGGAGGGATCAGTACTGGATTCGGTTTGCATCTTTCTGTATTACCGCAGTTCGTACGGCGACAAAAATGTCCCGTTGTCCATCCGTGCTTATGCCATGGATCGCAGCACCTTCGCCTACAATGAACCTCTAAAAAGCGATACTGCCATCAGCACATATTGCAGCCTGGAAGACTCCACGGTGCTGACCGACCATCCGGTTATCATTACTGCTAACGCCTATACAGACAGCACGTATTCATCGTCGTACGAAGAATATATCCCTACGATAGTGCTCAAGGTGACTGACGCTTGGGCACAGAAAATTTTTGCTGCAAACGATTTTTCGTCACAGGAGGCATTCAACCAACAATTCGGAGGTGTATATTTAACCACCGAATTCGGCGGAGCGACCCTGCTGAATGTCATAGATGTGAATATGGCCGTGTACTACCATTTCACATATGTTCGCGCCGGAACAGACACGATAGTTGAAAATGAGATGAAAGGCTTGTATGCCAACAGCGAGGTGCGTCAGCTCAACCGCTACGTTTGGCAAGAGAGCGACCTGGAAGCCTTGGAGCAAAACACCGATACAAACTTCATCATCTCGCCGGTACATATATACACGCAGTTGTCTTTGCCGTTAGGGGCGATGAAGGAGAAGATAGACCAGACCGTAGGTACTCGCCGTCCGTACGTAAATCGCGCTCACCTGACTCTGCCGGTACTGAACTATTACACCGGCATCGAATCCGAACGCACGCGTGATGACTGGGCGCAGCCGGCACAGACTCTGCTACTGATTCGCGAGGATGACTTGGAGCGATTCTTCAACAAGGAGATAGAGTTGTCGGATAGTATAGCGATGTATGCGACATTGCAGTCGGTGACCGATACACTGGATGTGACAACCTACTCCTACGAGTTTGACCTGTCAACCATCCTCACCAAGCAACTGCGTGAGGACAATTACTACACGCTGGATATGCTGCTTATACCGATCACAGTAACCACCAGCACCACTTCATCGTCGTACACACTGACGGAAATCGAGTACAACCAGTCGCTCACAGCAACGGAGATATACAGTGCAGAGCATCCCGAGCACCAGCTGGAGCTGGAAGTCGTGTATTCAGGTTTCTAAAAACTTAACAATTTAACAGCTTAACGGCTTAACAAATTAACTATTTAACGAAATGTCTTTACAATGCGGTATAGTAGGATTGCCTAATGTAGGCAAATCAACCTTGTTTAACTGCTTGAGCAATGCCAAAGCTCAATCTGCCAATTTTCCTTTTTGCACCATCGAGCCGAACTTAGGCGTGATAACGGTTCCCGACGAGCGCTTGAACCGTTTGGGCGAGTTGTGCCATCCTGAGCGCGGTATTATCCCCACGACGATGGAGATCGTGGATATAGCAGGATTGGTAAAAGGTGCCAGCAACGGCGAAGGTCTGGGCAACAAGTTCCTGGCCAACATCCGCGAGACGGATGCCATCATCCATGTGTTGCGCTGCTTTGATGACGGCAACGTGATTCACGTTGACGGATCAGTCAATCCGGTTCGCGACAAGGAGGTGATAGATGCCGAGTTGCAACTCAAAGACTTGGAAACCATCGAAAGTCGCATACAGAAGATTGAGAAACAAGTTCGCGTAGGCGGTGACAAACAGGCAAAAACAGCCTTGGAGTTGTATCTCCGCTATCGTGAAGCGCTATCGCAAGGCAAGTCGGCTCGCACGGTTGAGCTGCAGAACAAAGACGAAGAGTTGGCTGCTCACGACTTGTTCCTGCTGACGAACAAACCGGTACTGTATGTATGTAATGTGGATGAGGCGTCGGCAGTAAGCGGCAACGCCTATGTAGAGCAAGTACGCGAAGCGGTAAAGGATGAAAACGCTGAGGTACTTGTGGTGGCAGCAAAGATCGAGAGCGAGATAGCAGAATTGGAAACGTACGAGGAGCGCCAGATGTTCCTGGAAGAGATAGGTTTGCAAGAGTCGGGTGTAAACCGGCTGATCAAGGCGGCTTATGCCTTGCTTAACCTGCGCACATTCCTTACAGCAGGATCGGATGAGGTGCGTGCCTGGACATTCCGCGCAGGCGCCAAAGCTCCGCAGTGTGCCGGGGTTATTCATACCGATTTTGAGCGCGGGTTCATCCGTGCAGAGGTGATCAAGTATGAGGACTTCGTAACACTTGGCGGTGAAGCAGCGTGCCGTCAGGCAGGCAAACTGGCTGTGGAAGGCAAAGACTATGTGGTTCAGGATGGTGATATAATGCACTTCCTGTTCAACGTATAACAACTTAACAGTTTAACGGTTTAACGATTTAACAGCTTAACATGCAAAGCATACTCTCATATTGCCTGGGCAACCCCTACCTGCTTGCCGCAATGCTTATCGTAGGATTGGTATTGCTGGTGAAAGGCGCTGACTGGCTTGTGGACGGAGCTTCAGCCATCGCCAAGCGTTTCGGCATAAGCGATCTGGTTATCGGCCTCACTGTCGTGGCGTTCGGCACATCAATGCCTGAGTTTGTGGTGAACATGGTGTCGGTGGCTGAAGGTTCCACGGATCTGGCTCTGACGAACATCCTGGGCTCGAACATCATCAACACCCTGGTGATCTTAGGTGTTACGGCACTCATCTACCCCGTGACATCCCAAAAACGCTCACGTGACTTCGATATACCGATGTCGATCATAGCAGGATTTCTGGTATTTTCATTCGTGGCTGTTGAGTCGCCATTTGGCGAAGAATGCAAGGGTATATCCCGCATGGGAGGTATCATCTTGCTTCTATTCTTCAGTTACTTTTTGTACAACACGTTCCGTCACGCCAAGGATCATCCGGATGAGGTGGATGCCAATCAGGAAACAGCCAAACAGATGACACTGGGTGTAGCTGTCACCTTGTTTCTGGTGGGCATTGCGGGATTGATTGTCGGCGGCGAGATGATCGTTCAGTCGGCCGTACAGATAGCCACAAATTTAGGCGTATCGGAGGCTATTATCGGATTAACAATTGTTGCTTTGGGCACATCGCTTCCGGAATTGGCAACCTCGGCTATTGCAGCATTCAAGAAGAACTGTGACATAGCTTTGGGTAATGTGATTGGCAGCAACATCTTCAATGTGTTCTTTGTGTTGGCAACCAGTGCTACTATACGCCCGTTGCCGGCTTATGACGGCATCAACCTGGATGCCTGGACAGCAGTGGTAGGCAGCATGTTGGTATGGCTGTTTGTAAAGACGAATCACGAACGGCAGATCAAGCGCTGGGGCGGAGCCGTGTTGCTACTGGTGTATGCCGCCTACCTCACGTACCGGCTTGTGCCCTATATAGGATGAAACGCATAGCATTCATCATCAACCCCATATCCGGCAACAAGCGTTTACAGGAGATCAAACGTACGTTGCCGGAACTTGTCAAGACCCTGCTTGATGCCCGTCAGTGGTCAGCGACAATCAGTTATACCGCCTATGCATCCCATGCTACCGAGTTGGCGCAGCAGTATGCTCGGGAAGGCTATGAGGCCGTAGTGGCTTGCGGCGGTGACGGGACAGTCAACGAAGTGGCTTGCGGGCTGCGTGACACATCCACGGCCATGGGCATATTGCCAATGGGAAGCGGCAACGGGTTGGCTCGGCACTTGCATATCCCAATGGATCTGCACAAGGCCATCGAGTTGCTCAATCACGCTCATCCGGCAAGTATAGATTACGGGTTGGCTAACAACAGGCTATTTGTATGCTGCTGCGGCGCGGGCTTGGATGCCGAGGTGGCTGAGCGCTTTGCCGGTTGCAAGCAACGCGGGTTTCTGACATATATATTCAGTACCGTGAGATTGCTGTTCACCTACCGCCCGCAAACATATCAGCTGCTTGGTGATAAGATAAATCATACACAACGCGCTTTTCTTATCACCTTTGCCAATGCCAACCAATGGGGTAACAACGCGCTGATTGCACCAAGAGCTGACGTGAGCGACGGCTTGCTGGATATAGCCATTATGTCACCTTACGCCTTATGGGGTAGCCCGGGCTTGGCAATACGGCTGTTTGCCGGCACGATAGACCGCAGCCCGCTGATGACCATGCTACGCACACAGGAACTGACATTGCGTCGCGAGCATGCTGCTCCGTTTCACCTCGACGGCGATCCGGTCACGATGCCCGAGGAGATACAGATACGGCTTGTACATCAAGGTTTACGCGTAATAACAACTGCATCAATATAATAAAAAATATTTAACTATGCGCACACAAGAAGAATTAGAAGGTGTGAGTCTGCTTGGCAACAAACGGGCTGCTATCCCTACCACGTATGCACCTGACGTGCTGGAAGCGTTTGTTAACAAACATCCGGATAATGAGTACCTGGTTACTTTCCATTGTCCGGAGTTTACGACTCTCTGCCCGCTGACCGGTCAACCGGATTATGCCACCATAGTCATCTCGTATATTCCTCGCGAACGGATGGTAGAAAGCAAGTCGCTCAAGCTCTATCTGTTCTCATTCCGTAACCATGGTGATTTTCATGAGGATTGCGTGAACATCATCATGAAGGATCTGGTCAAACTGATGGATCCCAAATACCTGGAGGTAACCGGCATCTTTATGCCTCGCGGCGGTATACGCATATTTCCGTTTGCCAACTATGCCGATGCCGACCATCAGGAGCTTCGCGCCCAGCGCCTTCGCGAACAATGTACCACAGCACTGAAACTGGATAATTGTTAACCTGCTTATGAAAGATAGTATTATCATCTTGTCCGGCGGGATGGATTCCGTAACCATGCTCTACGACTACGCTGATTCCATAGCGTTGGCGTTGAGTTTTGATTACGGCAGCAATCATAACAGCAAGGAGTTGCCGATGGCTGCATACCACTGCGAGCGGTTGAGGATAGAACATATCATTATCCCTCTGGGATTCATCAAGCAGTATTTCCACTCCTCGTTGCTGAGCGGATCCAAGGATATCCCTGAAGGCAATTATGATGATGAGAATATGCGTTCCACAGTCGTTCCTTTCCGCAACGGCATCATGCTGTCGATAGCCGCCGGCATGGCCGAAGACCGGAAACTTGGCCGTATCCTGATGGCTAACCATGGCGGTGATCATGCCATCTATCCCGATTGCCGTCCGGAATTTGTAGATGCTATGGGTGGAGCTGTGCGAAACGGGACTTACAACCATGTGGAGCTGTTCACGCCTTATACGCATCTGAGCAAATCCGATATAGCCCGCCGAGGCAAGGAGTTGGGGATTGACTACAGCAAGACCTGGAGCTGCTACAAGGGCGGAGAAAAACATTGCGGCAAGTGCGGCACATGCCAGGAAAGACATCAGGCTATGCTCGATGTGGGCATAGACGACCCGACAGACTACGAGGAATAAGTGCCTTACACGCGCGTACGCATATCGCGTGCGCGCAACTTAATAAATAAGGAAAAAGGTGCAGCTCAAAACGAGATGCACCTTTCTTTTCGGTATTATTACATACCTTACTTCTTGAAGTAACGGTTGTACAGACCTTGGAAGCCTGCTCCGTGACGTGCCTCGTCGCGAGCCATCTCGTGAACGGTGTCGTGAATAGGATCGAGGTTGAGCTCTTTTGCACGTTTGGCAATATTCTGCTTGTCCTCGCAAGCTCCTGCCTCAGCCATCATTCGTTTCTCGAGGTTGGTCTTGGTATCCCAAACGAGTTCACCAATCAGTTCAGCGAAACGTGAAGCGTGATCAGCCTCCTCGAAAGCATAGCGGCGGAAAGCCTCAGCGATCTCGGGATATCCCTCACGGTCAGCCTGACGAGCCATAGCCAGGTATTGGCCAACCTCGGTGCACTCACCCATGAAGTGAGCACGCAGACCATCGTGGATGATAGGATCTTGCACGTCCTTAGCAACGCCAAGCACGTGTTCGCAAGCCCAAACGAGACCTTTGCTCTCGTCAGCCACTTTCCACTCAACGATTTGTTTGCACTGCGGGCAACGCTCCGGTGCCTCGGTACCCTCGTGTACATAACCACAAATAGGGCAAATGAATTTTTTGTTCATAATAGTGAATATTTAAAGGTTAATAACTCTCTTCAATAGATGGGAACGATGAATCCTTGACGGCAGCGACATAGCTGTCCACGGCTTGATGTATCTGTTCGGCGAGGTGCGCGAACTGGCGCAGGAACTTCGGTTTGAATCCTTCGTTCAATCCAAGCATATCGTGCAACACAAGCACCTGTCCATCCGTTCCGGCTCCCGCTCCTATACCTATCGTGGGGCAGCTGACGGCTTTGGTCACGCGCTCGGCGAGAGCAGCGGGAATCTTCTCGAGCACAATGCAGAAACAGCCTGCCTCATCCAATAACTTGGCATCAGCGATGAGTTTTTCCGCTTCCGCTTCCTCCTTGGCGCGCAGACCATAACCGCCAAACTGGTTGACGCTCTGCGGCGTGAGACCAAGATGACCGCAAACAGGCACACCGGCTTTGACCATTCTACGGATAGCGTCGGCTATCTCTTTTCCACCTTCGAGTTTCACGGCATCCGCGCCGCTCTCCTTGAGGATGCGTATAGCATTACGGACGGCTTCGTCGTCGTTGACTTGATACGAGCCGAACGGCATATCGGTTACCACCAGCGCGTGTTGCGCAGCGCGCACCACACCTTTGGAAATAAATATCATCTCCTCCAAGGTGATAGGAAGGGTATATTGGTTGCCACAAACGATGTTCGAAGCACTATCGCCAACGAGGAGCATCTCCACGCCGGACTCGTCGGCTAAACGCGCCAAAGTGAAATCGTAGGAAGTGAGCATCGATATTTTCTCCACGCCTTTCATCTGGCGGATGCGCGTGGTGGTCATTCGTGTATTTTGTACGTGTACTGACATGCAATATAGATATTTAGCGAATTTGCATGCAAAGGTACGAAAAAAAAACGACATTTGCAAAAAAAAAATACTTTTTTTTACTTTTTTGCCTATAAAAAGTAATAAAATTTGCAAATTTCGATTTTTTTTTGTATTTTTGCAGTCTATTAGCCGCAAAATGGCGGTAAGTTATTTTATTCTTGACAACAAACGACCGAAATATGAAAAACGAAAAACTATTGACAGTATTGATCATCGCAGCGCTTATTTTAAGCATTGTCTCTACTATTGTCAGTATTATGTCACTCCGCCGCATCAAGATGCATGACGATTTGCTGCAAGCTATGCAAGTGTTGGTATATACAGGCAAATTGGCGGAAGACATTGTGCCGGAACATGTTCTTACAGTAGAGCCGGAAGCGGCTGCCAATGAAGCCCAAGGTCAGGAGCAGCAAGCTGACGCTCAAAAAACTAACGCCCAACAAGCTGATACCCAAAAGCCTGCTCACAAACATCCTAAGAAAACTCACCACAGTGACGAGAGCAAGGAAAGCGAGCCGACTCTGCACGATCAGTTGCTGAAGATCATTGCCGGTGAGTCGTATGTTGATTTGGGACTGCCCAGCGGAACGTTGTGGAAAGCGGAGAACGAGGAAGGACTCATGGACTTCAAGTCTGCCAAAAGGCAATTCAAGAAGCGTCTCCCATCTATCTCTCAATGGGAGGAACTGTGCAAGTACTGCGCATGGTCGTGGATAGGCAATGGTTATGAGGTAATCGGTCCAAATGGCGCAGCCATCTTCATCCCCGCAGCAGGCTATCGCAACGCAAGCGGACAAACAGGCAAGGTGGGCGTGTTCGGCACCTACTGGTCATCCACCATCAAAAATAGGGAGGAGGCTTGGCGTTTCGGCTTTGAGTCCGACAAGTTCAGCATGGCTACTCACAGCCGCAGATACGGTCGTTCGGTTCGTTTGGTGTATAAGCCGATCATTCGGGATGATGCAGAATAATAATCGCATAAAATAAGGTGTGTCGCGGGACACACCTTATTTTGTATATGCGTGTTTTTTCTTACTTGGCGCTGAGTGCCTCGTGCATGGCAGCCGCGGCTTTGCGACCGTCGGACATAGCCAGGATAACCGTAGCGCCTCCGCGCACGATGTCGCCTCCGGCGTAGAGAACAGGCAACGACGAGCGCATCGAGTCATCTACCACAATCGTTCCTTTGCGCGACACTTCAAGTCCTGATACGGATTTCGGGATGATGGGGTTAGGCGATACACCTACAGCCACAACCACCATATCTGCCTGCATCGTGATTGTCTTGCCTTCCACGGGCACGGGTGAGCGACGTCCGGACTCATCAGGTTCGCCGAGAGTCATGACTTGCAGGGTAGCTTCCTTGACGCGTCCGTTCTCATCAGCCTGGTAGCTGATAGGATTATGCAGAGTCATGAACTCTATTCCTTCGGCTTTGGCGTGCTCCACTTCTTCCTTACGTGCGGGCATCTCCTCCTCGCTACGACGATAAACGATGATTGCGTGCTCTGCGCCCAGACGTTTGGCGGTACGAACGGCATCCATAGCGGTGTTACCGCCGCCTATGACGAGCACGTTCTTGCCGTACAAGACAGGGGTGTCGGTGGCTGCGTTGGTGGCATCCATCAGATTGACGCGGGTCAGGTACTCATTGGCGGACATCACGCCGTTGAGGTTCTCACCGGGGATTCCCATGAATCGCGGCAGACCTGCGCCCGAAGCCACAAATATGGCTTTGTAACCGACGGCTTGCAGATCATCGATGGTGATTGTTTTGCCGACGATGGTGTCGGTCACGAACTCTACGCCCAACTGACGCAGACCGTCAATCTCCTTATCGACGATAGCGTTGGGCAGACGGTATTCAGGAATACCGTACTTCAATACGCCGCCAATGGCATGCAGTGCTTCGAAGACTGTGACTTTGTAGCCGTATTTCGCCATGTCGCCGGCAAACGTAAGACCGGCTGGACCACTTCCTACCACTGCTATTTTCGCAGTCTGTTGGTGAGCTTCGCTGTTGGTGACTTCGTGTTGGTGAGCTTCGCTGTTGGTGGTAGCGTGATCGGCAACGAAGCGCTCGAGGTAACCGATAGCAACTGGTTGGTGACCCATCTTCAGGTGGATACACTGTGCTTCGCACTGTTTCTCTTGCGGGCAGACGCGACCACAAACTGCGGGCAGCGAACTGGACTGATGGATGATATCCGAAGCCTTGTTGATGTTGCCGAGTTCAATCTGCTTAATGAAAGCAGGGATATCAATATTCACGGGACACCCCTTGACGCAGCCCGGGTTCTTGCACGAGAGGCAACGATGGCTCTCGGTGAGTGCCTGCTCGGCTGTGAGTCCGAGGTTCACCTCTTTGTGGATGGATTTTACTCGCTCCTCCGGTGCTAACTCCGGCATCTTTACGCGTGGAATAGCGGCGCGCTCTTTGGCTGTCAACGGATTGACAACAGAAGGATTGACGTCTATTGACGATTGACAAATTGACGATTGACAATTTATTGACAATTCGTTTTCTATTGACGATTGACCATTGAGGTAGGCTTCGTAGGCGGCAGCTTCCTCGGGTTTGTAGGAGCGCAGACGCGATAGCATCTCGTCGAAGTCCACTTGGTGGGCATCGAACTCCGGGCCATCTACGCACACGAACTTCGTTTGTCCGCCCACGGTAACACGGCACGCGCCGCACATACCTGTGCCATCCACCATGATTGTGTTGAGCGAGGCTTCGGTGGGGATATCGTACTTCTTGGTAGTCAGCGCCACGAACTTCATCATGATAGCCGGACCGATCGTGATGCACTTATTGACATGTTCGCGCGCTACGACCATCTCTATGCCTTGTGTTACCAAGCCTTTGGTGCCCATCGAACCATCGTCGGTCATAACGATGACCTCATCGGAAGTGGCCGACAGTTCGTCATGAAGGATGATCAGGTCTTTGTTGCGTGCGGCAAGCACAATGATTACGCGGTTGCCTGCTCGCTTGAGTGCCTGGGCTATAGGCAACATCGGTGCAGCACCTACACCACCGCAGGCACAAACGACTGTGCCGTAGTTCTCGATGCGCGTAGCTTGCCCTAACGGGCCAACCACATCAGCGAGGCAGTCGCCGGCGTTCATGGCGCAGAGTTTGGCACTGGAAACGCCTATACGTTGTACAACAAGGGTGATAGTACCGGCCTCAGTATCGGCATCGGCAATGGTGAGCGGCATTCGCTCGGACTGTTGATCCACACGTACGATGACAAAATGTCCGGCACGACGACTCCTGGCAATGAGCGGAGCTTCAACGACGAACTCCGCTACATTGTCAGAGAAAAATCTTTTAGAGATGATCCTATTCATAATTTTTAGTAGAAAGACCGTTCGCTTCGCTCACTAAAAGTCGAAAGTCGAAAGCCTAATTAGAAATATTTCTGTTCGCTACCCACGATGGAAGTAAGCAGGTTATTGGCCAGGCGGCTTGCACCGAAGCGGAAGAGCTTGTTGGTCAGCCATTCTTTGCCGAGAATCTCCTTAACCAGGGTGTAGTGAGCCACAGCCTCAGCGGTTGTCGAAACGCCACCGGCGGGTTTGTAACCAACGATCTCGCCTGTTTTCTCCTTCCATGCCTTGATGGCATTACACATGATGAAGGTAGCTTCGGGTGTAGCGTTAACGCTTACCTTACCGGTAGATGTCTTGATGAAGTCAGCACCTGCAGCCATAGCCAGGATGGATGCTTTCCAGATGTTCTCGGCAGTTTGCAGGGCACCTGTCTCAAGAATAACCTTGAAATGTGCATCCTTGGCAGCAGCTTTCTGCTCGGCGATCTCGTCGAAGCACTCCTGATATTTACCCTCCAGGAACTTGCCTTGCGAGAGAACCATATCCACCTCCGTCGCTCCGTGTTGCACAGCCATAGCAACCTCAGCAACCTTGATCTCGATGAATGTTTGTGCTGCTGGGAATCCACCAACAACCGATGTGATACCTACGCCTTCGGCCTTCAGGTTAGCTTTAACTACCGGCACAAGTGCGGGATAAACGCAGATAGATGCTACGTTATAGTCTTTGAGGTCAGGATAGTGGTCTGCAAAGTGGTTGACGCAAGCAGCCATCTTTTCTACGCGCGCATGGGTATCATCGCCCATGAGCGTAGTGAGGTCGATCTGATGCAGACACTGCTTCCATGCCTCGGGGGTGTTGTTCTCTGCTGCATGAGCGTCAAGGATGGCCTTGGTTTGCTTTGCTACTTCTTCATTCGACAGCGCAAAAGGATATTGCGCAAACAGTTCTTCAAATTTGTTCATGGTTTGGATATATTTAAGTTATTTGAGTTTTGCGATTATTGTTTGGTTGCCGCGGACATTGTCGCCCATCTCCACGAACATCTCTGTATTGAGCGGGAGATACAGATCCACGCGTGAGCCTAACTTGATAAATCCCATATGTGAGTTACGATGGCACTCTTTACCTGCACGCGCGTAAGTAACGATACGTCTTGCCATAGCTCCGGCAATCTGCCGAACAGCTATAACAGCCTTGCTCTGAGTTTCAATAACCACGAGCGAACGTTCGTTCTCGGTCGACGACTTGGGTAGCCATGCAGCTTTATGATTACCCGCCTGATGCTCACTGACCAGGATAGTTCCTTCGCATGGATACCAGTTGGCATGTACATTGAACGGCGACATAAAGATGCTGACCTGCAATCGCTCCTCATGGAAGTATTCATTCTCCATCACCGGTTCGATAACCACAACTTTGCCATCAGCCGGGGCAACAAGGTAGTTCGGATCATCGATGGTAAGTATTCGTACCGGGTCGCGGAAGAAGTACACCACGAACACAAGTGCCACAGCCGAAAGTCCCAACAAGGTGGCAAAGATCCAATGCGGCCAATAGAAGTATGCCACCAGATTGAGGATGAATACTACCAACGCGACAACGAGAAGCATCTTTCTTCCCTCGCGGTGCAGTCTTGTGCGTTTGCGTTTTTTTGTATTACTCATTGTTGATTTGATTATTCGTTTGATTGACATAATACTCCTTCATCCTGGCAATCACCTCCGGGGAGATCAGCCCCCATTGCTCGAAGGGGATCATAGCCAGCATGTCGGCAGCCTGGTCGATACCCTGCTGGATCTTCTTGCCCGCCATCATGGCAATCATCATCGGCAGCTCGGCCTTAAGCGTTACTTTGATGCGGCTATCCATCGGGGCAACTTGCTTTATTTGTATCCATAGGTTGCCATCTATCGGCAGATTCTCTACACCGAACTTGACGGTATCGTTCTCTATACGGTCAACGATGCGGAAGATGATCTTCTGCCCCAAGCCGTCCACCTTGATCCGGATATAGTCGGGAGCGGATTCCATCTCTTGTACCTTGTCTTGCGGTATAAGGTCGCGAACTTTCTCTATATTACTTAGATCCGACAACACGCTGTAGATAGCAGCCGCATTGGCATTCACTTTGGTTATTTTACTTTCGTATGTTTTCATTTTTTGTGTGACTCAAAATGTTCAATCCGTTTTGATGCGAGTGATATTTGTCGCTCCAATTCATCTATATCGCGCATGAGCAGACCGAGCCGGTATGTCTGGTCAAGCGCCTGCTTCTCACTGTCAGAGAGATAATATACTGCTTTGCTTGCGGGCTTTTCTCCTTGTGCAGTGACACGAATACGTTCACCCATGTGTGAAGATACGAAATTCAGTATCTCCAGGGCTTGTTCATTCTCGAGAGTAAGGATCTCATGCCACCCTTCGACCTCGAAAGCGTGGTTCTGCCCTTGCAACTCTATCTCCTGCTCGCCGGCTTGCATGGCTACGCTGATCTGATGAATAGGTTTGCTGCCATAGTAATAACTCTTGACGAGCGTCTTCCTGTCATCGCTAACATATGCTTGCAGGAAGCATCGGTTGGTGTTCCATCCTGTTTGCAGGTTGCGATAGACGTATTGTCCATGGTCTTCGTAGCCCTCACGCTTCTCGTAACGGAACTGTTTGAGCAGTTTGTCGGCTTCGGGCAGCAGAGGTTGCAGGATAGAGTCGGAGTAACGCAACGTCTGCTGCGATTGCAGATAGACGATGGTATCCTTCAGGGCTTTGGCCTGGCGGCGTTGCTCCACCTGCTTCGGATACAACAGGTGGACGGAATCCAACTGCTGCAAGGCGGCTTCATAACGATGCTGACCGATGAGTTCGGCTGCAGCAGTGACATGTCCCTCAGCCGCACGCTGCTCACGTGCCTTCGTGCAACCCGATAAAAATATCAGTGCCGACAATCCGAAAATATATGTCTTTATCCCCTTCATAGGCGATCACATGTGCATAGCATCCAATTTACGCACAAAGATACAAAAAAAAAATGAATTTTCCTAATTTCCGCGAAATTATTTGTCATTTTTGGCCAAAAAAAATATTTTTTGCAAAAAAATCGCAGAAAATTTGCATATTTCATTTTTTTTTTGTAACTTTGTAGCCGCTTAGGAGTGTGGTGCGCTTTGCACAGACCGTTTGGGCATGTTGGGAGTCTTTTGCGGGCTTCTGATGATGGCCGGACGAACACTAACGAACAACAAACAACTTTATACAATAAATCAACAAGTATGAAAAAACATTTCCTTATGTTGGCAGTGGTTGCCATGGCAATCCTGACATCGTGTAACAACACCCTGCCTAACCCTGAGCAGGTAAAGGTTAACCCCAGCCCTATGGCTGTTGTTGGTGACAAGGTGAACGTTGACATCACCGGTACATTCCCCGAGAAGAAGTTTGCCAAGAAAGGTGTGCTGGTAGTTACTCCGGTACTCAAGTATGGTGACAAGGAGCTGCTTGCAGAGCCTGTAACCTACATTGGTGAGAGCGTAAAGGAGAACGGCACTATGGTTAACTTCAAAGAGGGCGGTGCTTATCGTCAACACGCTACGTTCAACTACAATGGCGCTATGGACAAGAACACCAAACTCTATCTGCGCTTCGAGGCTAAAGTTGGCAAGAAGGACATCGAGGTTCCCGAGATGCTGATTGCCGAGGGTCTGAACTCAACCGCCAAGCACGCCAGTGCCGGTGACAACAAGCCGCAGATCACAGCTGACAAGTTCCAGCGTGTTATCCAACAGATGCAAGAGGCTGACATTCTCTTCCTCATCCAGCAGGCTAACCTCCGCAACTCGGAGACCAACTCGCAGCAGATGAAAGATCTGCAAGCCGCTATCAAGGAGGCTGATGCCAACGAGAGAAAAGCTATCCACAGCCTGGAGGTTGCCGGTTATGCATCGCCCGATGGTGCTCAGGCACTGAACGAGAAGCTGGCCAAGAATCGTCAGGACGTAGCTCAGAAGTTCCTGGCTAAGGACTTGAAGAAGAATAAGATCAACGCCGGTATCGAGAGCAACATTACCGCTGAGGACTGGGAAGGCTTCAAGGCTGCTATGGAGAAGAGCAACATTCAGGATAAGGAGCTCGTACTCCGCGTTTTGGCTATGTACAGCGATCCTGAGGAGCGCGAGGCACAGATCAAGAACATCGCTGCCGCTTACAAGAACATCGCCAACGAGATTCTGCCCGCACTGCGTCGCAGCCGTCTGATCCTGACAACCGACCTTATCGGCAAGTCTGACGACGAGATCACGGCTCTGGCCAAGAATGATCCTGCAGCTCTCAACGTGGAGGAGTTGCTGTATGCCGCTACCCTGACCAACGACCGCGCTGAGAAGATCCGCATCTACAAGAAAGCTACCGAGCTGTATGCAAGCGACTTCCGTGGTTTCAACAACCTGGGTATGGTATATATGGAGGAAGGCAACGTAGCTGAGGCTCGCCGCAGCTTCCAGAACGCTCTGCAGATCGCTCCGAACAACCCGGATGTAAACTACAACGCCGGTGTAGCCGCTATGGCTGATGGTGACCTGAAGAAAGCTGAGGAGCACCTTGGCAAAGCAGCCGGCACGCAGGCTAACCTCGCAGCTGCTATGGGTACGCTGTACACCATGAAGGGTGACTACAAGGCAGCTCGCAACGCTTACGGTCAGAGCGCTACCAACAATGCAGCTGTTCAGCAGATCCTCAACGAGGACTACGCTGCTGCCAAGAAGACCCTTGACGCCGTTAAGGAGCCGAACGCAACGACCGCTTACCTGAAGGCTGTGGTAGCTGCTCGCACCAACGCCAGGGCTGACGTTATCAGCAATCTCAAGAACGCTGTGGCTCAAGACGCTTCGATGAAGGCTAAAGCTGCCAACGACGTTGAGTTCGCCAAGTTCGCTGAGGACGCTGATTTCCTGGCTATCGTGAAGTAATGTCGGTTCTGTTTCCGAAAATAAACAAACCTCGTCAGTGGGATTATCGTCCCATCTACTACGATGAAGAGAAGGAGGCGCGCAAGCAAAAACTTGCGCGCCTTCAGGCTTTGCGTGCCGAAGCCGAACGCGAGAAAGATGGCAATAGCGCCAACGGCGAAGCGTCACCAGTCTCGGAACATGTAACAAGACTGCATCGCGGTTCATTCCGCGAGGCGCATGAGGCACAAACCAAACTGCGTATCGACACTGCTCACAAGTCCAAACTCGGTTTTTGGATTGTGTTGCTTGTGTTGCTGTTCATTACGTTCTATTGGCTGCTGTAGCAGTCAACTGTTTCTGCTTTTAATATGGATGTAATACGACTTTTACCGGATAGTGTAGCCAACCAGATAGCTGCAGGCGAGGTTATACAACGCCCCGCCTCGTGCTTGAAAGAATTGGTGGAGAACTCGCTGGATGCGGGTGCTCACAATATCCTTGTCATGGTACGCGATGCCGGCAAGTCGCTCATCCAGGTGGTAGATGACGGCGCAGGTATGTCTGTCACCGATGCCCGCATGGCTTTTGAGAGGCATGCGACCTCGAAGATTCGCGAGGCACAAGACCTGTTCCATCTGCACACGATGGGTTTTCGCGGCGAAGCGTTACCGAGTATATGCGCCGTTGCGCAAGTGAAGATGACCACCCGCCGCGCTACCGACGAGATGGGAACACAACTGGAGATTGCAGGCTCGATCGTGCAAAACCAAGAGCCTTGTCAATGCCCTGTGGGCACGAACATACAGGTACAGAACCTGTTCTTCAATGTGCCTGCCCGGCGTCGGTTCCTGAAGTCCGATCAGACAGAACTCAGGAATCTGATTACCACCTTCCAACATATCGCACTCGTCTATCCGGAGATATCGTTTACCTTTGTAGCCGATGACGAGATTGTGTACGACTTGCCCGTCGGCACGCGCAAGCAACGTATCGAAGGCGTGTTCGGCAAGAGCAAAAGCAAACTATATACCTCCCTACTGGTGGAGATAGAGCAACAGACCGAACTGGTGACCATCCACGGTTTCGTAGGCAAACCCGAGGCAGCCGGCAAGCAGGCACAACAGTTCTTCTTTGTCAACGGACGCTACATGCGTCATCCGTACTTCCACAAAGCCGTGTTGCAGGCTTATACAGGTATGCTCGGTTCGGAGATGCTGCCTCCGTACTTCATCTACTTCGATATAGCTCCCGAGCAGATTGACGTAAATGTGCATCCCACAAAGACAGAGATCAAGTTCGCCGACGAGCAGGCTATCTTCCCCATCCTTACAGCTACCGTGCGGGCTGCCCTGGGTAAGTTCAATGTTGTCCCGTCCATCGATTTTTTAGGCGGAAACATTGAGATTCCCGTGGCCAATGCGGATATACGCGCCACAGCCAAAGCGCCGCAGCTGCATATGTCGTCGGGCTACAACCCCTTCGAGCAACCCAAGCAACACGTCCCCTCACATTGGCAGGATTTGTATGAACCGCTCAAGCAACCCGCCAAGCAGGCAAGTGTGATCATCCCCGACAGTCCAGCTGCTATACAGAGGGCTAAAGACTGGACAGACGTGACACTCCATCCGCAGTTGTTGCCGGGAGGGTACATATCCTGCATTACCGACGATGGTTTGATGCTCGTGCACGCGCGTCGCGCGCATGTAAATATATTGTATTATCAACTCATCAGCCAGTTGCAAGCCGGTCGCGGCGTGAGTCAGCAACTGCTCTTCCCCGAATCGTTGCATATCAGCCCGGATGAACAACCGCTGCTCGATACGCTGCTGCCCGAACTGGAACATATCGGTTTCGTGCTGGAGAAGATCGCGCCGGGGGAGTATGACATAACTGCGCTACCTTCCGTACTTGGCAATCAGAATGCCGAAGCTGCATTGCGCTCTATTCTCTCACAGGCAGAAATGCTCACAACGGATATCCGAACTGAGATGCAGAAGTATATTGCTCTATCGCTCGCACAGAGTGCCGCTGTACCGATGGGCAAACCAATGAACGAACAGGAGATGCAGGCATTACTACAGAAACTTTTTGCTCTACCTTCCTACCGAATAACACCCAAAGGCAAAACAGTGGTCGTCATACTCACACAAGAGGACATAGCAAGGCGATTTTAGCGGGTGTATGTAGCAAAAAAAAAGTTCTCACACTGCAAACATGCGCAAATAGGGGCAAATATTTGCTTTTTTGGCAAAAAAGCAGTTACTTTGCATTCGCTTTTGGTAAAAAGCGCAAACAGACAAGAAAAAATAACCATTTAAACATAAAGTAATATGTCAGAAATTGAATCGAAAGTTATTGACATCATCGTTGAGAAATTAGGTGTCAGCAAATCGCAAGTTACAATGGAGTCGTCCTACACAGCAGATCTGAATGCTGACTCGTTGGACGTTGTTGAACTCGTTATGGAGTTTGAGAAAGAGTTTGGCATCACCATCTCTGACGACGCAACTCAGAAGATTAGCACCGTAGGTGATACTGTAGCTTACATCACTGAGGCACTTAACAAGTAATTTAACCATCCTCTATGGCATTAAAAAGAGTCGTAATCACCGGATTAGGAACAATCAACCCTTTAGGTAATGACGTAGCATCGACTTGGTCAGCTTTGATGGCGGGCAAGAGCGGCGCCGGTCAGATTACTTTATTTGACGCATCCCTACATCGTACACATTTTGCATGCGAAGTAAAAGGTTTCGACCCTAATGCCTTTTTTGACTTCAAGGAGCAACGCAAGCTGGACAGGTTTACCATGTTGGCTTACGTTGCTGCTGAAGAAGCACTCAGAGATGCAGCGCTTCCCGCCGATACCGACCTTACACGTGTTGGCGTGATCGTAGGATCAGGCATGGGAGGTGTAAGCACCTTTGAGCAACAAGTTACGGAACATGAGAGCCAAGGCGATCATGTACCTCACTACTCTCCGTTCCTCATTCCCCGAATCATCACGGATATAGCTGCAGGATACATAGCTATCCGTCATGGTCTGAAAGGACCAAACTTCTGCACCACAGCCGCTTGTGCATCGTCTGCCATAGCCTTTATGTCGGCGATGAACCATATTCGCCTCGGCAAAGCCGATGCTATCCTTACCGGTGGCAGCGAGGCTGAGATATGCTCCATCTCCATTGGCGGCTTCAACGCCTTGAGAGCTCTGTCCACACGCAACGACGATCCTCTCACTGCTTCACGTCCGTTCTCCGCATCACGCGACGGTTTCGTGGCAGGCGAAGGCGCTGCATGTGTGATGCTCGAGGAGTACGAACATGCCGTTCGCCGCGGTGCACATATCTATGCCGAACTGGTGGGTTACGGATCAACTGCCGACGCTTTCCACCTTACAGCGCCCGATCCTGAGGGCGAAGGTGCAGCACGAGTGATGCTCGATGCAGTCAAAGATGCAGGAGTTAAACCTGAGGATATTGATTATATCAATACGCACGGGACATCCACCCCTATCGGAGATCTGGCGGAAACCAAGGCGATCATCAAAGCCTTTGGCGAACATGCCTACGCGATGAACCTCTCATCCACCAAGTCTATGACCGGACACCTGTTAGGCGCTGCCGGCGCAATGGAGGCACTGATCACCACCCTGGCATTGTATCACCAAGTCGTACCGCCTACCATCAATCATGCTGAGGGCGACGACGACCCGAACATCGATCAGCGGCTAAACTTCACGTTCAACAAGCCGCAGCAACGTACACTGCGCTACGCTATGAGCAACGCCTTCGGATTCGGAGGACACAACACTGCATTGCTCCTCAAGCGATACACGGATTAGAATATTAGCCCGCCTTAACGGGCGGCAACAATATAGCATCCGCCATGCTTGGCGGATACAACACAGTCGATTTTGCGACTACGAACCCTAACAAAAACTAAAACAAACAAAATTATGAATGTAGAATTGATCGGCGCAAATGCCGGAAAAATTTGGAATGCACTGCAAGAAGGCGCTCTTTCGAGCAAAGCTCTGAAGAAAGCCACCAAACTTAAAGAAGCTGAGCTTAACCTCGCATTAGGTTGGCTCGCACGCGAAGGCAAACTGGCCTTCAACGAGGCTGAAGATGAAGTAATCATCGCACTCGCCTAACACAAAAACAAAGATACCCACCTTACACAAGAGTGGGTATCTTTTTGATTTGGCAACAACAAAATTATTATACAAATGAAAAGATATATACTTTTACTTGCTCTTGCAGCAATCGTTAGCGGAGTGGTAGCCGATGAGGCACTTGACCCCGGCTACACTTACTCCGAGCCGACCGAGGTAACCAACTCGGAGGATATAGGTTCGAATCTGGCGAACTACTCGTTCATCTGCAACAACGTGCAGGTCAACTGCACCAAAGGGGCGCGTTACGATACCTATTTCGGTGTCAATGCCGGTGAGCAGATTACCTTCACAACTACCCAACCGATGAAAGCTATCGTGGTCAACGGCTACGTCAAGAAATATTTCGAAGCCACTGCTTCATCCGGTGAGATAGCCTTTGTGGATGCCGATGAGGACGCAGTAGAATCCGCACAGGTGCTCGCTGTTACCGACATCAACAGCACCACACTTACCATCAGTTGCGTCAAGCAACTGCGTTGCTACAGTGTATCGGTGTATTTCGTACAGAACCCCGATATTGATATCGAGGGCGGCGAAGACGAGGATGACTACTCATTTGATTGGGAATCAACGGAAATCAAAACCATCAACATCACCTTCGACAGCCTCGAAGTAACAGATATGACTGAGAACCTCGGTTATGCATGCACAGGTCTGTACTTCATCAGCGGTGAGTACGAAATGGAGTTATCGGTCTTCGCCTCCACCATCGAAGGCGAAACAATCCTGCCCTTAGGTACCTATCCTATCAACGACACCTATGCGGAAAATACGGTTATGGCTTCGCCCGGAGGATACGATGATTACGACTTCCCCTCGTATCTGATCACCGACTTCGAACAGGATGCCGCCAGCGGTGACTGGTACTACAACACCGTCTATTATCTTGCCTCCGGCACACTCGAAGTTACGGCTGTGGAAGGAGGCGTGGCATTTAACCTGAACGCTACCACACACTTCGGCTCAACCATCAACGCTACGTATATCCATGGCGAAGGCGAACCGAACAGTGACGCGGTGGATAACACCACTATCCTTCCGCAGGCTACCAAACGTCTGCATAACGGACACCTGTACATCGAGCGTAACGAAACAACTTATAGCATCGAAGGTCTTCGACTCTAAACAACCGGTATAACAACAAATCAGGGACGGATCTCTCCGCCCCTGATTTTTGTATGCTTGATAATCGCTGTTATCAAGTTCTGCTTGCGCAACTTAACTCTTGTAGTTACGTGTCTTGCGCTCGGTGAACTCGTAGTCGAGCGGTTCCTTGATGAGTTCGGGCTCTTGGTCCTCACCCATGTAGTGCCAGCAAGCCACATACGAGAACTTGTCGTCCTGACGCAGTGCCTCGCCTTCCTCGGTCTGATACTCCTCACGGAAGTGACCGCCGCAGGACTCTTCACGATTCAGGGCATCCACTGCCATCAGTCGACCGATCTCAATGAAGTCAGCCAGACGCAGCGCTTTCTCCAGCTCGTTGTTCAGGCTGTCAGCCTTACCCGGGATATAAACGTTGCTCCAGAAGTCTTTCTTGATCTCGTCGATCTTCTTGATAGCGGTCTTCAGGCTCTCTGCTGTACGACCCATACCTACGAAGTCCCACATAACCAGACCCAGACGTTTGTGGATCGTATCCACCGACTCCTTGCCTTGAATAGCCATCAGTTTGGCGATCTTGGCCTCTACGGCTTTCTCGGCATCCTCAAACTCCTTGCGGTCGGTGCTCATTCTTGGTACACCGATCTGGTCAGCCAGATAGTTCTGGATCGTGTAAGGCAGTACGAAGTAACCGTCAGCCAATCCTTGCATCAGAGCCGATGCACCCAGACGGTTAGCACCGTGATCGGAGAAGTTAGCCTCGCCGATGCAGAACAGACCTTTGACACTGGTCTGCAGCTCGTAGTCAACCCATATACCACCCATCGTGTAGTGGATAGCCGGGAAGATCATCATCGGATTCTCGTAGGGGTTCTCATCCACGATCTTCTCGTACATCTGGAACAAGTTGCCGTACTTCTGTGCTACCACATCCTTACCCAGACGCTTGATGGCGTCGCTGAAGTCCAGGAACACAGCCAGACCGGTGTTGTTCACGCCGTAGCCTGCATCGCAGCGCTCCTTGGCGGCACGCGAAGCTACGTCACGCGGTACGAGGTTACCGAAGGCCGGATACCTGCGCTCCAGATAGTAATCACGATCCTCTTCGGGGATGTCACGACCCTTGATCTCGCCGGCCTGCAGACGCTTGGCGTCCTCCAGTTTCTTCGGTACCCAGATACGTCCGTCGTTACGCAGCGACTCCGACATCAGCGTCAGCTTGCTCTGGAAGTCACCGTGCTTCGGGATACAGGTCGGGTGGATCTGTGCGTAGCAGGGGTTAGCGAAGTATGCGCCGTGGCGGTACATCTGCATAGCAGCCGAACCGTTGCTGGCCATAGCGTTCGTCGACAGGAAGAACGTGTTGCCGTAACCACCCGAACCTACAACCACTGCATGAGCGAAGAAGCGCTCAATGCGGCCGGTAACGAGGTTACGGGCAATGATACCGCGGGCACGTTTCTCACCGTTCTCGTCAGCGATCATCACAATGTCGAGCATCTCGTAGCGGGTGTACATCTTCACCTTGCCCTTACCGATCTGGCGGCTCAGTGCGCTGTATGCGCCGAGCAGCAGCTGCTGACCGGTCTGACCCTTGGCGTAGAACGTACGGCTAACCTGAGCACCACCGAACGAACGGTTGTCAAGCAAACCGCCGTACTCGCGTGCGAAAGGTACACCTTGTGCCACGCACTGGTCAATAATATTGTTCGATACCTCAGCCAGACGATATACGTTGGCCTCGCGGGCACGGTAGTCACCGCCCTTGATCGTATCGTAATACAGACGATAAACAGAGTCACCGTCATTCTGATAGTTCTTCGCAGCATTGATACCGCCCTGTGCTGCAATCGAGTGTGCACGACGCGGACTGTCTTGAATACAGAAGTTTAGCACGTTGAAGCCCATCTCTGCCAGCGAGGCTGCTGCCGATGCGCCTGCCAAACCCGTACCTACTACGATAACGTCCAGTTTACGTTTGTTGGCGGGGTTAACGAGTTTCTGATGATCTTTGTAGTTCGTCCACTTCTTCTCCAGCGGACCTTCGGGGATCTTGGCCATCTTCGGAGTGATAACCTTTGCAGGATCGGCTTTCTTGGCCTCAGCTTTCGGAGCCTCAGCCTTGGGGGCTTCAGCTACCTTCGCTGCTTCCTTAACGGCTTCCTTTGCTACCTCAGCAGCTTTCTCTACAGCCACTCCTGCTACTTCTACCGCAGCCTTGGCTGCCTTGGTTGCCACATTCTTTGCAGCTTCCAGTATTTCTTCTTTCTTTGCCATAGTTGTCAAAATTTTAGCAGAGCAGGCCTATGCCCATTCCAAGGTAATACAAAACAACAATTGCGAACGGCAGAACAGCCAGCGTAGCTACTACGCAACCGATAACGCGGATACGTTTGAGCCATGTCAGGTTGTTCCAACCCAGGGTGTGCAGAGCCGACCATACACCGTGATTCAGGTGGAACCACAAGGCGCACAGCCAAACCAGGTAAAGCACGCAGTAGATCTGTCCCCATACAGGCGTCGTGAACAACTCCTTAACATAAGCAGCACCGTTCTGCGGATCGAAAGCACCGGTCTCTAAACCCGTAATCTCGGCAAACTGCATCTTGAACCAGAAGTTGTACAGGTGCAAGCAAAGGAAACCCAGAACGCAGAATCCGAGAACCAGCATGTTCTCCGACTCCCACTCTACGCCTTCCTTCTTGCCCGTTACTGCATAACGGTCATTGCCGCGCGCGGCACGGTTCTGAATCGTCAGATAGATTGCATAGCAGAAATGCACCACTACCAGGAAAGCCAAACCAAGCGTACCGATCAATGCATACCAGTTTGCTCCCAGCAAATGACAAATCATGTTGTAGGCTTCTTCCGAGAACACAACTGCCAAGTTCATGCAGCCGTGGAAGAGCAGGAAGAGAACCAACGCAAGGCCTGTCAAGCTCATGACGAACTTACGGCCGATGGATGAATCTGTTAACCACATAGGATTTTTGATTTTTTATAATTTTTAATATTTTTTGCCTATTCTCACAAAATAGCGTACAAAGATAATAAAAATTTTTCAGATTTGCAAATTTTGCAAGCAGAATTTGTCGTATATTGCCAAATATATCACTTTTTTTTCAAAAAATGCCCCAAATGCTTGCAAATATACGAAATTTTTTGTAATTTTGTAGGCTGATTTGTCGGAACGCGAAAAGTCACCCCGGAACAGTCAGCTCACAAAACAACATACCGAGTGAACAAAAATCATCAAATATGGCATCTTTTGGTAGTGTCGGTAATGCTACTTTTGGCTGTGCAACCGATGCATGGCCAGTACGTGGGTAGCGGCTCATCGACTTTCGCGTTCCTTGACCTGCCGGTCTCGTCACGCCAGAATGCTCTCGGCGGTGAGAACATATCCATCCGCGACGGCGAACTCAGTTCGGCGTTTGCCAACCCCGCTCTGCTCGGGCAGTTGACTCACAACATTCTGCAACTCGGTTACGCCTATTACGGCTCCAACCATTTCGGCAGCGCGATGTACGGCTACAATTTCTCGGAGCACGACTATTTCGCTGCCGGTATCCATTATCTGGATTACGGAACGATGCGTTACGCAGAGAGTACGGGGCAATTGACCGGTGCTACCTTCGGTGCACGGGACATGGTCATTGAAGCGGCCTATGCACGCCAACTCGGTGAGATGTTCACCGTAGGTGTGGCACTCAAACCTATCCTGTCCTTCTACGAATCCTACAACTCCTTCGCCTTGGGTGCAGACGTAGGCGCGCACTACCAGATGCGCGACAGCAGTCTGCAAGTGGGCTTGGTGCTGAAAAATATCGGTTGGCAACTCAAGAGTTTCTACTCCGATGAGTCGGGGCAGCGACGGGAGATGCTGCCGCTCAACCTCGAACTGGGTATCAACTACCGCGTGAAGCATGCACCGCTGCGATTCTCGCTCACCGTGCATAACATCCAGACCTGGGACTTGGGCTATAGCCGCCTCAACGAGGTCGAGGAAGTCAAACCTGTCGGATGGTTCGACATGCTCATGCGCCACACTATATGGGCGATAGATATCGTACCCAAGAGCGAGAAGTTCTACCTCACAGTCAGTTACAACCATCGCCGCCGCCAGGAGTTCGCCCTGCAAGACCAACGCTCACTCGCAGGATTCGCGGCAGGTCTGGGTATTCGCATCAAGATGTTGCGGCTCGGTTTTGCTATGAGCCAGATGTCCAAGCAGAACTTCACCTATCAGGTCAGTCTATCGATGGATGTCAACAGCCTGATGAAATAGACCGCTACGCTAAAAGAGAAAAGACCGCAACCGGTTTGGTTGCTCAAAGACAATAGACCATGAAGCAGATCATCGTAGCCATTGACGGCTATTCCTCCTGTGGCAAATCCACCATAGCCAAGCAGTTAGCTAAATACGCGGGTTATCGCTATATCGACACCGGTGCCATGTACCGGGCAGTCGCCTTGCAGGCAATCAGAAATCAGATATCAGATGTCAGCAATCAGACGTCAGCTATCATCGCTCTGCTGCCGCAGATACACATCGATTTTGCCATTCAGAACGACGGCACACAGCACGTCACACTCAACGGCGAGGACGTCGAGAAGCAGATCCGTACCCTCGAGGTGGGCAACGCCGCATCGCAGATCGCCGTTATCCCCGAGGTGCGCAGATACCTGGTTGCCCAACAACAGCAGATGGGCAAGAACGGAGGTATAGTGATGGATGGCCGTGATATAGGTACCGTTGTTTTCCCGCAGGCTGAACTCAAACTCTTCCTTACTGCCTCGCCCGAGGTACGTGCCGAACGGCGATTCAAAGAACTGCTGGACAAAGGCGAACAGCCTGTCATGGCAGAGGTGCTGGCGGATGTCAACGACCGCGATTACCGTGATACGCACCGCGCCGAATCGCCCCTGCGCCAAGCCGAAGATGCCATCGTGGTCGACAACAGCCATATGTCGCGTGAAGAGCAAATGCAGCATATCTACCGCATATTCGACGAAAAGTGCAAGTAACGATCGACACCAAAAGCGGGTTCTGCGCAGGAGTGACAGGAGCTATCCGGCGCGCAGAGAACGAGTTGCAGCAATCAGGGCAACTCTACTGCCTTGGCGACATCGTGCATAACGGGCAAGAGGTGAAGAGGCTCGAAGACTTGGGCTTGGAGACCATTGACTACGACGACCTGCGTACGATCCACCATGCTCGCGTCCTGCTTCGGGCACACGGCGAACCGCCATCTACCTATTGGATAGCCGAGCAGAACGGCAATACGATCATCGACGGCACATGCCCTGTGGTCAAACGCTTGCAGGAACGTATCGCTGCCACCTACAATGCCCACAAGCACGACGACCCGCGACCGCAGATCGTCATCTTCGGCAAGCGAGGACACGCTGAGGTCATCGGCCTGCAAGGACAAACAAACAACACGGCCATCATCATCGAGAAACCCGAAGAAGCCGATACGCTCGATCTATCACGACCCATCTATCTCTTCTCGCAAACAACCAAAAGCGTGGAGGAGTTCAACAGGCTCGTGGAGATCATAAAATTAAAAATTAAAAATTGCGAATTAAATATCAGCTTTGAGTATTACGACACCATCTGTCGGGCGGTGGCAAACAGAGTGGAGCAGCTCAGGCAGTTTGCCCGCGAGCAGGATATAGTCATCTTCGTGGGCGGAACGAAAAGTTCGAATGCCGCAGTCCTGTTCAACCATTGCAAGCAGGCTAACCCCAACACCATATTCATCAGTTCGCCCGACGATGTCCCCGACAAACTTTCCACTTTCCACTTTCCACTTTCCACCTGCAAGATCGGCATCTGTGGCGCCACATCCACCCCGCGCTGGCTCATGGAGCAAGTAAGGGATAAATTGAACAACTAAAACCTTTAATAATATGGAGTACAAGATTAACACTGTTGGTGTGCTCACCTCAGGAGGTGACTCGCCGGGAATGAACGCTGCCATCCGTGCGGTCGTACGCTCGTGCATCGCACAAGGGATCAAAGCTAAAGGTATCTATCGCGGTTATCAAGGACTGATTGACGACGAAGTCAAGGAACTGACGTCACAGGACGTGTCGGGTATCATCCAGCGCGGCGGCACAATCCTCAAATCGGCACGTTGCATGGATTTCAAGACCCCCGAAGGTCGCAAGAAAGCTTTCGATACTTTGCAGAAAGAGCAGATTGATGCCCTCGTGGTGATTGGAGGCGACGGCACGTTCACGGGTGCGCGCCTGCTCGCGCAGGAGTACAATATTCCTATTATAGGTCTGCCGGGAACGATCGACAATGATCTGTGGGGCACCGACTCCACCATTGGTTACGACACGAGTCTGAATACTATCATGGACTGCGTGGACAAACTCCGCGACACCGCTACCAGCCACGAACGTGTGTTCCTCGTTGAGGTCATGGGTCGTGATGCCGGCTTCCTCACCCTGAGTGCCGCCATCGCTTCCGGTGCAGAGGCGGCTATCATCCCCGAGCGCGCCACGGTCAAGGAGCAGATCGAGGAGGCTATCGGTCAGGGTCGCCGCAAGAGCAAGAACTCCAGTATCGTCCTCGTGCAAGAGCATGCTATTGAGGGCGGTGCCCAGGCAGTTGCCAAAGTGCTCGAGGAGGCGCATCCCGAATACAACACCCGCGTCACGATCCTCGGTCACCTGCAGCGCGGTGGCAGTCCTACGGCATACGACCGTATCATCGCATCGCGCATGGGTATGGCGGCTGTGGGCGCACTGCTCGAAGAGCAACGCAGCATCATGATCGGTATCAAGAATGACGAGATTGTGTATGTACCGCTCAGCAAAGCTATTCGCGAGAAGAAAGATGTCAAGGCCGACAAGTGGGCAGCTATGCAGGTGCTGTCCATCTAAAGATTCTAACGACCATACAAACAAAAAGTCCGGTGCTCCAAACACCGGACTTTGTTTATCCTACAGTCCCCTCCAGGGACACCTGCAGGAGTTTCTGCGCCTCTACGGCAAACTCCATCGGCAGCTTGTCCATCACCTCCTTGGCATAGCCGTTGACGATCAGCCCCACTGCGTCCTCCAGGCTGATGCCTCGCTGTTGGCAGTAGAAAAGCTGGTCTTCGCTGATCTTCGAGGTCGTAGCTTCATGTTCCACCACGGCGGTGGGGTTGCTCAGTTGCATCACGGGGAAGGTATGTGCGCCGCACTGATCGCCTATGAGCAGCGAGTCGCATTGCGAGTAGTTGCGGGCATTATCCGCATGGCTACTCACCTTCACCAATCCGCGGTACGAGTTCTGGCTCTGACCGGCGGATATACCTTTACTTACTATGCGCGAGCGCGTGTTACGTCCCAAGTGGATCATCTTCGTGCCCGTGTCGGCTTGTTGATAGTTGTTCGTCACCGCTACGGAGTAGAACTCTGCCGAACTGTTATCACCGCGCAGTATGCACGATGGGTACTTCCACGTGATAGCCGAACCCGTCTCTACCTGCGTCCAACTCAGGCGGGCATTGTCGTATGTTATGCCGCGTTTGGTCACGAAGTTATAGATACCCCCCTTGCCCTGCTTGTCGCCCGGATACCAGTTCTGCACGGTGGAGTACTTCACCTCGGCATCGTTGTGCACGATGATCTCCACGATAGCGGCATGCAACTGGTTCTCGTCACGGCGCGGTGCCGTACAACCCTCCAAGTACGAGAGGTAAGCACCCTCGTCGGCAATGAGCAGCGTGCGCTCAAACTGACCCGTGTTCTGCGCATTGATGCGGAAGTATGTCGACAGCTCCATGGGGCAACGCACACCTTTCGGGATATATACAAATGACCCGTCGGAAAATACTGCCGAGTTCAGCGCAGCATAGAAATTATCGGAGTACGGCACTACCGAGCCCAGATACTTGCGCACCAACTCTTCGTGCTCACGCACCGCTTCGGATATGGAGCAGAAGATGATACCTTTCTCTGCCAGCGTCTCGCGGAAAGTTGTTTTTACGGATACCGAGTCCATTACCGCATCCACCGCCATGTTCCCCGCCAAGGCAGCACGTTCCTCCAGGGGGATACCCAGCTTGTCAAAGGTCTTGGCTATCTCCGGATCAATGTCCTCTTTCGACTTTTGACTTTCTACTTTCGACTTGGGAGCAGCATAATAAGAGATATCTTGGAAATCTATCTCAGGGATCGTCAGATGCGCCCAGGTAGGCACAGGCATAGTCAGCCACTTGCGATAGGCTTTCAGCCTGAACTCCAGCAGCCACGCGGGTTCGCCTTTCTTAGCGGATATAGTGCGGATAACATCCTCGTTCAATCCCTTGCCGATGATGTCCGTCTGCACATCCGTAGTAAAGCCGTACTTGTACTCACCCGATGTAATTTCTTCTATGATCTTGTCCTGCGCCATTTATCTGACTTCTGATATCTGATTTCTGAATACTAAAGAGTGCCGCTTCAGGCGGCACTCTTTGGAGGTCGGTAGCAGATTCGAACTGCTGTCCCCGGTTTTGCAGACCGATCCCTAACCACTCGGGCAACCGACCAAAAAAGCTATCAAAAGACGCGTATGAGCGACCACGCCTCTCAATAGCGGGTGCAAAGATACTACAATTTTATGAAATATGCAAATTTTTTCACAAAAAAATGCAAAATATTTGTCAAAACATGCTCATCTTTGCGGGTCAAGGTGTCAATCTTTACTATTTAGCACCTCTATTGCGCGTTTCGTGATGTCGTCATCGCGCTCGAACAAGGGGAAGAATCCTTCGTCGCCCATGATGTCGCGAACGATATACGCATTCACGATTCGTACCAGCAACGCACGCGACTTCTCCAAGTCGGTATAGTTCGGTTCTACGCCTTTCTTTTCACCGAACGATACGAACTCCGGAACCCAGTTGGCATCCAGTAGATGTTTCTCCAGATCCTGCCAACGCGTGTATTTCGTCAGCTGCTTGCGGTGCTTGTCGGCATACTGATATGCAAACTGATAGGTCAGCGCACGGTTGCTCACTATATTGAAGTACGGACTGTACAGCGTGGTATCTCTGCCTACAAACACATCCGGCATGATACCACCGCCACCATACACGATTCGGCCGTTCTTTGTGCGGTAGGTCGTGCTGTCCTGGAAGTGGATGCTGTCTGCCGAATAGAACTCGCCGTGCTCAAAGCGCTCCTCCAGATCCTGGCGGTAGCTCTCGTTGTCGCCGAGTTTGTACGGTTTCTGTATGCAGCGACCCGAAGGGGTGTAGTAGCGTGCTACGGTCAGGCGCACAGCCGAGCCGTCCTCAAACGGGAACTGCTGCTGCACCAAGCCTTTGCCGAACGAACGGCGACCGATGATCGTAGCCCGGTCATTGTCCTGCATCGCACCCGAGAAGATCTCCGAGGCCGAGGCAGAGAAGTTGTCGATCAGCACCACGAGAGGCACGCCCTGGAAGCGACCGCCACCGTTGGCGCGAGCCTCATAGCGCGGATAACTGCGACCCTCGGAATATACGATCAGGTCGCCCGCCTGCAGAAACTCGTTCGCCATCTTTACCGCCTGATCCAGGTAGCCGCCGCTGTTCTCGCGCAGGTCTACGATATACTCCGTTGCCCCTTGAGCGCGCAGCTCCGCCAGTGCCGTGATGAACTCCTTGTACGTCGTTTCGCCGAACTTGTTCACCCTGACAAAGCCAATCTTCTTGGCTTCTTTCGACTTTTGACTTTCGACTTTCGACTCTATTACAAACTTCGCATCCACCGAATGCACGGGTATATCCCCGCGGGTGATGTCGAAGTGCAGCGTCTCATCCGAGCCGTAGCGCTTGATGCCCAACTTCACCTTCGTGCCTTTCGGTCCGCGCAGGGTATGCATCACGCGCTCGTTGGTCGTACCTTTGCCCGTGAATGCCGAGTCGTTGACCTCCACGATCTTGTCACCTGCCAGCACGCCTACATGCTCACTCGGGCCACCCGAGATGACTGCCACGATATGCACCGTGTCGTTCTGTATCGTGAACTGCACACCGATGCCCGAGAACGAACCTGATAGCTCCGAGTTCACCAGCTCGATATCTTTCTTGGGGATGTACGACGAGTGCGGGTCAAGTTGCTTGACCATCTCATCCAGCACGATATCGGTGATCGAATCGATATCCAGGCTGTCGACATATGCCTGTCGCATCAGCTGAATCATCTGGTCGGCCTTCGACGAGGGCGACATCATCAGTTGACCGTTATGGATATAGAAATGTTGGGCATTCACCCTATTGCTCACGGATTCGCCGACAAAGAATCCCAACAGGATGCACAGCACAGCTATTGTCGGAAATATATACTTCTTCATATTCGTCTTTTTTCTTTTTCTTTGAGCGCCAGCGGTCTATTCTTCAGGCATAAAGTCCACTTGTATTCCTGCGCGCTGTAGCAGCTCCACGCCATCCATCAGCCGGTACTTCTCGCCATACACCACCCGCTTGATACCCGCCTGTATGATCAGCTTCGAGCACTCCATGCACGGCGATGCGGTTACATACAGCGTAGCCCCGTCGCTGCTGTTGCTCGAGCGGGCTACCTTCGTGATGGCATTCGCCTCGGCGTGCAGCACGTAAGGCTTGCTCACATTGTTCTCGTCCTCGCATACATTTTCAAAACCCGAGGGTGTACCGTTATACCCGTCTGAGATAATCATCTGGTCACGCACCAGCAGCGCACCTACCTTGCGGCGTACACAATAGCTGTTCTCTGCCCAGGTGCGAGCCATACGCATGTACAGATGATCGCGCTTGTCTTGTTTATTCATATCGCTTGCTGTTTTTTTCGTCTTCAGCTTTGCTGATGCAAATATTGTGCCAAACAAAGGATTAGGCGGCTTGCCGATGACCGTTTCCTGCCAATATTGGCAGAAAAACAATATTTTTTTGAAAAAAATGGCGGAATATTTGCAAATGTCATTTTTTTTTCGTAACTTTGTAGGCTTTTTGCAGAAAGAACAGCAAATGTTACTCAGAGATATCATCGGTCAGGATGCCATCAAACGCGAGATGTGCCATACGGTTCAGCAAGGCCGTATACCTCATGCCGTGCTCTTGTCCGGTGTGGGTGGTATAGGCAAGTTGCCCCTGGCGTGGGCGTTTGCGCAATACCTGGCATGCAAGCACCGCACCGATACCGATGCCTGTGGCGTATGTCCTACCTGCCTGCAGTACAGCAAGCTGCAGCACCCTGATCTGCATTTCGCCTTTCCTATCGTCAAGGTCGACAAGTCAGCCGAGGTGTGCGATGATTACCTGAGTGACTTCCGCTCCATGCTTCTGGCTAACCCGTACTGCGATGCCGATGACTGGACGCAAGCGATGAACGCCGAGAAGAAGCAGAGCCTCATCTACGAGCGCGAGAGCAGCGAGATACAGCGCAAGTTCGCACTCAAATCCTTCAGTGACGGCTATAAGGTCATGATCGTCTGGCAACCCGAAAAGATGCATATCGCCTGCGCCAACAAACTGCTCAAGCTGCTTGAGGAGCCGCCCGAGCGCACCTTGTTCCTGTTTGTGAGCGAGCACCCGGAGCAGTTGTTGCCGACTATCGTCTCGCGCTTGCGCCCCCTACCGGTGCCACGCCTCACCGAGCAGCAGATAGTGGATGCTGTCTGCGCCCGGCAATCCGGCATCAGCCGCCAACAGGCAGCCGATGCGGCAAGACTCGCCGGAGGCAGTTATCGCGAGGCGCTGCGCATACTCGATGCCGAAGACCGATCCAAGCAGCTCTTTGCCGACTTTCAGCAACTGATGCGCAATGCGTGGCTCGTAGGCGTCAAGAAGAACTACGAGGCGCTGCAGAGCCTCAACGAATGGGCACAGGACATGGCCAAGTTGCCGCGCGAAAGGCAATGTGCGTTCCTGCAATTTGCACAACGGCTCATCCGCGAAAACTTCATCTACAACTACGGAGAAGCGGCGCTCTGCTACCAGACAACCGAGGAGCAGACCTTCTCCGTGAAGTTCGCACCGTTCATCAACGAACGCAACGTCGAGCAGCTGACCGAACAGTTTGCACAAGCCGAAGCACAGATCATGCAGAATGCCAACTCGCGCATTGTGCTGTTCGATCTGTGTTTACAATGTATAGTTTTAATCAAGAAATAATGAAACCCGAATTTGTATTAGACAGTGAGTCAGGACGATATACCCCTAAGTCTTGCCGACGTAACTCCGCACACATGCTGCCTGTTACCGACTATCTGGCCGACCTGCCCGAGACGATAGCCGCTACCGACATGGTGGAGGTGCAATTCAAGAATACGCGCAAAGGATATTACCGCAACAGCGAACATCTGCGCCTGGAGAAAGGTATGATTGTGGCCGTGGAGGGCAATCCCGGACATGACGTGGGCGAGGTGACGCTCGTTGGTCAGCTCGTTATACCGCAGATGCGCAAGAACCGCATCGATGTCGATAACTTCGAGGCACGCGCTATCTACCGTCTGGCTACCGAAGCCGACATCAAGCGCGCCGAGGAGGCGCATGCCTTGGAGCACGAGACGATGATCAAGGCACGAAAGATTGCCAAGGATATGCAACTTGATATGAAGATCGGCGATGTGGAGTACCAGGGCGATGGAGGAAAAGCTATCTTCTACTATATTGCCGACGGACGTGTGGATTTCCGTCAGCTCATCAAGGTCTATGCCGAGACTTTCCGCATCCGTATTGAGATGAAGCAGATCGGTGCGCGTCAGGAAGCCGGACGTATAGGCGGTACAGGTCCTTGCGGACGCGAACTGTGCTGCTCCACATGGATGACACGATTCACCTCCGTGGGTACGGGTGCCGCACGACTGCAGAACCTGTCGCTCAATCCGCAGAAGCTTGCCGGACAATGTGCCAAACTCAAGTGCTGCCTCAACTACGAGATTCCTACTTACGAGGAGGCGGTCAGCCTGCTGCCCGACAGGCGCATACCGCTCGAGACGCAGCTGGCCACGTACTATGCTTTTGCCACCGATCCTCTGCGCGGAACGGTTACCTACTCTACCGATCAGCGGCAGGCGGTGAACCTCGAGATAGTCACCTCCGAGCGAGCCAAAGAAATCATCGAGATGAATCGCCAGGGCAAGAAACCTGCCGACCTGGGCGGCATACATACCACCCTCGAAGGATCGGAAACGGGCTACGCCAATGTCGTCGGGCAGGATGATGTCCATCGCTTCGACCGCAAGCACGGCAAGTCCGACAACCGCAACCGTAACGACCGCAGGAACAACCGCCCGCGTGATGACCGCAACCCGCGACGCGACAATAACCGCGACCAACGACGCGAACGATAACCGACATGAACAAACTACTCTATATAGCTTTCTGCCTGCCGCTCTTGCTGGCATCCTGCCGGCATGATATAGTCAGCAGCGACTACCGTAACCTGCCCGAGGACGGGTGGGCTATGACCGACACCGTGCCGCTCTCGCTGCTCGTGCCCGATACGACGCAGGCGTACGACATAACGCTTATCCTGCGCCACTCCGATGTCTATAAATATCAGAACCTCTGGTTCTTTGTCACATCGCCCGATTCGCTCTGCCCTGTCCGACGCGATACCGTACAAGCCTGCCTGGCTGACGACCGCGGACGATGGCTGGCCACACGAACAGGCAGGTACTACAGCGGCTTTGTGAATATGCAGACGGATGTACGGTTCCCGGAACCGGGAAACTACACCTTCCTCATCGTGCACGGCATGCGCGACTCTGTCATTCAAGGCATAGCCGATATCGGTCTGGAACTGCGCATCCCCTCCACCAATTAAGCATCAGCTATCCATGGCTGATATAACCACCAAACAATGGGAAAGAATAAACTCAAGAAATTCGCCGAGATGGCTCAGATGCCCTGCGTCTTCCAGTGCGGCGCACAGGATATTAATGATTCCCCCGTTCTTGCTATGCGGGGCGCATGGCGCGCGTCGTTCTTCCATAACGATCACCCGCTCATGCTCGAGCTTGGCTGCGGTCATGGCGACTATACCGTAGGCTTGGCACGCGTCTATCCCGACACCAACTATATCGGCGTGGATATCAAGGGCGCACGCATGTGGCACGGTGCCAAGCAAGCCACGCAGGAGGGGTTGACAAACGTGGCGTTCCTGCGTACGAACATCGAGCTGCTGCCTAACTTCTTTACCGAGGATGAGGTAGATGGTCTGTGGATCACCTTCCCCGATCCGCAGATGAAGAAAGCTACCAAGCGGCTCACATCCACGTATTTCATGCAACGATATCGCCAACTGTTGCGCGACGGGGCTACCATCCACCTCAAGACCGACAGTCCCTTCCTGTACACCTACACGCGTGCCATGATCGAGCTTAATCATCTGCCCCTGCTCTGCGACACAGCTGACCTGTATGCCTCACCATTAGCCGATAGCTATCCGCCATTATTGGCGGATGCCCGCAGGTTACAGACCCACTACGAGCACCAGTGGCTCGAGCGCGGACTGACCATCAAGTACCTGGCGTGGCAGCTGCCCAAGCAAGGCGAGCTTGTCGAACCCGAAATAGAAATAGAAAAAGACACTTACCGTTCCTACGGTCGCAACTATGTATCCCAAGCAAATCATTGATGCCCTGCAACATGTCCGCTATCCGGGCAATGGCATGAATCTGATCGAGGCCGGCATGCTCGAGGATGATATCCGCATCTCCGGTCTTGAGGTATCTTTCTCGCTCATCTTCGACAAGGATACCGACCCCTTCCAACGCTCCGTTCTGAAAGCCGCCGAGGTGGCTGTGCAGACCTATGCCGAACCCAACGCCGTGGTGCATATCCATAGCAAGTACCGCAAGCAGGCGCAGCCCGAGGCAGGCGCTGAGGAGCGCTCGCTGCACGCCAAACATATCATCGCCATTCATTCCGGCAAGGGAGGTGTGGGCAAATCCACTGTGGCGGTGAACCTGGCGGTGGCACTCGCTGAGCGCGGACTGCGTGTCGGGCTGCTCGATGCGGATATCCACGGACCGAGCATCCCCAAGATGTTCCACGTCGAAGACGCGCGCCCCGTGGCAGATACAGTCAATGGTCGTGACCTGATCGTGCCCATCGAGCAGTATGGCGTCAAGATGCTGTCGATAGGATTCTTTGTGGATGTGCAGTCGGCTGTCGTATGGCGCGGAGGCATGGCCTCGAATGCCATCAAGCAGCTCATCAACGATGCCGAGTGGGGCGAACTGGATTATTTCCTAATCGATCTGCCTCCGGGCACGTCGGATATCCATCTCACGCTCATCCAAACCCTGCAACTCACCGGAGCTATCGTCGTCACCACGCCGCAGGATGTGGCGCTCGTTGATGCCCGCAAGGGAGTGGATATGTTCCTCAACGACAAGGTGAATGTGCCTGTACTCGGACTCATCGAGAACATGTCGTACTTCACGCCGGCGGAGCTGCCCGACCACAAGTACTATATCTTCGGCAACGGAGGCGGTCGCCGCTTGGCAGACGAGCTGCATATACCCCTGCTCGGTGAAGTCCCCCTCGTACAATCCATCCGCGAGGGTGCTGACCTGGGTACGCCTGTCGCCCTCCAACCCGGTCACCCCGCCGCACAGATCTTCGCCCGCATCGCCGCACAACTGTAAGATGACACGTCAATTAACGCGCGAGTATGTTAAAATTATAAGTAACCCTGCATGTCTAAATTCAAAGTATTTATAAGCAGTGTACAGGCTGAGT